>VOFK01003619.1_pt1 | contig 12394 bp, 18 predicted proteins | sample 5384121 | NCBI WGS metagenome assembly VOFK01 (sample SAMN12384730, study PRJNA508395) | human gut metagenome | isolation source: healthy gut J | host: Homo sapiens | reverse complement strand
TTTACGTGTTGCTTTTGTTTTATGGTGTGAAACATTGTAATAAAAACAAGTGAAAATATTACTTGCATAAATATGGTATATGTATCTTTAAATAAACCTTGTCTATTTTTATTGGTCAAAGATAGCAGCTCGTGCAGCAAGAAGAGCGGATTGGTACACGGGAATGGTGAACATGAAACATGGTCAAAGTCCACCCTTTGTGGCAGAACTCAACCGATGAAGGATTTCCACCGTGTTTCCACAGATACCAACGTGAAGGTTAGATTAACTGGCTTTCAAGCTAATAGCTGCCCCATTAATTTACCAACACCTGCCTCGGTCAAGCTTAGCAATGTGATTGTGCCTCGAAAAATCTTTGTTGGTCATAGCAGTGCTAAGGAACTTACATTTGCATCATCACGAGAACCGAATGTCACCTGTAAGGTCGTTGTACCGGCTAGAAAGAAAAATCCTCCAGCCTCTGTAGCGATCCTCATCAGCCAAGAGCAGCCTTGGGATCCTCTGATTCATTTAAAATTGAAGCATTTGCAGCAAAAGAAGATCAGTTGTCTGCACCACAATCTTCAACGAACTTAAGTTTGATTCATGATTCAGGCTCTGAAGCCTCTTTGTGTCTGCATCTTTCTAGCAATCTCAGGGATATGTAACTGGTAAAGACGGCATCCCTTCTATGACCATCATTGGGTTGAACTCATAGAGTGACTCACAATAGCTTGATTTCCTCTACTGACATTTTAGCCTTTGCAAGCTCGATGTCAGCCTCTCTAGGCGGAACGAACTCATGAAGAGAGGTGGATCAAGGAAAACAATTGTTATCGGCACCCCTCAAGAGCCTCGTATACTGAAATCTCCTGCTGATATGAGGCAAACAAGACCCTCTCTCCTCTACTGTAATGGACACCCTCACTTAAAGCAATTCTCTGACCAGAAGAACATACCCACAAAGTACGACGCAACAAGTCCCTACCTTCACCATCTTCACTAGGATATTTGTACCGAACCTGCCTTTGAACTCATCAGCCCATGCCATCACGTCCACCAGCGATTAATCAACGGAGATTCCAAAAGAAGCTACCTGTTGTACCATCGATAGAAATCTCAGATCCTCTGAAACTTCTTGTTCTCCTGTCCATTGAGATCAGCCCCTGGCCGATACACAGCATGTTCCCCTGGTTAGTGCAATTCATGGCTGTCATACCACCACGAACTGTAAGTGATACCCTGAGCAGCCAGCTCTGCCTCTGAGATAAAGTCTCAAGACGTTAAAAAGGATTCTTCAGCCCATGCCTCAGCATCGTCAGCTGTGAATACAACCTTACCACAAGCAAAGCCTCCCGTGAGATGCTCCAAGACCTTTTCCAAGGAGCAGCCTTAAGTGCACAACTGTGGATGTAATAATGTATCACAAGTCACGAGGATCGATCATTGGGTGTAACAGCCCAGTTGGTGTCTTATGTCCCTCATCTGCTTCATAAAATCGGCACCTTAAAGAGCAGTTGTTGGCACCAGCTAGAGCTTCTTTGTTCTCAACTGTGAACTCCATATCCTTATGGTAGTGATTCTCAAAGAGTCTCACAAACTAAGGAACTCAGCGTGTTCTGGGAACTCCTGCTCCATCTGATTGCATTATTTAACACCGGCAACAACGTCCTCCCACCCATAAGCTAGTACCACCAGTTGTGATTCCATGCAAACACCTGTACTTCCGGACTAAGTTATTTGCTACTGAATACCAGGTGGCATTACGTTAACAGCTTGTTCCCCTCACGAATAAGGGATATCAGTATTCTTCTGAGGCAAACATTTGCACGTGGGTTGTCCTACAGCCCTCGATAGCAAAGCTTTAACTGCTCTCTACAGGATCTGAAGGAAGCCCTGTTCCTGAATTGATTCTTTGCAGCCTCCAAGCCTGAACTGCTCTGCCAACTCTTTAAGGTCAGTTGTAAGGTCTACGCCGTAAATTCTAATATCTCTGTCCTCTTTCATCTTGTCGATGAGCCAAGTTATTTCTCTTTCCTACCTATAACAACGTCTGGAGAACATCTGAATGAAACGCCTCAGAGTGATTCATGAGTACGAAACGCCGAATGCAAGCGGGATCTAAGTTACCAGCGATCATAGTTGCAAAATAACATCATCATTAAGAATTGCTAAGTTAAGATTAGACCATCACAGGCTGAAGCCTGGCACTCCAAACGAACAGACATGAGAAGACTTCAAGTGGTCGCCTGACTTCTTTCCATAAGTCTGAGCCATAATCTCATCATTGTCCATCCTGTACTAAAGCCTTCTAGTAGTGATTAGAAGCCTGTATAATAGAAGTCCAATTGCTCATCTCAGCGAGAAGTTAGCACCCTTACCACCGAGCAGTAATGTTACCCTCTTTGAAGGTATATACCCACTTGTTATTTCTAATTTCTGGTATGGTAAAAAAACCATTCATTAATGCACTCACAAGCGCACACACATTAATAATACCATAATTTCAGCAAATATCAACTCAATATTGTCTTTTCCCTTATGTTTCATGCTTTCGGCCATGAACACGGACGTGACTTAAATATCTTTTCGCCGCGACAACATCATACCTCGCAAAGAATTGCAACTCATCCCAAGCGCACTACTAGCCAGCGGAACAACCATTACCCACTCTCACTGATCATGCGAGCAAGCGAAAGACCTGCCTGGCACTAAGGCTATCATCGCGTTATTGTCGTTTGCTGCCTGCCATCGTGAAGTCTCATCCCTCGCATCAGTATTTGGTTGTGCCTGTGGTGCCTGAATCTCCATCCTGCAGGACTTCATTTCCCGAACGTCGGTGCTCACCTAGCTTGCAGCCTTTGCGACGATTCCAATCCATCTGCAGCTCCTGCTACTTCTGGCGCTCCTGCGTTGCATTTGCCCGCTGTATTAGCTGCCTCCCAGCTGCGATTTATGCAGCCCTGCGCTGCCTGATTGCCGCGCCTGCAGCATTGTTGTCATTTTAGCCCACTTTCCCGGCAGCAGCCATGCTTGATGCAGCCCTGAATATACAAAGCTAAACATGCTTTCTGATGCATTGACAAAGCTTTTTGCTCAGATTATATGTCCGAAATATATCCAATTATATGTTGAAGATAAGTTATAAATCGCCTGGCCTGCCCATTACCATATTAGGTACGAAGTAAGCGCATATTTTATTCATTGATCAGTTACGTATTGCTTCAGCCGGATAAACATTTTAATCGTCTTATCAAAGGTCAAATCCGTATGCAAATCGCAACTGTCCCGGCAAAAGCCATAAAGAAAAAAGACACATAACAAAAGATACTGCTACTACATTTAAGGTTGTGTATATCGTAGATATATTTTCCCACACATCTTTGTATGTCCCTTTTGCCGGATTCTTCGTCAGCACATCGGATGCCAACTGCATCATGTCATTCCATGCATACCCTGCACACTCAAAGAAATCTTTTCCACTGAAAAAATCTCCTAAATCTTCAAAAAATCCTGTTACGGAATCCCATAATCCCACTGTCATCACCCCCTTTGCAGGATTCCTTTCCTTTTCTTACGAAACACCCAGTAACTTAAGAATTGCCGGAACTGCAATCATAATCAAACCACCAATCACTTTTTTTATCGCCTGGCTTTGTTGCGTTGTTTCATGAGCCGCATAAGCTGTGCCAAAGTCCAACAATCCCCATGCCAGAAAGATAACTCCGACACCACCAACACAGCCAAGCACCAAATCTTTTGATAACATCAATTCCATCGGTTACATCCGACACTCCGGTATCCGTTGTGTCGCTTTTTTTATCTGCTGCTTTTGCTATCATCGGTGTAATCGTAAATATTCGAAAATACATCCCTGCCATGATAGCAGTACACCGTTTCCACAGCCCCTTGCAGCGAGGTTTCATTACTTCTAATTCCTTGTGCATTTTTAATCCTCCTAGTTTTTGCGAAGCAAAAATCCGAACTCCTATGTGAGGAGAGGATTTTCCTCCTTGTTTTTGCAGAGCAAAAATCTGAGCTTCCTATGCGAGGAGAGGATTTTCCTCCTTTGTTTTCCACCGAAAAAGTAACTCCCGGCATTATCGTTTTCTGCAGCCGATCACCATAAGCCGCTTGTCTCTGCCATCCATCGTCCGGCAGGTTGAAAGCGTTACAAACTTATATCTCCGAAAAAATGCCTCTGCATAACTTTCATCCATCTCCTTTTTCATCTTCTTTGCCGCTTCACTTTGAAACTTGCTGTGACTTAGAATCTTTTCTACCATCCTGCAGTAATCCTCTTCATTTCCGTAGTCTGTAAAAGAATAATAATCTGCATATTTATCTGTCTCTAACACAGACACAACGCAGTATTCCTTTTCTTTTTTTCACCAACTGCCGTAAAGAAAAACTTCGGATGCTTTCAAAAAAATGTTTCCTCACGGAAATTTTGCAGATAGCCAAAGCACCGTCTCCCGTTGATGTTGTGACCGTAAATGATCAGGTTGTCACTGGCTGTCTTACAGCGGACATCTAAAAAGGGCGTCCCATAAAAACTGTACCCGCCATGCACATCCCGGTGAAGATAATACTGCCAGTCACCTGCGTGATGACCTTTCGTACCTGTCTGCATAACCGGATAAGAAAATCCGATGTCTTTGATTTCTAGCCACCCGATCATATCTTTGTACTTTTTGTGGAGTTTCCGTACACCCGTCTTTTCTTTCTCCGTGGTGATCTCTTTTTCTATGTTGTCCTGCTTTCTCTCCTGATCCACAGTTCTTTTCAGATATAGGAACAGAATCGAAGCAATGACTGCTAAAATCAAAAAAGGAAGAAAAAAAGTATTCTTCTCTTTAGATACTCTTCTTCCTTTTGGGGTTGAAATGTTATTTATTTGGTTCATATGAATCTTTTCCTTGTAACTTAATTCAGTGATACAAATAATCTTTTTCATGGGCAAAATTTCCTCTTTTCAACCAAGAACATTTGTTCTATAATATTATATACAATGAAGACAGGAGGTTCCAACGATGGGAGCTATACAAGAAAAATACACCTTAGCAGATGTCATTTGCCAACATAAAAACCGATGGAACCATTATTCCATTGAAAATTCGCATCACTGATGAAGACGGCGAATATCAGGTTTATAACATCAAATCCTACAAAGATGTATCGAATCGCACAGCATATACTATGCCCAACGGAGCTTCTGTTGCCCCAGCCAACCATCTTTGGAAATTTGAATGTAAGATTTGCGCCTTCAACACGCTGAAACGGATTCAGCTTTTTTATAATGCCAATGAAAATAGTTGGAAGGTGTTCTATTCATAGAACATCGATTGTTCTATTTTCTCAACTTGTACTGCTTACCTTCTCCCTCACAAACTGAAAATCTTCTGTTGCTTTCAATCTCTCCACAAGACTGGAATTTGTCCATTATTCTTTTCACCAGATACAGCATTACATGCTGTGGCATTTCAACCACTCCACCATTACTGTTTATGTAATCTCTTACTTCCGATAAATATAATTTTTTATGCTCTTCATCAAGGGTTTGTGGGCTTGAATATGATTCTAAAAGCAAAGAATATCTGTCAGCATCATAAGTATCAATCCATCTATATTCTTTGATTACAGGAATACCAAAAGTAATTTCCAGACTGGATTTGAGATATCCTTTTTTGTCTAACTCCTCAATACCTTCTTTATCGAATCCTAAAGATTCTTCTGGTAAGTATTTCTTTTTTAATCTCATTTAACCCAACAAAAATGCCAGTATCATGTAATGTAACTGATGACATATGCCAAAAATACCGCTAGAACTCCACTATCATTTAGCATGTCCCATACTTTTTAGATATCCGACAGTAGCATCTACCCAGTGAAATGCTGTTGCAGAAAAAAAAATCAAATCATATTTCTTTGTTTGACTTGAAATCTTCAAAATACGCCTTATATGTATTTACATTCTCACTTTTATATTTTTTCCATTAAATAATCTACTTGCTTATCCCCAACTTCAACGATATCAAGGTCATTTATGACCTTGATAAACAAATCTGTTGCTTGACCTGTGCCCGCTCCGATCTCTAATCCTCTAGTAAAAAAAGACTTTTCTGCGAAGTCCTTTATATCATTCAATAACTCTAATGGATATGTTGGTCTTGCAGCATCATACATTGTTACGACATTGTTAAAAAGTATCCTTTAAGTTTACAATCATTTTTCTTCCCCACTTGCTATTATGTCTTCTTTTATCTTTCGCTTTCTATCCAATAATATGCCCTTTCTTCTGTCTCTTTTTTCTAATATAGCGCCGTTTACTTCTGCAACTGCTCTTGATGCAACATTTTTTCTTTATGTATTGTAATAAGTACTTTATCAATACCGGATTCATTCGCTTTTTCAAGTAAAAGCTTCAATAATTCTTTTTCCATATCCTTTTCCCCGATATGGTTTTGCTATTCCATAACCTATATTTCCACCGGCTACTCGTAATGCATCTGTCAGAAATTCTCGAATACTACCAAAACCAACAGGCACATTATCAACATAAAGCCAGTATGTAGTTGAAGGAACCTTCCATCCATCCACAAAGGCCTTTTTTGTTCAGATTCTATCTGTTTGTTAATAAGCCATTGCTTATATTCCTCAAAAAGACAAACCATTCGCTTTATTAATCAAGCCATTTTCATCTTTAGAATTAGTTGCAAAAAGCTCATATATATCGTTTCCATCATCTGGCGATAGCTTCCTTAATTCAACCATATTACCTATACCTCATTTCATTTGTTCTCAAATACATTCATTTCTTCACCGCGTGAGCAGTTGATTGGAAAAATTGAAGTTTACAAATCGACAAATTCAAATTTTCATGTGTTCGACAAACTAGAATTGAGATTTCATATATTCCAAAGGGATTTTTAATAACTGTTATATTTTATTATCAAATATCTCTCAATCCCTTGAAAACACAAAGTTTATCGCTGGTGAGCTTTCCCTTATTGTTTCCCTTGCGTTATATCGTCCCACCAGTGTTTACGAACTCTGATAAGGGCAAATACAAGGGCAAGAAAATTATATAAAACAGTATAACACAAAATAAAAGTGACATGGTGAACTGATTGAAATGCTTCTGATTTTTGCAACAAATGATTGATTTAACGATAAGGAGATTTGATACGATGAGAACAATATTTGCAGAATACAATCCCAAGCGCAACAGTATTGATGTTTACACCTCTGTTGGCTATATGCTCCGCATTGACTGTTGGGAAGCTGAAAAGAACTTAAAAACCACACCAGGATCAGACTGTGCATTAAACGCACTCGCCATTGATGAACCTCTTGAATATGCCAGATTATATCTTGATGGAAATTTGCAGATGTGGGTAGATGCGGAAGACTCATTAGATATTTTTTAATTTTTAAACAAATACAACAGTTTAAATAACTATTAGCTACAATATTTCCGGAAAATTCATCATAGGTTTGTGTAAATGCAAAAGAAGCGGCGGCTCTGAAAATCAAATCCGCCGTTTCATAGACGCGCGTGAAAATGTGTCTGCTCTGCGATGGCTTTTTTTCTTTTGCCGTCGCGCTGCAGATAACCTATTCGTTCTATTTTGAACTTCTTTTATGCTACCTGATGTCTGCAATAGGAATGAATCGCCAAGAATGTAAACACAAATAATTCAATTCCTGCCGAAATCAAAATAACATGCGATGTCCAGAAACTCATTCCACCGATATTCAGATAATTGAAATCTGCAAGCTGAGAAAGGAAATTGTTCTGCATACCAATTCCGGCAGATGGAAGTATGGTAGAGAGCCATGTTGCTCCCATCGCTACATAAGCAAAAAAAAAGCGGCATGAGAAGAACTACAATAGAGATCAGCAAAACTGTCAATGTGTCTTTACATTTTTGCAGACAGGAACAACGTACAGCTAACCGTTGCTAATACAGAAAGTAAGCCCGCTGCTGCGAGAATTATCTGCAACTGCCCCAGATTGATGTTTGGCAGATTAATGATAGAGTATCGCATCTGAAACGATGTTTTTAAGCAATCCGTCCCGAACGCTGCATCTAAAATCAGAATGTGTACCGTGATCCCGACAAGGAAAGTAACAACGAAAAAGTGTAAATGCCGCCAGAATTTTGGTAATTGCTAATTGTTTATGCCCGTATTTGGTGGTTCGCAGGATGCTGTCACCGCCCGTTTGATATTCTCCGGCGAAAGTAGATGCTGCGATTGCCACACACAAAATAGCAAGGAACAAAATATAAAACTCAATATAATCAAATGCATCTTTAGAAATTCCAGAATGAAGATAAAATGGCGTATCAAGTTCTGAATATTTTTTCAAGAGCTTTCTGCTGTGCGGTTTCGTTTTCTCTTTGCTCATTCCGCATGACATCCTGTAAATGTTCTGCGCACTTTTCATAATAGGCTCCGTCAATGTCATTCGGGTCAATATCCATTAAATCAGCACCAATGCCTGTTACTGGATCAGCAAACACTTCGGACAGACCCATCAGCAAGTGACGGAACGGGACGATTTTTTCAATAAATACAGCCAGAGGAAAGCCCTCTTCCTCGACTGGCCCATATTCTCGAACGCAGCTTTGATAAGTTTCCAAAGTCGATTTGATCCTATCCGGGGTCACTTCACCACCGGATGTTTTATATAAATCTTGTTTGTACTTGATAGCTGCCAAGCCATCTAATTCTGTAACCGTGCCATCTTCGTTTGGACGGTTAATACCCTCAAATGAAATAGGCAGGTATGCCATGGCTACGGAAAGCAAAAGTGCGATTGCAAGTAAAAATCAAGGTGCGCCGTGATTTCAAAATACGTTTTAATTCAAGTCTAAAAAAGTCGCATATTATCTGTCCTCCTTTTCCAAGTCTGTCTGCGGGAACAAACCACAGATACAGATCTTCCAATCGTGGCTCCGTTGTAACAGCCCCATCAATTTCCGAATGTTCGGACAGATAACGAATAGAAACCTGATTGTGATCTTCGCCTCGCTGATTGATAATGCGCAGCCGCATTTCACATTCCGGCAGCTTTGAGGTCGGAATTATGCAATTCCAAACCTTGCCCTCAATCTGCTTGACAAGTTCTGCGGTAGTTCCGACATCAACAATTTCTCCGGCTTTCATAATTGCGTTGCGCGTAGAAATATATTCTATGTCAGATACGATATGGGTGGAAATCAACACGATTCGATCATGCGAAAACTCGGAAATGAAATTCCGCAGACGCACGCGCTCCCCGGGATCAAGTCCTGCTGTCGGTTCGTCCATGACAAGTATCTCCGGGTCGTTCAACATAGCCTGCGCAATACCAACACGACGCTTCATGCCGCCTGACAGATTGGAGATTTTTTTTTCTTTTTCACATCGGAGAGCGAAAGAATGTCCAACAAATGATTGATCTTTGTGGTAGTTGCCCTTGTAGGAATATCTTTCAGCGCAGCCATATACTCCAAATAATCTTTGACCGTAAAATCCCGGTGATACCCAAAATCCTGCGGCAGAAAGCCAAACTTGCTTCGGTAGACTTCACCTAACTCTCGAATGTCTTTTCCGTCATAGTAAACCGCTCCGTTGGTTGGTGTCATAATATCAGCAATCATGCGCATGAGCGTGGTTTTCCCTGCACCATTCGCCCCCAAAAGTCCCCAAACGCCGGGAGTCAATGTCAGATTGACATCATTTACTGCTGTTTTGTCTTTTGAACTGCTTGCTTAAATGCTCTATTTTTTCAGTTCCATGCTTACACTCCTTTCTTTTTGCTTCAGCTGAACAATAAAAAGCCCTTGTTCGATAATCATTGTACCGAACAAAGGCTTTTCAATCTCAAAAATCACACGCTTAAATTCCTAAGTAATTCCTAAGATCACATTCTTATTTTCCTAAGCGGAAAGTGGTAATGTAATCACAAAGTCTATGGTTTCGTTTTGACTGGATGCAGTAATCTTTCCACCATGTAAATGTATAATTTCTTCCGCAATAGAAAGACCAAGTCCCGCACCACCTGTATTAGAAAGCCGGGCATCATCCAAGCGATTGAATTTTTCAAATATACTGTTAAGCTGTTCCTGTGGAATTGTTTTTCCATGATTTTCAAAAGTGATCTGAATATCATGCTCTAACCGTTTGGCGGATATAGTGATTTCTGTCTGCGGGTAACTATATGACGCAGCATTTCGTAAAAGATTACTGAAAACTCTCGCCAGCTTTTCAGGGATCAGCGTTCACGGATAAGTTATCCTCCGCAGTAAATACCGCCGTGTTGCCATTTGCAGAGTGTCGGGTATATTTCATCTATTACCTGCGCAATCAAACAATGCAAATCTACATTTTCTTTTTTTGATAATAACCTTATGTGCATTGTACTTGGTAATTTCAAAAAAAGTTCATTGATGAGCCTTTTTCAAGGCGTTCTGCCTTATTCAACGCAACTTTTACATACTTTTCCTTTTGCTGTTCAGGCATGTCAGGGGCTTCATGGAGCAGGCTCAAATAGCCGATTACTGTTGTGAGAGGGGTGCGTATATCATGTGCCAGATACATAATAATTTCATTTTTTTTTTTCTGCCTGCTTTGCAGCCCTTTTGCTCAACAGAACAGACATTTTAATTTGATTGAGCTTGTTCCTCCAATTCTTTCAGTGGGTCAGACAATGATACGGTATGATTGTTCTGCTCATAGACCGTTTGGGTCGCATCAATTACTTCATCCAGATAGCCCCACGGCTTTTTCCAATAGTAATTGAAGATACATATAAAAGCCGAGCATCAGATACAAAATAAAAAGCAGATCAAGCCGCCAGTAGAGCCATGCAAAAACTACCGTTGTCAAATTTTGAAAAGATGTAGTCCAAGATAAGGGTCAAACCATATCCAACAACGGTATAAACCAGCAATGATAGGTATAGGCGCACTTTAAGGCGCTTTTCTGTTACCATTTCTTTATTCGACATGAGAATACACCTCCTACCGATTAGCAAACAAAAGAAATCCAAGCAGGACAATCACGGCAACACTTACTATGCCTGCCAGAATGGAAAACAGTCTGTTTGCTTTTTATTCTATTTCCAATTAACCGGGCTGCCAGCGAATATACAGCAAGCCCCAAAAGACCACCTGCCGTATTTGTAAGTACATCAGTAATATCAGAACGTCCGACTGCTAAGATATACTGCATAGTTTCTAATAAAAAAACTTGTTCCAGCAATCAGCATGAAACATATAATTTTGTTCCTGGCAGAAGCATTTGAAGATAAATCCCCATAGGCACAAATATCAAGAAATTTTCGAGTACCTTGTTAAGGTTGCTGCGCCAACTTCTTTGTCATAGTGAAAAGGAATAAGGTTTATACTCCTTATTTATCCAGATCACTGATTGAAAACTGTAGTTTGAACAGTATGATCCAAACCAGAAGTGCCAGATAAATTAAGAATAAAATAGTTGCCAAACAATTTGATTTTCTCTTCATAGCGTTCTCCTTTCGCTTAAATTTTGTAGCCGACACCCCAAATCGTTTTAATATACTGCGGAGTATCGGAAGTATCGTTCAGTTTCTCGCGCAGATGCCGGATATGCACAGTAATTGTGCTGCTGTTTTTTTTAGAGTAGTATTCATCTTTCCAAACCGCATGAAACAGTTCCTCAATGCTTACAACATTTCCAGCACTTGACAAAAAGGACGTGGAGAATAGAAAACTCTGTCGGGGTTAGAGAAACAGGCTCACCGTCTAACAGACATTCATGGGTCTGCACATTCAAGCACAATTTGTTATAGGAAAGTTCCGATGGAACTTTCTCTGTGATGATACCGGGCGAATATTTCTTGTAACGTCTTAACTGCGCTTTCACTCTGGCAACTACTTCAAGTGGGCGAAAAGGTTTTGTCACATAATCGTCCGCTCCCAATGTCAGCCCCGTTATTTTATCCGTTTCCTCAATTTTAGCCGTTAGCATTATGATTGGATAAGTGTATTTCTTTCGGATAAGCTGGCAAAGTGAAAATCCGTTCATATCCGGGAGCATAATATCCAGAATGGCAAGATCAATGTCGCCGCTTTCAATACACGACATGGCATCCGTTGCGCAGTAAAATTTATAAACGACGTAATTTTCGTTTTTCAAGTAGACCTCCAACAGATCCGCTATATCTTGCTCGTCATCTATAATCAATATCTTTTCAGACATATTTTTAGCTCCTTTTTCTCATAGATCCTATTAAGTATAACAAATATAACCATTATATTCACAATGGATTGCATGAGAAATTATTAAGATTTTCCTAACTTTCGAATTTAGGCAACTCAAAATGCTAACGTAAATTACATATCAGTTTTTTATGTGTCATACATATTCTCCAATATACTTCCAT
>VOFK01003473.1_pt1 | contig 12398 bp, 12 predicted proteins | sample 5384121 | NCBI WGS metagenome assembly VOFK01 (sample SAMN12384730, study PRJNA508395) | human gut metagenome | isolation source: healthy gut J | host: Homo sapiens | reverse complement strand
ATCAGTACTTCGTTCGGTTACGTATTGCTGGAGTCACGCAGGCGGAAATCCGGGCATCACGGTGATGGGCTGACGTAAACCATGTCGCCTGAGCTGGTCTTGCCGGCAGTCAGGCGACTGACGAGGCCGCCAGGGGGCATGGTAGCCTGCTGCATTGACCCATGCCGTCCACGATGCTGTCGGCCGCATCAGGTGGCGGGAAGCCTTGCCGGTAACATAGAAACGCCACACAGTGCGTCGCGGCACGCTGACGCCGCTTCTTTACGAACCGGCTGTCGGCGGTGGGATCAATACCTGCGGCCGTCAGGGCCACGATGACCCGGGCGGTGGACTCGGCGGAGAGCATCGGTGCCGGGGATCTCGCTGAAGGTGCCGTCGGCGTTCTCTGCACACCGGCCAGGAAGGTCAGGGCCGCGTCCACAGCCGCCTTCACCTGGGCGTTTTTTCATAGTAGGGGGCCAGGCCTGCACGGCCATGGCGGTCATGTCCCACATCGGGGACCTGGGGGAGGAGGCGATGACAAGGCCAGCTGCCGTCCTCCCGCTGGGTATCCAGGATGGCCCGGGACCCGCTTCTCCCGGGTCACGCTGCCGGAGACAGGATAGTCATGGCTGTCCAAGAGCCAGCAGGGCCCACACGGGACCGTTGACGCTCTGCTTGGTGATGAAGTCATGGAAATCCAGGCCGTCCAGCAGGTTCCGCCCGGCCACATGGGTCACGTCCTTACCCATAGCCGTCAGGGTAGGATCAGGGGGAGTTCTCCGGTGGAGCGGGAGCGGTTCAACGGCCGTTCTCGTCCATGGCCTTTGCACATACTCCACCACGGAGGCGTAATACGCGTCCGACCGGGGACGTCCCGGCCGGAACGGGCCAGGCCCAGAACCGCCCACTCGCCGCCGATGGAGCCGGTGACGGGGGCGCCCTTGGAAACGATATAGTCGCCGGTGGTCTTATAGATGTTCTCGGCGTTCAGCTCCGCCAGGCGGGCCTCGGCGGCCAGCAGCACGTCATAGTTGCCCACCCGGGCCTGGAGCTTCTGGGCCAGGGCGTTAAATGCGCCCGGGCGGCCTCCACGGCGGCGCGGGAGGCGGGGGTCACGGGCTGGCCGTTGGCGTTAATGAGGGCCTCCACGTTGGCCACGGCCTCGTCCTGAAGCTGGGCCAGCTTCTTCTCGGCGGCCACCAGCACGTCATAATTGCTGACCTGCTCCTTGCGCTCCTGGCGCAGGGCGTCATAGGCGGTCCGGGCGGCCTGGATGGCCTCCTCGGAGTCCAGGGTCACTTCGCCGATGGCGGCGATCTTCTGCTCCACGTCGTGGACGTACCAGCCGGTCAGAGGCAGCACCAGCTCAGGCAGACGGGTCAGGACTGCGGCGGTGGTGGAACCGTACTGGCGGTCCATGCCGGAGCGGTAGGACACGCCGCGGTGGGTGGGAATGCCGCCGAAGCCGCCCACCCGGATGGTACCGGTCAGGTCATAGCTATAGCCTTCGGCGGTCTCGGGGATGGTGACGCTCAGCAGCTGGCGAACGGGGTTGCCGCTGAAATCATACTGGCCGAAGGGGGTGCCGGGGTTGGTCTGATACTTGTTGCCCTGGGCATCCAGGTACACCAGGGAGAAATTGAAGTTGTAAACGCCGGAGATCTTCTCCTTGGGGCTTACCAGGTCGTGGAACTGGACCTTTACGGCCTGGCCGGGGACCAGCTCCGCGTCCTGGGGCAGGACGTTGCCGTCGGCGTCGATGAGGTCATAGCTGACGCCCCGGGCGGTGATGACCTGGTAGGCGGCCATGCCGTCCTTCTCGATGCGGAGAATGTGGCGGCCGGTGGTCAGGCCCGTAACGGTGACCTGGCCGTTTTCATCCACGGAAACGCCCTGGCTGGTGAAGCCGTTGAAGGTCATCTTATCGGTTGACGGTGGAGCGGGCCACGGTAACGGTGCAGCCCTCCTGGGGAGTGAAGCTGTAGCTGGCGCCCTGGGTACCCACATAGAACAGGATGTCGTGCTCGGCATCCAGATACTTCTGCTCGTCCTTGGTGATGTTCACGGTGGGACGGTCGATGAAGGTGTTGGTCTGGATAGAGGAGCCATCAGCGCCCACGGACACCACGAACACGCCGGTGAACTCCGGCCAGATGGCGCTGAAGTCCTTGCCGCCCATACCCTGAACGAAGGTCATGGCGTCATAGGTCACCTGGACGATGGCGGTGCCCGGGTGGTTGGCGGTCATGGTGGCCAGGCAGGAATTGTTGGCGTCGGGGGTGATGGTCACCACGTCGCTGTCGCCGCCGTCCAGGCTCAGCACCCGATAGTGCGCGTCGGGCAGGGCGATCTGGCCGTTCATGAAGCTCTCGATGGCCTGCCAGTTACGCAGCACGTTCAGCTCGTAGGTCTGGCCGGCATCCATGTTCAGGTAGCCCTGGCGGTTGATGTTCAGGTAGATGTTGCCCAGGTCATACACGTTCTTGTCGAAGCGGTTGACGGAGGCGGCGGTGACATCGTCATCCAGGTGCAGGTCGTCCCGGGTCACAGCCAGCTCCTGGCCGCCGGTGAATTTGCCGAAGGTCCAGTAGGTGACGCCGTCGGGATGCTGGGCCCGCAGGAACTGCTGACTGCCGGTCTCCGGCAGGCGGAAGGAGGCGGTCATGGTGTCGCCCTTGGTCTCCTGGGAAACGGGCTCCAGGAAGGTATAGCTATAGTAGCTGCCGAAGGTGCCCATCCGCAGGGTAGAGCCGGCGGGGGCGGTGACGGTGATGTCCAGGGCCTTGGGAATGGTCAGAGAGAAGCTCTTGGCGCCGCAGCCCACGGTCTGCTTGTTGGTCATGGTGGTGGTGACAGGCAGATAGCCCGCCGCCTTGTCGCCGATGGGGGTCAGGGTGATCTTCAGGCTGCCGCCCTCCACAAACAGGCAGGCGGTGTGGGTGCTGCCATAGGTGGTGGAGACGCCGGTCTTGGCCTGCAGGTCCGTGCCGTCGGGGCCGGTAACGGTGACGTCGATGGTGTAATCCTTGCCCTCCACCCAGCTGCTGCTGTCGTTGGTGGCATAGATGGCGTAGGCCCGGACCAGGGTAAACACGTTCTCCTGATTGGCCTTCACGGTCAGCACCAGGGTGCCGTTGAGCTGACCCTCGGTGTTGTAGCCCTCCACCAGATAGTCGCCCACAGGCAGCTTGGTGTTGTACATCAGGCCGTAGCCATTGGGCTCAATGTCCACGCCCTCCAGCAGGTTTTTGTCACCCTTCACGCCATCGGTATAGGAGTAGACCTTGATGTCCGACAGCTGTGCATTGTGCAGGCCCTTGAAGGAGACGTCCATGTCGCCCTGGGGCGCGTCGCCCTCCTGGGACACGGTGACGGTGTAGGTGGTGGGGGTGATGGCGGGGGACCACTCGGTGGCCTCCGCGGCGTCGCCGCAGCGGATGGTCAGGACGGTGCCGTTATGGACGGGCACGGTCTCCACCCGGCGATAGTCGGTGCCGTCGGCGGTGAGATACACCTGGTTGTTCTTGTTGGAGGCGGTGGCCGTCATCCGGATGCCGGTGACGCCCTGGGGCAGGGTCAGGGTGTAGGCGGTCTTGTCGGAGGCGAAGTCGGGAGTCAGGACGCCTTCGCTGAAGGACAGGGCCGCCAGGCTGGTGTCGCTCTGGGTGTTCCAGTCGCCGCCGATGTCCGCGCCGTAGCCGTTGGTGGTGTACATCACGCGGATGGTATCCCCGGCGAACAGCTTGTCCCCGGCCTTGATGTCCTTGAACCCAACGTTGGTGAACCAATCGTTCAGGGTTCCCATCCAGCCGGAGGCGGCTCCGCCGTCACCGGCGGTCAGGCCGTTGATCTCGGTGATGTAGCCGCTGTCGGCCCCGGTCTGGGAATAGCTCCCCAGGGCGGAGACGATGCAGTCCATCATGGTGGACCCGGGAACCAGGTCCACCCACTTGTCCACCAGCGTGCCATCCCAGGCAGCGCCGTCGGCCTTTGCGTAGGTCGTGTTTTCCACGATGACCCGAACCTGGCCGTCGTGGTTCTCTGCTGCCCAGACAGTGGTGGGTACCAGGCTCAGTACCATCACCAATGCCAGCAGCAGAAAACGATGCGTTTCTTCATATGCATTTTCCTCCTGGAAAATATTTATGCCCAGCCGTTTCCGGCAAGTCAACGAAGTGTGTCTGCGGCGGAGGAAAAGCAGATACACACCCGGTGCAAAAACCGCCGGTCCATCCCCTGAAAAAGGAGACACCGGCGGCGCATGGATCCTGTCTGCGCCCAACGAAGAAAACGCCCGCCGCGCTGAATGTCCTCCGCCGTGCAATTCTCCTGCCTCGCGCCCCGGAGCCTCCGCTCCCCGTCTGCATCCTACCTTCTCGGGGGGGTTCTCCCAATGGCGGACTTTCGTCCCGGCGGCCAAGGCCGCTTCGGTGCATCCTTGCGCCCACAGTGCCGTTCGCGTGGGGCTTCCGACCCCGTTCCTTTCAGGCTGCCGCCTGACCCCCACAGGGGCCTTTGCAGCGGACAGCCACACAGCATCCTCGGACATGATTCACTTTCCGGCCCCGTGTCCCCACAGAGCCATTCTTATCATACACGATTCCCCCGGAAAAGTCAACGGTCCGCCCCATGCAAAACGGCTCTGTATTGCAGGACTGCAAAAAACCGCCGCAGCGGCGCGGAGTCCCCTTGTTTTGCCGGAAAAAAGGATGTATAATCAAGGCCAGTGGGACAGGGCGAGAAAACCGCGGGATGCTCCCCGGGAAAGCCTGTCCGCATCCGTCAAAGAAGCAAAGGAAGAGCACTGTCATGGAAATTTTGCACGAGATCAACCCGGCGCTGGAGGCTCTGGCGTACTTAGGCTCCCGGGCCAACGGCCATACCCTGGACCGGCTGGAGGAGCGCTTACAGGCCCGGGGCGTCCGGAAGGCGGAGCCCTTCCATCGGGCCAGCGCCGCCCTGCGGGAGCTGCTGCAGGACCTGGACACGGAGGTTTCCGTCCCGGCAGAGACCCTGCAGCGTCTGTTCGGCGACATCAAGGGCTTTTCCTACAGCACCATCGGATCCTATAGTCCGGCTTTTCTGTTCTTCTATCCCATGCTGTCCCGCCGGCAGGACTTTGAGACCCTGATGCAGCAGATGGAGCGCCTGACGCCGGACGAGGCGGCGCGAAACATGATGATCTCGCTGAGCCTGGAGGAGCAGTCCGGCCCTGCCGCCGGGGCTGCCGCAAAGCTGGTTTCCCGGGTGCTGGCGCTGACGATCCCCACGGAGAGCCGCCTGGCTCTGCTGGAGATCCACCAGAATTACCGGACTCTGCTGCCGGAGATCGCAGCCTGTCTGCGCCCGGCCATAGCGGCGCTGGAGACGGAGTCCGGCCGCATTCAGGAGATCATAGAGGCCTTCTGCCGGGAGGTGGAGGGCCTGGGGACGGAGAGCTATCTCCGGGAGACCTCCAGCCTGGCCATCACGCCGGAGGTGCATTATCACCTGATTCCCTTTCTGATGGGACCGGATACCAACCTCTCCATGGAGCAGGAGGACGGCAGCGTGCTGATCTGCTGCGGAGTTATGCGGCTGTCGCTGCGGCGCACCCTGGCGGAAAACAGCAGCGCCTCCCAGGTATATGACGCCATCCGGATCATCGGGGACAAGACCCGGTTTGACATTCTCTGTTATCTGAGGGATCATCCGGCGGTCTACGGTCAGCAGCTGTGCAACCATTTCGGCCTGGCCCAACACCATTCACCACCATATGAGCAAGCTGGTGAATGCGGGGCTTGTTACCTGCCTGGTGGAGGGAAACCGTATTTATTACACCACGGACCGGGAGCACCTCTCCTATTTGCTGAACCAGCAGCGGCAGCTGCTGATCGGCGGAGAGGATACGGAGCAGCAGGAAAAATAAAATCGGCAGGAATGCCGCCGACGCAGGGTTTGCCGCGCCGGCGGCATTTTTTTTGCAGGGTAAACACATGGCCGCACCTGTAGGCGCGGCCATGTGTTTACCAGCGCCGCTTTTTCTTTTCGCCCTCCCGGCGCTGGAAGGGCTTGTCGATGAGGATGATGTCCTCTCCGAACCGCTGGACGCAGTCCCAGGGAATGTAATAATCCTCGCCCCGGCCGAACAGACCGAAGAACCGGCAGCGCACCCCCGCCTTGGTGATCTCCTTTCAGGAGACGGCCCAGGCCCTGGCGGCGGAGGCTCTGTTCACCCGGCTGTCCCTGCCGGGGCGCATCATTCCCCTGCCCTCCCGGATCTCCGCCGGGTGCGGCCTGGCCTGGAAGGCGGCCCCCGGCGACCAAGCCGTCCTGACGGCGGCTTTAGAGGAAAACGGCATCGGCCACGGCCCCTGCTGCGTATTGGAGATGTTCTGATGACGGAAATCTATCTGGACAGCGCCGCCACCTCCCTGCACAAGCCGCCCCAGGTGGCCCGGGCAGTGGCGGAGGCCATCTGCACGGCGGGCAACGCCGCCCGGGGAGCCCACGGGGCCTCCATGGCCGCCTCCCGGACGGTGTACGATACCCGGTGCCTGGCGGCCCGGCTGCTGGGCTGTCCCCGGCCGGACCATGTGGCCTTCACCGCCAACTCCACCATGGCCCTGAATATGGCCATCTGCGGCCTGCTGTCCCCGGGGGACCACGCCATTTCCACGGACCTGGAGCACAACTCGGTGCTGCGGCCTCTGTATGCCCTGCAGCGGCAGGGCATGGGCCTGAGCTTCCTTCCGGCGGACGGAAACGGCCGCCTGGACTATGACGCCCTGGAGGGGCTGTTCCGGCCCAACACCCGAGCTGTGGTGTGCACCCACGCCTCCAACGTCACCGGCGATATGCCGGATATCCCCCGCATCGCCGCCCTGGCCCATGCCCACGGGGCCCTCCTGATCCTGGACGCCTCCCAGACGGCGGGGGCCGTCCCCCTGGACATGACGGCCCTGGGGGCGGACGTTCTGTGCTTCACCGGCCACAAGAGCCTGCTGGGGCCCCAGGGCACCGGCGGCCTGTGCATCCGCCCGGGGGTGGAGATCCGGCCCCTGCTGCGGGGCGGCAGCGGCGTCCACTCCTTCGACCCGGACCAGCCCGCCGCCTATCCCACCCGCCTGGAGGCCGGGACCCTCAACAGCCACGGCCTAGCAGGACTCCACGCCGCCCTGGAATATCTCCTGGCAGAGGGGGTGGAGAATCTGTACGCCCGGGAGCACACCCTGATGCGGCGGTTTTACCTGGGGGTCCGGGACATTCCCGGCGTCCGGATATACGGCGACTTTTCCGCCCCTTGCCGGGCGGCCATCGTGTCCCCTGAACATCCGGGGCCTGGACTCCGGCGAGGTGTCCGACGCCCTCTTACAGGGCTGGGGCATCGCCACCCGCCCCGGGGCCCACTGCGCTCCCCGGCTCCACCGTGCCCTGGGCACGGAGCGCCAGGGCATCGTGCGCTTCAGCTTCTCCCCCTTCAACACCCCTCAGGAGATCGACACCGCCGTCCGGGCGGTGGCCGACCTGGCCCGATAAAATTTCAGCACCCCCCGGCGCGTCTGCGCCGAGGGGTGCGTTTTGTCCCGTTTTATCCCGGGTCTGTCCCGGGGGTGTCCCGCCCTGATCCGGGGTGCCGCTGCCTATAGTCAGCCCTATTCCTCGTTGTCCCGCAGGTACTGGAGCCGCCGGAAGCTGCGGCGGGCCAGCAGCAGGCCCACCACCGCCAGCAGCAGGCAGGCCGCCCCCAGCAGGAAGGTCCGGGCGTCCAGGGCCGCGTCTTCGCACAGATAGGAGAAGATGCGGTAGGCCCCCATCACCAGCAGAATGCCCACCACCAGCAGGGCCACCAGCACGGTCATATTCGTGCACTCGTCGATCCGTTTCATATGCCCCTCCTCAGTCCGTTACCGCTACGTTCAGGCCGAACTCCTCCGGCAGGAACCGGGGGCACACGTTGCCGCTGGTGCAGATGGTGGAGGCCGCCAGGCGGGTGCCGATCTCGCAGGACTCGGCCAGGGTCTTGCCATAGGTCAGGCCGATGGTAGCTCCGGCAAAGAAGGCGTCTCCCGCGCCGGTGGTGTCCTTCACATCCACCTTGCGACCCGGGCACGCGCCCCGCTCCCCGGTGCAGTCGGCGTACACCGCCCCCTGGCTCCCCATGGTGACGATCATCCGGGGGATCCGGGCGCTGCGGATCTTCAGGGCCAGGATCTCCTTCAGCTCCTCGGGAGTCTTTTCCGAGTAGTCGTCGGAGAACAGGATGCCCATCTCCTGCTGGTTGCAGATAAAGCAGCTGGTCTGCTGCAAAAAGTCCCGGCGCTCCACGGCGATGCTCATGTTGGACACCACGGCGTATACGTCCTTGCCGTATTTTTTGGCGTACTGAAACACCCGCTTGACGATCTCCTTGTCCATGTCGATTTCCAGGGCGATGCTGTCGGCGTCCCGGAAGATCTCGTCCCCCTTTTCGTCCAGCAGGGCGATCAGAGGCCGCAGGTCCGGGCGCTTGCTGATGGCGGCGCACACGTCCCCCTGGTTGTCGAACACCGCCAGCCAGGTGCCCATGCCATCAGGGGTGGGCAGGACATAATCGGTGTTGACCTTGTGATTTTTCAGCTGGCGCACCACGTCGGCCCCCAGGCCGGTGTCGTCCACCAGGCTCACAAAGGTGGGACGCAGCTCCACGTTGGCGATGTCCTCCACCACGTTGCGGCTGACGCCGCCGGGGACCTGCTCCACCCGGCCCACATTGCGCCCGCCGGGGATATAGGTGGACGTGGGATATCCCTTGATGTCCACGAAAACGGCGCCCAGCACCACAATACCCATAAAAATGCCCTCCTGTGACTGTTTTCTCCATTATACAGCCGGGGGGGCGTTTGGGCAAGCCTTTTTCGGCGCATTTGTCTTGACGGACCCCGGCCCCAGCGGCATAATAGAGGCAGTATAAAAAATTTTCCCCCTTTTCCGCGAAACCGCCGGGATTTTTTGACGGGATGACAGGCAGAAGCAACTCGAAAGGAGAATGTCACCATGGAGGACCGCGACATCGTGACCCTGTACTGGCAGCGGGATCAGGAGGCCATCCGTCAGACGGACCGGCAGTATGGCCGGTATCTGTCGTCCATCGCCTTCCACATCCTGGCGGACCGGGAGGACAGCCGGGAGACCGTCAACGACACCTATCTGCGGGCATGGGACTCCATGCCGCCCCACCGGCCCCAGGTGCTGGCCACCTATCTGGGCCGCATCACCCGGCAGCTGTCCATCGACCGGTGGCGGACCCGGGGCCGGGCCAAGCGGGGCGGGTCCCAATACGCCCTGTCCCTGGAGGAGCTGGGGGACTGCGTGTCCGGCGCTGCCACCCCGGAGGAGGCCCTGGACCTGGCGGAGCTGGGCCGGGCCATAGGGGACTATCTCCGGACGCTGCCGCTTCCCGCCCGCCGGGCGTTTCTCTGCCGCTATTACTATGCCGACTCCCTGGCGGAGACGGCCCGGGTCTGCGGCATCAGCGTACCGGCAGTCAAGAGTCAGCTGTACCGCACCCGCCAGGGTCTGCGGACGTATCTGGAAAAGGAGGGCTTTGACGTATGAACCCGGAACAGCTCAGCGACGCCATGAATGAATTGCCCCAGGAGCTTTTGGAGGAGGCCCAGGCCGCCCGGTCCCGGCGGAGGCCGCGGTGGAAGCCGCTGGCCGCGGCGGCGGCGTGTCTGCTGCTGGCGGCGGGAGCCTGGGCGCTGGCAGGCCGCCCGGCGGAACCCACCCCGGCCCCGGAGCCCGGGGACCTGCCGGTGCTGACCATCGACAGGGACTACGGCGGCATGGGAGATTACCGCCTGTCGGCGGAGGAATTTGCCGCCTATGACGGCGGACCGTGGCAGGAGGGCATGGAGCTTGCCGCCCTGCCAGTGTTCCGCAACACCACTCGCATGGACGTGGCCAACGGCTTCCGCACCGGCGGCGGAGACTATGCGCAGCTGCGGCGGACCATGGAGCAGCTGGCAGCGGCGGCGGGGGCGGACGTGGCCCAGGCCGCCGTGGAGGTCCGGGTGCCGGACGAGACGGTGCAGGCCGCCATGGAGGACGCCTGGGCCGGGGAGACCTGGCAGTGCGCCGTGACGTTTGCCGTCAGAGGGGGTCCCACGGAGCTGGCGCTGACGTGGGAGGATGTCACCGTGACCGTGGGGGAGAGTGGAGAGCTGTGGGTGAAGCTTTCCCGGCCGGAGCTGGCATCTCTGACCCCTGACGCTGCGGCGGCGTGGCTGCTGGAGCAGTATGGGGCCGTTTTCGGGGAACAGACCCGGTACTTTATGGCCGCCCAGGACAGCGGCGGCTATTCCCTGTATTTCTACCGGCCGGAGGAGGACCTGACCCAGGGCATCCTTCAGCGCAGCATCCTGAAAACGTGGGTCCGGCTGTCCGGCGGCAGCTGTGAGCTCCGGCTGTATCGGCCGGAGCTGTCCGACGCCAACACGGTGGGAGCTTATCCGCTGGCGACTGTGGACCAGGCCCGGCAGCGGCTGGCGGCGGGGCAGCACCTGTCCGCCTGGGAGCCCTTCCCGGGGGAGGACCGGGTCAAGCGGGTGGACCTGCAATACCTGGCCCGGCAGACGGACCGGTACTTCATGCCCTACTATGTGTTCTGGGCGGAATGTGACGACGGGGAGCAGGGCGTGTGCTATCGCCCCTATTACGTTCCGGCGGTGGCGGATGCCTACATTGCCGGCATGCCCCAAAGCCCTACCGGGGCGGCATAAGCGCATATAAGGTGCGGGACGTAAGTCCCGCACCTTATATTTTACTCCCCCTTATACTTCCGCCGGGTGGCAAGGCCGCCCCGTATGTGGCGCTGGGCCTTGTTTTCGTCCAGCACCTCCTTCACCTGCAGATACAGCGCCCGGTTATACGCCGGCAGGCGCTCGGACAGGTCCTTATGTACCGTGGATTTGCTGACGCCGAATTTCCTGGCCGCCGAGCGCACCGTGGCCCGGTTTTCTATCAGGTAAAGGGCCAGCTGACAGGCCCGTTCCTCCATGTTCCCTTTGATAGCGCACCACTCCTAAGCCATACTATGCACCATCACTATATGCCCGGCTTCCCGGCGGCAGAACTCCGGCTTTTTCCTTGTCACGGGAGCCGGATTCTGGTATAATCACCCCAGGACCAGAACAGGAGGGGACCGTTATGAAGAAAATTGCCGTGATCACCGGCGCGTCCAGCGGCATGGGGCGCCGGTTTGCCGAAACTGTGGATACCTTTGACCGCTTCGATGAGGTATGGGTCATTGCCCGCCATGAAAAGGCGCTGGAGGAGCTGCGGGACCGGGTGCCGTATCCCATCCGTGCCCTGGCCCTGGACCTGACGGACCGCCGCAGCTTCCAGACCTATGCCGACGCCCTGGCGGAGGAGCCGGTGGAGGTGGGCCTTTTGGTCAACGCCAGCGGCTTCGGCAAGTTCCGGGCCGTGGTGGACACGCCGCTGGAGGTAAACCTGAACATGACGGACCTGAACTGTCAGGCCGTGGTGGCCCTGTGCCAGCTGACGGCTCCCTATATGCCACGGGGCGGACAGATCATCAATATTGCCTCGGTGGCGGCGTTCCAGCCCATCCCCTATATCAACGTGTACGGGGCCACCAAGGCCTTTGTGCTGAGCTTCAGCCGGGCCCTGAACCGGGAGCTGCGGAGCCGGGGCGTCCGGGTCATGGCCCTTGCCCCTTCTGGACCCGGACGGCCTTCTTTGCCCGGGCCACCACCGAGGGCGGCGAATCCGTGGTGAAGAAGTATGTGGCCATGTATGAGCCGGAGCAGCTGGTGCAGCGGGCCTGGCGGGACGCCAGGCGGGGCAAGGACGTGAGCCAGTTCGGCTTCGTGGCCCGGTTCCAGACGGCACTGACGAAGCTTCTGCCCCACAGCCTGGTGATGGATGTGTGGATGCGGCAGCAAAAGCTGCAATAAGGCCTTGCAAAGCCCGGAAAACCGGCATATAATAATAAACTATCTGTACAACAAGGAGAGATCAAGATGGATCGCATGAAAATCGCAGCCATCTTTGCCGATCAGGAACAGCTGGGCGGCAAGGAGATCACCGTGTGCGGCTGGGCCCGCACCATCCGGGATATGAAAACCTTCGGCTTCATTGAGCTCAACGACGGCTCCTGCTTCCGCAATCTGCAGGTGGTCATGAGCGCCGACGAGCTGCATAACTATAAGGAGATCGCTTCTCAGAACGTGGGCGCGGCCCTGATCGTCCGGGGCACCGTGGTGCTGACGCCGGAGGCCAAGCAGCCCCTGGAGCTGAAGGCCGCCGAGATCGCCGTGGAGGGCCGGTCCACCCCCGACTATCCCCTGCAAAAAAAGGCCACAGTGTGGAATTCCTGCGGACCATCCAGCATCTGCGCCCCCGGACCAATCTGTTTTCCGCCACGTTCC
>VOFK01002503.1_pt1 | contig 12400 bp, 19 predicted proteins | sample 5384121 | NCBI WGS metagenome assembly VOFK01 (sample SAMN12384730, study PRJNA508395) | human gut metagenome | isolation source: healthy gut J | host: Homo sapiens | reverse complement strand
CTCGGTACTTCGTTCGATCCAGGTTAAAGTCAGCGCGACACCTTGTCATTGAGGACGTTCTTAACGTACTCACCTTGAGGGGCTTCGGCCAGACGACGCGCTTGATGGGCGGCGCGTGTGCAGCAGCGCCACGACAGGTAGGTCGCAAAGCCAATGCCGACGCATGCAACGATGGACCAAGCGGGCACGTAGATCTCGATATTGCCGTTGTAGGCGAGCAGCATCGAGCGGAAGATGGCCGTGAGCGAGCCGATAATGACCGGCAGGCTCAGCACAAGCGACGCCGCCACGCACAGCGTGATCGAGCGGATGTACAGATGCGAGATCTCGCTATCGCGATAGCCAAAGACTTTCATGTAGCTGATCGAACGGGCGCTGTGGTCGATCACCGCCTTGGTCAGCAGGTACACATAAACAGCAGGAAGATGAACACCGCAAGCCCAACCATCATGCCGATCATTTTGCTCATCATGCCGATGAACTGGTCGCCCACGGCGCGCATGTCGTCGGGCGTGGTGTCGCCGGCAAAGTAACGGGCATCGAGGTCGAGCTTCGTCGCTCACATAGCCGTTAAAGTAGGTGGCGTCATTGCCGAACAGCTTCGTTAAAGTCATCGATGCTCATATAGATATTCATGTCCGACTTGGAGCCCCAGGCACAGTCCTTGCCCATGTACTCCAAGCGAATAGTCCTTGCCCCTCGCACTTGTCGCCGGAGCGTGACCTTCTGTCCCTCGCTCCAGCCAAACTTGTCGAGCAGACCGCCGCCAAAGACGACGCGCCCATCGCCGACGTTGAGATCTTTCCAATAGCGCGAGTCTGGGCGAGATGCCGTAGACGGAAATCGTCTCCTGCCCATTACCATCGCCGCGGTCGTATTGCAGCTGGTAAACGGCATATTTCTCGGCCCTGCGCGATTGCGCCCGCGCCGTTGTCGGTCGTATTGACCGGGTGGATATCATCGTTGTCAGTGTCAATCTTAGAGGCCTTGTCGATCAGGCCGATGGCCTCATCGCGGTCGCAGCCGAGGGCATCGGCAAGGTCATCGAGGCGCGCATAAAGCGCATCCTTCTTGTCCTGGACTTTGGCGAGCGCGTCCTGCGCCGCGGCCAGGCTCTCGGCAGAACGGAGATGTGGTCGCGGCATCAGCTGCTGCCTGCGCCGCATCGGCCGCGTCGTCGAGTTCGTCATCGGCATCCTGGGCAGCGGTTAGCGGCGCGCCGTCAACCGACTGCAAGCGCTCGAGTGCCGACCACTGCTCCGCGCTCCTCGGCGGTGCCCTCGAGTTCCAGCGGGGAGCCTTGAGCGTGTACTGGTGCTCGGCGACCAGGCTTGTCTCGAGGTTGTCCGCGTAGTGCGTCATCGTGGGCAGAATCGCCAGGCCAAAGAGCAGCAGCAGCGAGGCAAACGCAATGCCCACGAAAAGCGTGGCGAAGTTGCCCAGATTACGCAGGAAGATGCGCAGGCGGAAGCGCGAACAAAGCCCATGCGCTCCGGCAGCTGCAAGCCGCGCTTGGTGCCCGATTTGCCGCCGCCTCGTGACGAAGGAATTGCAACGGCGTCTTGCCCATCTTGCGAAGCAGGCCCACCAGCGTGATGAGGATGAGCGCGGCGGCGGGGAACCACGGCGCACTTCACAAAGATCTCCCAGCTCCAGTACACCTGGAAGGGCGGCAGGCTGTACGAACCGTAATAGAGGCTGCGCATGGGCTCGGTAAAGAACACAACGCCGAGTGCAGTGCCCAAAAGCGCCGCGACCACGCCCACGATAGCGGGAAGCGCAGTAGTGGTGCAGCACGATCTCGCGTCGACGATAGCCGCTGGCGAGCAGCGTGCCGATGATGGCACTCTCCTCCTCGATGGTGGCGTCGGTAAGGACCACAAAGATAAACGCCATGATCACGATGATGATATCGAGCAGCGTCATCCATCATGGAGTCGCCGTCCACGTCGTCGCGCGCATAGCCAATGCCCTGATTGGAATCGGCGTCGATCAGATCGTCCACGCGCGCATCGGCGTCGGTCAGTGCCTCGACCATATCTTGCTCGGCGTCGATACGGTCTGCAGTGGAGAGATCGCGATTGGCAAAGGTGAAGGAGTAGGTGTAGGCGGGTGCGCCACCGGCATCCTCGAGCGCGGCAAAGCCGGCGTCGGTGACCTCGGCCACGCCATAGGTGATGGTGTTCACCGTAAAGTCCGAATTGTTGAGGAACAGCGCCTGGCTGCCGGGCTGGGTCATGATGCCGCAGATGGTGTAGGTGCGCCCCTCGAGCTCGACCTTATCGCCCACGGCGAGGTCGTTGTTGGTGGCAAAAACGCGGTCGATTGCTACCTCGTCGTCCGCCTTGGGCTCCTTGCCCTCACAGTAGGACGCGATATCGACCTTGGTGCGGTGCGCATAGGTGCGCAGCGTGCGCTTGGTGCCGTCGTCGCCGGCGGTCTTTTTGATGATGGCGTCGATGGAGAAATTCTTGTAGAGCGTGACGCCGCCGACGTCACTGGCGGCATCCTCGGCAGCCTTGAGCTGGTCCTTGGTGGCCTCGAAGGAAGTGGTCACGCGGCCGTCCTCGATCGTGTACGCATCGCGTATGTCGTCGATAAGGCAGCCGATGGAATGCGCTGCGAGCAAAAAGCCCGAGGTAAGGGCGATGCTTCCGCACATAAGCAAAAAGATGCCCAGGTATTTGCCGATATTGCGGCGCAGCTCGCGTGGGAGACGTTTTGCGAGAGGTGTCATGGCGCCGTCTACCAATCGAGCTCGGCGGCCGCGACGGGCGACTCGTTGAGTTCATCCTCGACAATGCGACCGTCGCGCAGGCGCAGCACGCGGTTAGCCATGCGGGCGATGGCGGCGTTGTGCGTGACGATGATGATGGTGCAGCCGTAGGTGCGGTTGACATCCTCCATGAGCTGCAAGATTTCCTTGGACGTCTTGTAGTCAAGCGCGCCCGTGGGCTCGTCGCACAGCAGCAGGCCCGGGTTTTTGACGAGCGCGCGGCCGATGGCGCAGCGCTGCTGTTGGCCACCCGAGACCTGGCGCGGGAACTTGTTGCGGTGCTCGTAAAGGCCCAGCGAACGCAGGAGATCGTCGACATTGAGCGGGTTTTTGGACAGGTGCGCCGTGACCTCGATATTTTCCTTGATGGTGAGATCGGGCACCAGGTTGTAGAACTGAAAGACAAAGCCCAGCTCACGGCGGCGATACTCGCCCAGGTCGGTAGGCTTGAGCACCGTGAGGTCGCAGCCGTCCACCAAAATAGAGCCAGCGTCGGCATCCTCCCAAGGCCGCCGATCAGGTTAAGAAACGTCGATTTGCCCGAGCCCGAAGGGCCCCAGCATGACGCAGATCTCGCCTCGGTTGATGGACGTGTCGATGCCATCGAGTACCGTCAGGCGCGCACGTCACCGTCGCCGTAGTGCTTTTTGAGATCCTTAACCTGGACGTAGGCTTCCTGCGTTGCCATGGTATCCCCCATTGTTAGCCTAGTACTACTTTATGAACGTAATAGTAAACCTTGGCGAACTATTTTGGGGCGAGAGTGGGGATTTGTTTCAGACTAGTCATTGGGGACGTTCTTAAACGACCAGCTGTTGGACCCCCTCTTTCGCCACCCGGCGGTTAAGGGACAGTCCTTATCTGCCCGGCCGGCAAGCCGGCGGTTCAGCAAAGACTGTCCCCAATGACTAATCGTTTAAGTCTGTCCCCAATGAATACTTTTGGTCGTTTAAGTCTGTCCCCAATGAGTACCCGAGACTAGGTGGCTAGGCGTGGGATTTGTTGTGGGCGAGGGCTAGGCCTACGGCGGCGATGGCGGCGGCGAAGAGCACGGTGACGCCCAGGTCGCAGGCGATGTCGCCCAGCACGGTGGACGTCAGATCCGAGGCGAGCGCCTTGCTGATCGCATCGTTCACCCAATATGTCGGCACAAAGTGCGCCACGGTCTGCACGGCCGAGCCCATGAGCGACAGCGGCATCCAGGCACCGCCCAAAAACGTCATGAGCATGCCAAGCAGGTTGCCCACACCGTTGAGCAGCTCCTCGCGCGCGCCCAGGCTCGAAAGCGCAAAGCCAACGGCCAGCGGCGTGCACGCCAGGGCAAACGTCGCCGCCAGTGCCAGGCACACACGACCCACGCCGACCTCGGCAACCGCGCCGGCAAAGCCCACGACGCCCATCATGCTCGACACAAACCAGATGCAGACGGTGAGCACGGCGGCGGCCGCAAACACGGCAAGCGAGCGCTGGCGCTCGGAGACCGGGCCGGCCTCCATGCGACGCACACGCTCGGGCTCGTTCATGCCCGAGAACACCAATCCCACCGATACGATGACCGACGAGATAATCGCGTACGCGCCAAAGTTGAAGTACGACTCGAGCGTAGCGGCGGCAGTCGAGTGTCGACCTTGACCTGCTCGATCTGGACCTCCGCACGCTTTGCAGCGGCATGCTCGGCGGCCTTGGCGACGTCACCGTTGGAGGCGGCGGGCTCAAGTGCGGCCGCAGCACCCGCGAGTGAAATCCAGCGCGAGGCCTCGGCAGACGAAAGCGCCGCCGCCATGGTGCCGGCACCGTAGGTCACATCGAGCTTGGGCAGGGATTCCCCCGCGCGGGAGGCTGCAACGAGGTCGTCCTCGAACCCCTCCGGGATAAAGAACACGCAGTCGGCACTGCCCTTGGCGCTGTTGCTCTTGGAGAGCGCGTCCGCAAGGTCGTACGTATCGTCGCCGATGCCCGTGACCAGCTCAAAGCGCGAACCCAGATGCTTGGTAAGCGCACGCGAAAGGTCGCTGTCGTCGCGGTCGACCACGATCACGTTGGCATCGTAGGGCTCGTACTCGGTGAGCTGCGACGAGTTCCAGCCCACCGAGGCCGCGATGAATACGCCCATGAGCGAGATGAACACCGTATAGATGAGCAGGTAGGACGGGTGCGCCAGCGCCATGCGAAGCGCGGTCTTAAAGGTGCTCATAGCGGCTCCTTCCAAAGATCAGCGTAGCGGCGGCAACGAACAGCAGCGCCATAAGGACCAGCGCGCCGGCGCGAACGACAAAGGGCCCAGGTTCTCAAAAAATACAGGCGGTTGAACATGTCGCAGATGAGCTTGACGGGGTTGAGCCAGCACTCGGCCGGGCAGGCGCGGGCGACGTCGTCGGCAAGCGCCATCGCCGGCTCGCCGTAGAGGCCGGCGAACAGGGCGCACGTGGTAGCAAAGCCCGTGAGGATGCCGGACTTGGACGCCTTTGCCGCCCTTAACGGAAGCGTGCCCACAAAAGCCCCAGTGCCCGTGGCGGCAAGCGCGGAAGCGGCGCCGCCCACCAGACACAGCCCCCGGGCCCGCCAAAGTCGACGCCCACGACCGCGCACGTAAGCCGACCGCGATCGCCATCGAGGCGAAGGAAACCAGCCACGAGCCGACAAAGATACCGGCCAGCGACGCCGTCTTGGAAAAGACCGCCCACGCAGCGACGCGCGCCGAGGCCGACAGATTGGGCTGCAGATCGACGACGCTCAAGGCGGCAAACTCGGCAGACATCATCGCGACCAGGCCAAAAAGAGCGCGTAATAGTAGATGACCGTGCCATCGGGCGTGGTGCGTGTCAGGCTTACGCGGCGGGTGCCGCCCTCGAGCGACAGAGCGCGCGCAACCGCCTCGGGGTCGGCGAGCGCCGCCGGGTTGTCATGGGCAATCTGCGCCATAAGCTCAGCATTTTGCGTATACGATCTCGCCACCGTCTCAAGGATGCTGCGATCGGTGAGCACCGACGAGGCGCGCGAGCTGTCGTAGCTCGAAAGCAACGTGAGTTTGGGCGTGCCCGCATCGTCGACCGCATAGATGCCCGCGACCTCGCCGGCCTTGAGTGCGTGGTTCGCATCGGCTGCGTCGTCGCACTCGTGGATCGCGAGCAGCTGATCGTCGCCCTCCTTGGCAAGCGACGTTGCCACGTCCTTAAAGGTCGAGGCGTCCCAGGCTTCGTCGGCGACGACGGCAACCGGTACCGGGTCGACCGTGCCGTCGGAGCTGAGGTTTTCGCAAACATAAACATGAACATCGTGGAAAGCGCGATGGGAAAGAGGGCGCCCCAGAACCCACGTGCTCGGCCGGCGCAGCAGCGTCTTGACCGTAATGATAATGGTGTTGAAACATGGCTGCCCCCTAGTCGCGCAGCTCGCGGCCGGTGATCTCGAGGAACACATCGTTGAGGGTCGGCGGTTCGCTCCACACGCGGCCGAGCGCAACGTCGGCGGCGCGCAGCGTGTCGAGGATGTCCACCAGTTGTGCGGGCTCGCTTCGCAGGTGCAGACGAGCTCGCCGCCGGACAGTTCAACCGAAAGCACGTGCTCGAGGGCGCGCAGCCGCTCGACCGTGGCGGCCTCAACGGCGCCGACCTCGACAGTCACGCGCTCGCCCATCTGAATCATGCGCTTGAGCTCGTCGTTGGTGCCCTGCGCCAGCACGCGCCCGCCATCCATGATCATGATGCGGCTGCAGATTTGCTCGACTTCCTCCATGTAATGGCTGGTATACACCACCGTGGCGCCCTCGTCGCGCAAGCGGCAGATGCCCTCCAGATGGCGTTGCGGCTCTGCGGGTCGACTGCCACCGTGGGTTCGTCAAAGAAGACGAGCTCGGGCTTGTGCGCGATGCCGCAGGCGATGTTGAGGCGACGCGCCAGCCGCCCGAGAGCTTGCCGGGGCGGAACTTGGTAAAGTCGCCCAGGCCGACAAAGTCGATCGCCTCGTCCACCAGCGCGCGGCGGCGCTTGCGGTCGCTAGACGTAAAGGCTGCAGAAATAGTCGATGTTCTCCCGCACGGTGAGCTCCTCGAACAGCGCCACGTTCTGCGGCACCACGCCGATCTTGCGCTTCAGGTCGTAGCGCGTGGGCGTCATGGGCTCGCCGAACAGCTCGATGATTCCCTTGTCGTAGGTGAGCAGCTGCAGGACGCAGTTGATGGACGTGGTCTTGCCCGAGCCGTTGGGGCCCAGCAGGCCAAAAATCTCGCCGGGGGCGATGCTCAGGTTAAAGTGGTCGAGCGCGATAAGGTCGTCGTAGCGCTTGACGAGGTTTTCGACGTGGACGATGTCTGTCATGAGGCGGCCCTTCTGTTGATTGCGGCCCGGTACGATTGCATCATCGCAGGGAGCCGCCGGCGCGCACCAGTGAGCTTTGTCACGAGTGCGGGGGTCTTGGTCGTGCGGCCTGCCGGCGCCCCGCTTTGCCGCGCGGGAGGAATGTCACGGTTGCGCAGGCGACTCCTCCACCACGCGCGGCTTCGCGTACAATACCCGTATGAACAGGCTTTCGACAAATCGATCGTGCTGGCGTGCTGTATCGCAGCCGCCATGGGTCTTTGCTGGGACGCTCGCCTGGTCGCGGCGTTTTGCCTTGGCGTTATTGCCGCCTCACTGGCCGAGGTCGCACAGGGAACGCACGCGCCGCGCAAGCGAAGCCGCGAGCTACATTTACATCATCGCGGCCGTCTTCGTGCCGCCGTTTGTGCCGTTTGCGCCTCTCGCCTTCTATGACATCGCGCGGCGGATGCGCCGTGAACGCGTTTGGGTCGCGCTGGGCATTGGTTCCGTCTTTGCCTTTGCGCTCGTCGCGGACCTTCGCGCCGACGCGCTTACCGCCCGAACGCTTCTGCTGGCCGCCATCCTTTCGGTTGCCGCCACCTTGCTATCGCTACGCACCGCCCAGTTGAGAGCGCGAGCAGCAGCGCATGCGCCGTACCCGCGACGAGCTGCAGGAACGAGCCCTCGCGCTCGAGGCGCGCAACCGCGATCTTGCCGACCGCCAGGACTACGAAGTCCAGCTCGCGACGCTCGCCGAACGCGCCCGCATCGCGCGCGAGATCCACGATAACGTCGGCCACCAGCTCACGCGCGCCTCGCTACAGGCCGAAGCCCTGCGCGTGGTCCACGCCGACGAGCCCGGCGTCGCCGCCGATTTCGCCGACGTCAAACGCACGGTTGACGAGGCGCTCCAGCTCGTACGCGCCAGCGTCCATGCGCTCAACGACAACGCCGTCGACCTTTCCGTGCAGCTCGAACGCATTGTTGAAGGCGCGCGCTCGGATGGCGGCCCGCAGATTGAAGCGGGCCCGAGCATGCCCCGCAAATGTCGCAAACTGCTGGCGGTCCGGCGCGAGGCGCTCTCCAACGCCATGCGCCACGCCCGCGCGCAAAACTGTTGCTGTGCGATGCTTGAGCATCCATCGTTTTACCAGCTCATCGTTACCGACGATGGCGTGGGCGGGCCCAAGCAAGCGGCCGCGGCGCCGCGGAGGGGGCTCGCTCTCCATGCGCGAGCGCATTGAGGCGCTTGGCGGCACCTTCACCGCCGGCCCGCGCGCCGGCTCCCCGGTTGGCGCGTGTTTGCCACCATTCCCAAACAGCAAGGAGATGAGGACCGATGAGGCTCATCGTTGTCGACGACGACCGCTTGGTGGTCGATTCGCTCAAGATTATCCCGGGCGCCCAGCCGCAAATCGAGGTAGTGGGCACCGGCGCCAATGGCGACAAGCGGTCGCGCTCTACGCTGAGCACGCACCCGATATCGCGCTGCTCGACATCAGATGCCGGGACGCGACGGCGCTTTCGGCGGCACGCGAAATCCTGAGCGCGACCCTGCGGCGCGTGGTGTTTCTGACGACGTTTTCGGATGACGAATACATTGTGTCGGCGCTCAAATTGGGTGCCCGCGGCTATCTGATCAAAACCGATGTCGCCGCCATTCCGCCAGCGTTGGCGCAGGTCATGGATGGCAAACGTGTGCTCGAGGGCAAGGCGATCGAGGACATCAATTTTGATGGGGCGGGCGCCGAGGCCGACGCGACCCGCCGGCCCGCGGCCTTTGTCGGCCTGACCGACCGCGAGTTCCGAAGTCGCCGCAGCTCATCGCCCGCGGCTCGACAACAAGGGAGATCGCCGCCACCGCCTACATGGGCGAAGGCACCGTGCGCAACCACATCAGCTCGATCCTGGCCAAAATGGGCCTGCGCAACCGCACCCAAATCGCCATCGCCTATCTGCGAGGCTAGCCAGCTTTGGCTGCCGCCAATTTGATGCCATTTCAAAACTATGCCGGTTTACTACGATGAACCGCATATCTCCGACCACGGCAACAAAAATTGTGTGCACTTTACAAAACCGCAGGTAGAACACTTGCGATATTTTGCAAAAATGCGGGTGGTCAGGGAATCTCGGATTCATCGTAGTAAACCGGCATAGTTTTGTTCGGGCGGCCCTGCACGAGTGTCTCCGCCAGCCTCGCGGGACCAAAATGATCCGTTTTCCTCCGTCCCCAAGGGATCAGCCGGAACCGCTCGCCACGAAATCGGCCCATCTACTACGTTTGACGCGATACCCCCCTGACCATACCTTCGTTTTTGAGGAGCATAACCGCAGGCGTTCTACCTGCGGTTTTGTTTTTGCGCTTTCGGCATGGTTGGGGGTAAGGGGCTAAACGTAGTAGATGGGCCGGTTTCGTGGCAGGCCCTTCTCGCCTACGCACAAAAGCGCCGCCACGGAGGAGGGAGATGCCTCCGTGGCGGCTGGGGGTAGGTAGGTCGTGTTAACCTGCCGGCCGCCCGGGCCTTTTGGCCCCGGGCGCTGCCAGCGTGTCTAGCGCTTACGGATACCCCAGACCAGGGCTCCGACGCCGGCCATGGCAATGACGAATGCCATAAGCAGAGCGGCAGCCTGCTGGTCGCCTGTGGTGGGCAGGAAACCCTTGACCGTCTTGACGATGTTCGTCACGGTCTTGGGCGTGCCGGGATCGGGCGTCGGCACGGGCGTCTCGGGCTTCTTGTACGTGTTGTTGACCTCTTGACGTCTTGTCGCCCTTGGTAAAGGCAACGTTCGCCTTGAGGTTGCCCCTCGCCGTCGTCGACCACGTTAACGGTCGCGGTAAAGACGGACTTGTCGTAGGTCATACCGGCCTCGTCGCCCTTGACCTCGCTGATGGTGTAGGCGTACGTACCGGGCTCGTCGTACTCGAACTTGGCGAAGTTGATCTTGCCGTCAGCATCGTTGGTGACGGTGGACTCGGCGTCGCCAACGAGCTTAAAGCTAAACTCGTCCTTCTTGAGCTCCGTCCCTCGAGCACCTTGATGGCGCCGATGAAACCTGCGTGGGCATGGCGTGATACTTGTTGGTAAAACCAGCCGACTCGGTGGTTCCCTCGAGCTTGTGCGTCGCGGTCAACGTGCCGTCGCCATTGTCGGAGACGGTGGTCACGACGGTGTAGGTCGTGCCGCCATAGGTGACGCCCTTGTACAGGCCGAGCGCGTTGGGGCCAAAAAGCCTCGCGCAGCGTACGATGTGCGTACCGGGTGCCTCGTAGCGGATCGGGCTCAGCGTAACGTTGCCGTTGGCGTCGTTGGTGCCACTAGCGAACAGTCACGCCGTCCTCGAGCAGCTCAAACGTGAACTCGCCAGCTGCAAGGTCGCGGCCGGTCAGACGCTTGACGGTCTTGACCCGATCGGTCACGGAAGAATCGGTAGGTGCCACGCTGTACGTGTTGGTGAACGTAAAGTCCGCACCGTCGCCGCCGTCGCGCTTGACGCCCGGTGCCCAGCGCCGTCGTCAGTCACGGTATAGGAAACCTTGCGCGTGGCGTTGGCGTCGTTGGTCACGCCGGGGCGCTACCGGACTCGGTCACCGTGTAGGTAAAGGTGCAGTGCGAGCGCGGGGCGGTGGGGGCTGCGGGCTCGGACTCGTCGCTGGGCTCGTCGGCGTTGACATCAGCGTCGGCGTCGGCCTCTTTCAGCCTCTGCCTCTTCAGCCTCTGCCTCGTCGGCCTCGTCTGCCTCGGCCTTATCGGTCGCATCGTCCATCACGCCCAGGGCGCGGTTGAGGTCCTCGAGCGTAAAGTGGATCTTGCCAAAGTCCACGTTGCCGGCCGTGTCGTTGGTTGCGGTCGTGTGCTCGGGCATCGGGGCACCCGCCTCGTCAGCGGTCACGGTAAAGGTAAACTTACCTGCGATGTCGGCCGGGGTCAGGCCCTCAGCTGCCTGGAGCTTCTTAGTGCCGGCGAGCGCGGCGTCAACGGCTTCGGCGCCGTAGACGTTCTCGAACAAGGGCTCGACGCCGCCGTAGTCGAGCGTTGCCGTCAGAGTCCCGTCACCGTTGTCGACGACGATGACCTTAAAGCTAAAGCTCCACGTTGTCAGCGGAAACGCCATTCGGCAGCCCGAATAAATCTTCGTAGGCCGTGTAGTTAATGGTCCAGGGCAAGCTTACCGTCCTTGTCGGTACGATGGGAAAGCCCAGCAGCCTCAAGATTAGCAAGCATCTTAGTGTCGTAGTGCAGCGTATCAAAAGCTCACGTGCCCGCCGATATTGGGCTTGAGGTTTTCGTTATGCCACAAGCTCACCCTGATGAGGCGATGCCGAACCAGAAACTCGCCGTCGGCCATCGGGCGGCCGGTCAGAGTCTTGGTGGCAACGACCTGAGCGGCGGTGCCGCCGCGTGTTGGTCGTAGCGCTGTAACTGTTGTGGAACGGCACCGGGGCTTTCTCGACCTTGCTCTCGCCACTCTTGTGGACCGTCTCATGCGTGCCCTCGGGACCGCCGGAAACGGTCGTCGTAGCAGTGAGCGTGCCGGCGGTGTCGTCGGCGATGGCGATCGTCACCGTGCGCACGGCGTCGTCGTAGGTGTAACCGGCTGGCCGTCGTTCTTCTCGGCCACGGTGTACGTAAAGGTCTTTGCCGGCGTCAGCCTGCCTAATATAACCTCATGACCAGCCAGAATGTCGATCAGTCCGACCGTTGCCTCTGCCGCTGCGGGGGACTTGAAGTTGTTGGCTCCGGCAGCAGGCCAAGCGCGTTGGCAGAGGCCTCGTCGGCAGGCGTCACGGTAAACGTGAACTGGCCCTCGGTCATGGGGCGGCCGTCCAGATACTTGCTGAGCCACAGACCGCCGGCCGCGGTGTAGTTAAGCTCAGTGCGGTACGTGTTGGTAAAGCGTCCGTTTTTTCCTTCTTGGTGACATTGGCGGTCAGCTTGCCCTCGCCGTCCTCGGTCACGGTTACTTCGGCGGTCGCGACGTGGGAGTCATACGTCATGCCGACCGTATTACCCGCGTTCTCGCGGATCTGCGTACTTGAGGTTCCGGCAGCCGTGTAGCGAATCTTGCCGAACTTGATGGCGGCAATGCCGTCCTTCGCATCGTGCTTGCTCACGGTTACGGTTGCAGGATCGGGTAGCGCCATCGGGGGCGGTAATGGTAAAGCCGAACTCGTCCCCCATCCGTCCACTCGCGACCGTCGATGGCCTTGCTCAGGTCAAAGTCGAGGTCTGCATCGGTCGAGGGTCACGCTGTGAAGTGTTCTCGAAGGTCGCAGGCGTGGCGCTCTTCAGCTCGTGCGTAGCGCTGAGGGCCGCTCACCGTTGTC
>VOFK01001716.1_pt1 | contig 12410 bp, 9 predicted proteins | sample 5384121 | NCBI WGS metagenome assembly VOFK01 (sample SAMN12384730, study PRJNA508395) | human gut metagenome | isolation source: healthy gut J | host: Homo sapiens | reverse complement strand
ATATCGCGGTCAAAGGGTAAAATTTTTAAGCACTCTAAGGCAGAGCGAAGGCTCTGCCTTTTTGTTTGCAAAATAAAAACAGTGCTGTCCCACAATTTTTCAACTCAAAAAATGTGCAACTTGCCAAAAAACACAGAAAAATCGTCAGATTTCCATAAACCACTTGCTAAAATCAACGGGGGGATATACTTATATAGTATAAAAAATATCCTGGACGCTTCTGCCTGGGGAAAAAGAGAGATACCGGATGAAGAGAAAAACAAAGCGTTTCCCGGCACTTTTGCTGGCGGCAGTCATGGCTTTTGGCCTGTGTACATCTGCCTTTGCGGAAACTGCCACGCCGGAGACGGCGGCTGTCTCGAACACGCAGTCTGATCCGGCAGTGGTTGAGCAGACGGCGGAGGAAGAGTGCGCCCCCCCGCCGTGCTGAACGAAGTCGAAAACCCGGCGGCTGACTTTATGGTTACAAGCTGGGACGACCAGGGTAACACCACGATGGGAGAGCGCATCCACTGCGCCACCGTGCAGGAAGCCATCAATCTGGCGGTTGAGGCTGGTAAGACTGCCGACCCTATGCACAGCATGCCGAACGTCTACTTAATGCGTGATGTGACCGAAAGCATCACGGTGCCCCAGAGTGAATGGCAGCTCTGGCTGGACCTCAACACCCACAATCTGACAGCGGCCAACGGCCCGGCCATCACCCTGGAAAAGAACGCGCAGCTGGGCATCCGCAGTTGGCAGGGCCAGACAGTCGTAGCGGGCGGCAGCAATAGCGCAATTGTCTGCGGTGATAACAGTACCCTTATGATTAGCGGCGGCATCTTTACCTCGGATACCGACATCATCCAGGAAGGGAACATCTGTAATATCTTGCTCTACGGCGGCAATTTCAACAAAAAGCTGCCCGATTCTATGATTCCCCAGGGCTATGAGCAGGTCGAACGCGGCGGTATGTACACGGTGCGTCAGGCTACATCGGCAATTGCCCGCGTTGAAGGTAAGCCGCAATGGACGGAGTACACCAGTGTGCAGGAAGCCATCAACGCCGCCATCGCGGAGGCTAACACCGATGGCTACCGCAGCGTGCGCCTGATGACTAATGTGACCGAGAGTATTACGATAGAGGGATTGACAGCGAACTTGTCCATTGATCTGGACGGTTGGACGCTGACCGCTAAGGACGGAAAGCCCGCCATCACGGCCGGTGCAATTTCCGGTGAGGGACGAGTTTTTATTGAAGATAGCTCCGGTACAGGCACGGTCAACGGTGGAGGTTCCAGTGCCATCATCGTCAAGGAAACGAATGATGACAACAGTGCAAACCTCAATATCAACGGAGGAAAATTTGTTTCCGACGCTGCTCCGGTTTTGGTCGTCAATGGCAAGGCTTACATCACTGGCGGCAATTTTGTGGGTGCTGCAGGCCAGCCGATAGTTCAGTACGGTACGACCCAGGCACGTTCAGAAAATAACTCCCCCAACGGTTGTGTCAAGATTGGCGGCGGTACATGGCTTGCGGCAACAGATGGCAGTCTGCTGGCTGTCCAGCCCGGCATCGGCAACACCGGCTACGCTTGGTGTGATGTGATCGAAGGACAGTCCCGGTATGGCAAGACCCAGCCCACTTGCTATGGTAAACTTGGCGATGCCGAAACTGTGAACAACGGTGTAGGCATTATGGCTGGAAGCTTTGACTGTAAAGTACCGGTAAGATGCCTGGCAAGAGGTTATGTGCAGACCCAGGAGGACGGCATGTATGTCGTGCGCTGTGCCGGACCGGTTGCTACGGCAGGCGGTATGTCTTACGATAGCGTGCAGGACGCTGTGTACACGAAGGGCCAGAATGGCGAAACCGTCAAGCTGCTGCGTGATACATCTGAAAATGTGTTCATCAACATGGATACGAACGTTACGATTGATCTGGATGGTCCTATACCATCACCCAGATGTCGGACGGCCAACTGGACGCTGTCATCAACAACAATGGTACGCTGACCATCCGCGGCGGCGGTACCCTGGTCGGCACGCTGGCAATGTACCATGACAATGCCGTGACCTACCTGGAAAGCCGTGACCAGCTGCAAGGTAGCCTCGCAGATGGTGTTGCCTTTATGAAGGACAAAGTCAACGGTATGTATGCGGTCATGATGTACCCCACCGAGACTGCGGCCCGGCTGACGGATGCAATTGACACAGCAGATAAGGCCGTGAAGAGCTTCTACGGCAGTACGCAGCAGCTTTCTGCACTGACAGCAGAGCAGGTAAAGAGCGCCAACAAGATGACGGCGAAAGATAAGCAGCTGATTGAAGATGCTTACACGGCCCTGATGAATCTGGATCAGACCGCTGTACAGCGTGTACTGGCAACCGAAAACTACGCGGCGCTGGAAGCCAGCCGTCAGATCGTGCTGGTTTGTATACCGCCTGCAGCAATACTGAGATTGACACTGAAAAGAAGGATGTTTTCTCTGAAGTGGATGCATCTAAGGCAGAGACACCTGAGACGGATGCAACAGTCCCCGCTGATAAGCAGCCTACCGCTGAAGATGCGAAGAAAGCTGTGGAGAAGATTATCGCAGAAGTTATGGCCAATGAGACGGTCAATGACTTCAAGGGCAACGGCCTGACGCAGATTGCGGATTTGACCAAGATTCCGGAGGCGGCTTCTGCCGGCAGACTGACTTTCGGTTCAGGTTTCCCTGCAGAAAGTTGAATTGGATGCTCAGGTTATTAAAGATTCTAATGGCATTGTGACGGAGGTCAAGCTGCCCGGTAAGACGCTGGTCTTCAATGTGGAGCCGATGGTCTCTGTGGATGGTGCTGCAGCGGTCAAGCTGGAAAACAACCAGCTGAATGGCGGGGCTGTCAAGGTTCGTCTGCCGATTCCCAAGGATGTTGCAGATAAGTATGCCAAGGTCGTTCATGAGGGCGACACAGACCGCTATGTGACCATCTGCACGGCAGAGAACGGTGATAAGTACATCGAGTTTACGACGACACATTTCAGTGCATTTACTGTGAGCTTTACCAATGAACTGCCCGTGGTTGAGCCGGAACAGCCCGCACAGCCCAGCCAGCCTGCGGCTCCGATCCAGAGCAGCACGAGCCATGCCGCACAGAGCACACCTGCTCCGGCACTTAAGCAGGATGACTCCGCTTATTACACCTGCAAGGCTTGCGGTTACCACGATTGGACAGCCATTGACGGCGGCTACAAGTGTGACCACTGCGGTTACGTGGAGAGCGTGAAGCAGATTGCAGGTTATCCCAATGTCAAGGGCAAGGCTGAGGTTGGCAAGACCGCCGCGGTCAAGGCGCAGGCTGCCGCCAAGACGATGTCCGCCATCCCGCAGACGTCCGACGACATGCCTGTCACCGCGCTGGCTGTCATTGCCCTCGCCGCACTGCTCGGCTTGGGTGTGACGGTTGTCATGAAGCGCAAGCATGAGTAAAATAACCGATTGATAAATCCCGCCCGGGAATGACACGGGCGGGATTTTTTGTGTGCCGCCCGTTCGTCACATCCATTGTTTACAAACCCGCCCGACTACGCTATAATAAAAGCTACAAATACTTTGACGAAAGCAGGTCACACCATGCTCATCAGTCTGATCGTACCCTGTTACAATGAAGAAGAAGCGATGCCGCTTTTTTATAAAGAAGCCTCCCGCGTGGCGGCGGAGATGAAAGCCAGCCACGGTGCGGAGTTTGAGTTCATCTTTGTGGATGACGGCTCCCGCGACGGCACGCTGCGCGTCGCGCGTGAGCTGCACGCTCAGGACGACCGCGTGCGCTATGTCTCGTTCAGCCGCAACTTTGGTAAGGAGGCCGGCATCTACGCTGGCCTGCAGGCGGCCAAGGGCGATTATGTCGCCACGATGGACGCCGATCTGCAGGACCCGCCCGCGCTGCTGCCGCAGATGCTGGACACGCTGCTGACCGGCGAGTACGACTGCGCCGCCACCCGCCGCACGACCCGCAAGGGCGAGCCGCCGCTGCGCAGCTGGTTCGCCCGCAAGTTTTACCAGATCATCAACAAGATGTCGGATACGGAGATTGTCGACGGCGCGCGGGATTTCCGCCTGATGAGCCGCAAAATGACCGACGCGGTTTTGAGCATGGCCGAGTACAACCGCTTTAGCAAGGGCATTTTCAGCTGGGTGGGCTTTAAGACCAAGTGGTTTGCCTACCAGAACGTGGAGCGCGTGGCAGGCCAGACCAAGTGGAACTTCTGGGGCCTGTTCAAGTATTCCATTGAGGGCATTGTCGGCTTCTCGACCACGCCGCTGCTGATCGCGGCGGGGGGGGCGTGCTGTTCTGCATCCTCGCGTTCATCGGCATTATTTTTGTCATTGTCCGGGCGCTGATGTTCGGCGACCCGACCTCCGGCTGGCCGAGCATTGTCTGCATCATTCTGCTGTGCAGCGGCGTCCAGCTGTTCTGCACCGGCATTGTGGGCGAGTACCTCGCCAAAACCTACTTAGAGGTCAAGCACCGTCCTATCTACATCGTGGCCGAGACCGAAGAGGATAAAAAATAAACGATGGACTGGCAGAAAAAAGTAAGCCTGTGGTGGGCGAAAAACTTCCGCCCGCTGGTCGTGGCGCTGCTGGTCGGCTGCGGCGTACATTACACGATCTACGCTAACCAGCTGGGCACGATGGATGCCGTACACATCGGCGCACTGTACATTGCCGACGGCTGGCCCGAGCACCTGTATTGGGAAACCGAGCAGGGCCGTTGGGCACTGCGCCTGGTGGATATGCTGCGCGGCGGCATCAACCAGCCTGCACTTTCTGCATTGCTGATGCTGTTCCTCTACGCGCTGGCGGGTGTGCTGCTGACGGATTTGTTCGGCGTGCGCAGCCGCACGGCAAAATATCTGATTCCCCTCACGCTGGTCTGTGCGCCCTATGTGGCGGAGATCGAGTTTTTCCACTATTGCAGCGTGTCCTATGCGCTGTCCTTCCTGCTGGCTGTGCTGGCAGTGCAGTCCGCTGTCTGCGGTCTACGCTTTGCCTGGCTGGCGGGCACGGTCTGTATGGCGTTCTCGCTGGGTATGTATCAGGCCAATCTGGGTACGGCGGTAGGATTGTGCGTCATGCTGCTGATTCTGGCGGTTCTGCGCCGCCCCGGCGCGTGGAAAGCCACCGGCCTGACCGCTCTGCGCATGGTGCTGATGGGCGGCAGCGGCGCGGTGCTGTATATGCTGATTTTAAAGGTGTTCCTGCGGCTGTACGATGTGGGCCTGTCCGGTGTGAACGGCATCAACGCTGTGGGGCTGGACACGCTGCGCAGTCTGCCGCTGGGCCTGAAAAACGCCTACTTTGATTTTTACGCCTACTTCTTCACCCACGGCATTGCCCAAAACCACTATGGGCAGATCGCAGGCTACCTGCTGCTGTTTGTGCTGGCGGCACTGGCCGGGCTGCGGTGGCTCGTCGTGCTGCACGACCGCAAGGCCGCCGCTGCGGCGGTGGTACTGGTGGCCCTGCTGCCCGCCGCAGCCAATGTGACCGACGTTATCAACACCGGGGCCACTGTGGCGCTGCGGATGGCGGGCTCGCTGGCCATCGTGGTGCCGTTTGCCATCGCCGTGATCGACGCGGCTCCCGTACTGACGGAACGGGCGTTCTCTTGGGGGATGGCGCTCTGCACGGCGTTCTGTGCGGTGCTGCTGCGCGGGTTTGCCGTGCAGGTCAACAACGACGCGGCGGTCATGCTGAAACAAAAGACCACCGTTGTGAACCTCGCCAACCGCCTGTGTACCCGGCTGGAAGAAAACGCCGACTACCAGAACGGCGCCGAGGTCGTGATCCTGGGCGAGCCGAAGCGCGGCGCGTACCCGGAGGAATCCCCGCTCAAGCCTATGGCCGGGGAATTGGCGCAGTTCGGCCCGCTCTCCTACGATCCGACGTTCAACGCCCACGGCTGGTATGTGCTGGTGTGGGACGAGCTGGGCGTCCAGCTCAACGAATGCGCGGACGAGACTGTCCGCGCCATCAGCAATTCCGACGCGTTCAAGGCCATGCCCAACTACCCGGCAGATGGCTGTATCCAGACCATCGACGGCGTTGTCACGCTGAAGGTGGCAGATTTTCCGTTTTGAGAGCTGATAATGATGCGTGATATGACCAAGGGTGCCCCGCTGGGGCACCTCTTTCTGTATGCGGTGCCGCTGCTGCTGGGGAACTGGCTGCAACTGGCGTACAATGCGGTGGATTCCATCATTGCGGGGCGGTTCATCGGGCAGGATGCGCTGGCCGCCGAGGGCGTGGCCGGGCCGATCATGAACCTTGTGATCCTTGCGATCAGCGGCCTGTGCATCGGCGCGGGCGTGCTGATGAGCGAGGCGTTCGGCGCGGGGGAGACAGCGCGCCTCAAGGAAACGCTGGCCACAACGCTGCTGTTCGGCGCCCTGCTCTGCTGCGGCGCGGCTGCGGCGGGCTGTCTGCTGACGCCGTGGATACTGCGGGCAACGGCCGTGCCGTCATCGATTTTTGAGATCACGGGTGTCTACCTGCGCATCACATTTCTGGGGGCGCCGTTCACCTTCTTCTACAACGCGCTCGCGGCGGGGCTGAAAAGTGTGGGTGACAGCAAAACGCCGCTGAAATTCCTTGCCTTCTCGGCCGTGCTGAATGCCGTGCTGGATTTCGTCCTGATCGGTGGGCTGGGCTTCGGCATCGTGTGCAGTGCGGTCACGACCGTGGCGGCCGAGGCTGCCAGCGCCGTGATGGCCGCTGTTTACATGGCCTGCCGCGTGCCGGAGCTTTGCCCCGAGCGCGGCCAGTGGCGCATCCGCCGCGACCTGCTGGGGCCGATCCTGCGCTATGGCTCGGTCACGGCTTTGCAGCAGGCGGTGCAGCCGATCTGCAAGGTGCTGATCCAAGGGCAGGTCAACGCGCTGGGCGTTGGCTCCATCGCGGCATTCAACGCGGTGACGCGGGTGGACGATTTCGCCTTCACGCCGGAGCAGAGCATCGCCACGGCCATCACGACCTACATTGCGCAGAACCGCGGCGCAAGGCAGCCTGAACGCATCCGCCGCGGCTTTGCGGTGGGGCTGCGGCTTGAGCTGGGCTACTGGCTGCTGGTGGGCTGCGTGACACTGACGCTGCGCCGGCCGATCCTCTCGCTGTTTGTGGCGGGGGAGGGCGCGGACGAGGTCATTGCGCTGGGCAGCTGCTACCTTGGGTATATGGCGCTGCTCTACGCGCTGCCCGCCCTGACGAACAGCCTGCAGGGCTTTTACCGCGGCATGGGCAAGATGACGACCACCCTGATCGGAACCTGCCTGCAGGCGGGTCTGCGGGCCGCTGCGGCCGCTGTGCTGGCCCCGCGCGTGGGGCTGACGGGCATCGCCTTTGCCTGCGCCTTCGGCTGGTGCGTCATGCTGGCGTTTGAGGTGCCGTACTATTTTTGGACATGTAAAAAGCAAAATTTGAAAAAGGCTTCTCCCATGGGAGAAGCTGTCCGCGAAGCGGGCTGATGAGGGGCGGCGCTGCCGGTATTGTCCATTTGCCGGGCAGACGCGCCCCTCATCCGGCCTCGCGGCTCTGGCCACCTTCCCCCCAATGGGGGAAGGCTTTTTTGTGTAAAATTTCCCCAATATCTGCTGCGGCTGATTGTAATTTCTTCGACAAAATGCTACACTAATAATAGCTATCCCTGCATAAAATCTACCCGGAGAGAGGTAAACCGCCGTGCCAGAAGAACGCAAAGTCTACCGCAGCCCCGCCCGCGCTGCCACCAAGGCCAGACCGGCCCAAACGGCGGCACCGCGCCCGCCGCAGCCGCCCCAAAAACCAAAGCGCCGCAGTGCAAAACGCCGCCGCAGCCGTATTGTGCTGGGGCTGTGTCTGCTCTGCCTGGCGGTCGTGCTGGTGGTGTCCGTTGTGCTGGTGCGCTGCACGGCGGAGCCCGGCGGCCCGGCCGAGGCTGACTTCGGCACGCCTGCCGCCGCATGGCAGAAAAACGAGCTGGGCTACTACTTCAACGCCAGCGGCGGGGCGATCCCGGCGGCGGTGCTGAAGGGCATGGATGTCTCCAAATTTCAGGGAGAGGTCAACTGGGAGACCGCCAAGGCGGCCGGTATCGACTTTGCGATCATCCGCTGCGGCTTCGGCGGTGAGTGGGACGGCACCGAGGAAAACTGGGCGCAGGATGACCCGCAGTGGCGGCGCAATGCCGATGAATGCACCCGGCTGGGCATCCCGTTCGGCACCTATCTCTACTCCTACGCAACGACGGTGGAGGAGGCCCGCAGCGAGGCCGACCATGTGGCGCGGCTGCTGGGTCTGACCGCGCCCCCGCAGGAGGGGCTGGACGACTACACCGCCAGCCCGTACCGGCTGGGCTACCCCGTCTACTATGATCTGGAGGACAAATACATCAGCGGCGTTTTCCCGTCCGAGATGGCCGAGATCACCAAGGCGTTCTTCGACCGCCTGCAGGAGTATGGCTACACCGGCGAGCAGGGCGTCTATGCCTCGCTGAACTGGGTGCGCGCGCGATTCAGCGACCCCGGGTTTGACCCGTGGCGCGACAACCTCTGGATCGCCCGCTTCTCTGACGAGCTGGGCTATGCCGGCACCTACGATATGTGGCAGTCCACGTACAGCGCCCCCGGCGCGGACTACGGCGTGCAGAGTGAGACGGTGGACCTTGATTTCGTCATGCGGCCGTTTACATTTACCGGTGTGTCCGCCTGCAACGGCAAGACTGCCGCGCCGGTGCTGCAAAACGATACCCGCACCGATGAGCTGCACATGGACGGCAAGGACGCCTACGCCACCCTTGAGACGAACGAACCTGACGAGGAGGCGGGCGGCCGCAGGGTCTACTGGACGACGAGCGACAAGAACGTTGCCACCGTGGACAAAAACGGCACGGTCCGCGCCCGCACCGACAGCGGCGAGTGTACGATCACGGCCACGCTGGCCGACGGCACCGAGAGCCGCACCTGCCTTGTGCGGGTGGGGAACATCACGGTTCCGATCTTTGCCACGGCGGGGCTGCGGGGGGACCGTACCACGCTGGCGGACGCCGCCGCGCTGAAGGCCTCCACCCCGGATTCGATCCTGCTGGACGCGGGCGATGCCCTGCACGGCACCCAGAGCGCCAGCCTGACCGGCGGCATGGATATGCTGTCGGCCTTCTCGGCGGCCGGGTATGACCTGCAGGCGATGGCGCTGAACGACTTTGCCTACGGCACGACCCGCCTTGTCAGCGATGCCAACATGGGCAGCGGCCCGTCGCTTGCCTCCAACCTGCTGAACAACGAGGCCACCGCCGTATTTTACCGCTCCACCAGCTGGAACCGCAACCGCGTTACGAACGGCATGTACACGATCGTGGAGCGCGCGGGGTACAAGATCGGCTTCTTTGCGCTGAACGACCCGGCGCAGGCCGCCGGGATCTCGGCGGCCAACGGCGAGTTTATCACGGCCCGCGACTGGACCGATACCGCCAACGAGCAGATCGCGGCGCTGCAGAACGCCGGGTGTGATGCCATTATTGCCATTGCGGCCACCGCGCCCGGGGGCGACTGGCAGAAGGCGCTGCTGAACAGCGGCGTGAGCGCCATCATTGACGGCACCGCCGCCGAAAACGGCACGAATGTGCTGGGGGCGGCGCAGGGGCTTGGCGGCATAGCCCGGCTGGATCTGGTGTTCACGCAAGGCGGCGGCTGCCGCGCCGTGATGCAGAGCGCGGTGACGGCCGAGGCGATGGAGAGAAGCCGCAGCACCTGGCTTGAGATGGCTGCAGCGCAGGCCCAGACCGAGGCCGCCGCCGATACCGCCGACCCCGGCAAGGATACCGCCGCTGCGGGCGGCAAGGACACCGCTGCCCCCACCGAGACGGCGGACGCAGCCCGGCAGGCCGGTGCAGATGCCTATGTCTACGCGGCGGCCAAGATCGCCGCGCTGGATGCCGATGACCAGAGCATCCTCTACACGCCGCTTTTCACCTACGCGGAAAACCCGGACGCGAGCCGGACGATCAGCTTCGGCAACTATCTGGCGGCGCTCTACGCCGAGGCTGTGGCCAACGATACAGCCAGCGGCCTGCCGGAGGGGGCTTCGGTCGAGGCTCTCGCAGGCGGTGTGACCGAGCCGGAGTACGGCGAGATCACCCGCGGTGATCTGATGGCAGCGCTGCCCGCCACGGCGCGCATCCAGCTTGTCAGCATCCCCGCCGATGCCGCCAAGACACTGGCGGACAGCGGCAGCGTGAGCCGCGTCTACCAGAGCAGCCTGACCGAGTACACGCCGGCAGGGGACACCGCCTACATCGTTACCGACACGGCCACGCTGGCAGCGCTGAACGCGGACTACACCGTCCTGCGGGATTACGGCGATGTATTCTGGGCGGTGCGGATGAACATCAACGATTTGACAAACAATTTTACCGAGAACTTTACCCTGCCCGAGGCCCCGCAGTACGGCGTGGGGCGCAGAAGTTAAATTAAATGGGCGGCCTGTCCTCTGGCTGCCGTACCTCGCCTTTGACACGACTTGGCACTTTAGCTGTAGGGGGGGGCGGCGTCCTCGACGCCCCGCATCGCACCTTGCCCAATATCCACATACCCCACCCGCCGCCCACCAAACATATGTATTATTTGACCAAAGGGGGACCCACATGAAACTTACATTCTTAGGTGCTGACCGTGAGGTCACCGGCAGCTGCACCCAGCTGGAGGCAGCGGGTCACCGCATCCTGATCGACTGCGGCATGGAGCAGGGCCGCGATGTCTACGAAAATACCGACCTGCCCTATGCCCCCGGCACCTATGAGGCCCCTGCTGCTCACCCATGCACACATCGACCACTCGGGACGCATCCCGTACCTGTACAAAAACGGCTACCGCGGCCCGGTCTATACCACCGATGCGACCCGCGACCTCTGTGCCATCATGCTGGAGGACTCCGCCCACATCCAGGAGCAGGAGGCCGAGTGGAAAAACCGCAAGGCGATGCGCAGCGGCGCGGAAATGATCGAGCCGGACTACACGGTCGAGGATGCCCAAAACGTCATGAAGCAGTTCGTGCCCTGCCCCTATGAGGCATGGCAGACCCTGTTCGACGGCCCCCAGGGGCGTATCGAGGTGCGCTTTACCGATGTGGGCCACCTGCTGGGCAGCGCGTCGATCTCGCTGCGCATTACAGAGGCGGGCCGCGCGCCGGAGATCATCGTTTTCTCGGGTGATATCGGCAACAGGCATCAGCCGCTCATCCGTGACCCGGCCAACCCCGGCCACGCCGACTATCTGGTCATGGAGTCCACCTACGGCGACCGCAGCCACGGGCCAAAGCCGGACTACCTCGGCGAGCTGAGCGGTATACTGCAGTCCACCTTTGACAAGGGCGGCAATGTGGTCATCCCCAGCTTTGCGGTCGGACGCACGCAGGAGCTGCTCTATTTCATCCGCCAGATCAAGGCCGAGGGCCGCATCAAGGGCCACGGCAATTTCCCGGTTTTTGTGGACAGCCCGCTTGCCAGCAAGTCCACCACGATCTTCCGCGAAAATTTTGCCGAGTGCTATGACGAGGAGGCGCTTGCACTGGTGCAGAGCGGTGAAAACCCGCTGCAGTTCCCCGGCCTGTATATCAGCGAGACGAAGGAGCAGTCGGTGGCCATCAACGGCGATGAAACGCCCAAGGTCATCATCTCGGCGGCCGGCATGTGCGATGCGGGCCGCATCCGCCATCATCTGAAGTACAACCTCTGGCGGCCGGAGTGTACGGTGCTGTTTGTGGGCTACCAAAGCCCCGGCACGCTGGGCAATGCGTTGATCAACGTGCGCCAGGAGGTCAAAGCTTTTTGCGAGCCGGTGGTAGTCGGCTCGCATCGCCCAGCTGGGCAGGCTTTCGAGCCCACGCCAAATAGGACGGCTGGCCGATTGGCTGCACGCCTTTGACGAAAAAGCCGAAGTTTGTCTTTTGTCAACCACGGTGGGATGCCGTGGCCGAGGCCGAGCGCCTGCGCTGAGGGCGCGCCTACAACTGCCGGTCTGATCCGGGGCCGCGTGGGCTGTGCTGAGGTGGGCAACGCAACAGGATTGTCCGCACCAAAACGCCGAACGGTGCGCAGCAACTTTCATGACCACTGCTTGTCAGCTAGACGAAAGCGCCTGATGAAGTGTCAACACAATCAGAAGGAACGGCGCTTAACAAGGACGCGGTTCACCAGCCAGATTGCCGCCCTGGCCGCGATAAATGGGACCGGGTGAGCTGAGGCAACGCCGCACCAATTCCCGCCTGGCGGCAAGCACCGCTGCTGCCGGATCTCCGCGCTAAGAGCCGCCGCAAGCGGCAGTGCGCTCAGAAGCGCCTCGCTGCGGCTCCGGTGGTGCTGAGCACAATCTGCGTTGAAAATGCTCGATAATGTCGGGTTGCGGTACC
>VOFK01001783.1_pt1 | contig 12415 bp, 15 predicted proteins | sample 5384121 | NCBI WGS metagenome assembly VOFK01 (sample SAMN12384730, study PRJNA508395) | human gut metagenome | isolation source: healthy gut J | host: Homo sapiens | reverse complement strand
GGCATAAGGCGCAAAGAAAAAGCAAAGTTCTACATAAATAAATGCAGGTCAGCATCTTGTATGCAGGGCGGGTTGAAGCAGGCTTCGGCATAAAAAGCCTGAAAACACCCCTTTCGGACAAAGTTCGGCTACTAAACAGCTACCGGTTCCGAAACGGGGTATATACGGCATAATGAGTTCTGTTTCATTGCTTTGCCTTGTTTTGCATAGCTCTTGGTAAGAAATAAGTAACTACCTTTAGAAACGAAAATTTTAGAGTTATGGAAACAAAGAGAAGTACGTTTGCGACCTCGTTCTACATCAAGAGATCCGCAGTGAGAAACCGGGACGGGAAAGCCCCTATCATGGTGAAAATCTCCGTTGACGGAGATGACAAGGCGGTGGGAACCAAGCTGTTCGTCACTCCCGACCTTTGGGAGAACGGCAAGGCGAAAGGCAAGTCCGCCGAGGCAAACGAGATAAACGGGCAATTAAAGGAAATCTCCGCCCGGCTCACCAACCACTACCACCGCATCCTCCGGGAAGAGGATTTCGTTACCGCCGAGAAGCTGCGCAACGCCTTCCTCGGTGTCGGCGTGATGGAGAACTGCATCCTCAAAGACTTCGGGAACATGAACCGGGAGTTCGGGGCGATGGTCGAGAAAGGGCAGCGAGCCAAGTCCACCTACAACAAGTATCTGGCTGTTTACAACCATTTCAAGACCTTCCTTTGGGAGAAGAAGAAGCGCACCGACATGGCTTACAAGGAGCTGACCAAGGAGATCATCACCGATTTCGACAAGTACCTGCGGGTGGAGAAAGGGCTGAGCGCCAACACCCTCTGGATATACACCATGCCCCTGCTCAGCCTGACCGACAAGGCATGGCGGCGTGGAATCGTCCGCACCGACCCCTTCGGCGAGTACAGCCTTGAGATGCAGGAGACCGACCGGGGCTATCTCACGGAGGAGGAGCTGCGCACCTTGGCTAACGCCGTGTTCGTCAAGAAACAGACCAGCCTCGTGCGGGACATGTTCCTCTTCGGGTGTTTCACCGGGCTTAGCTACATTGACATAAAGACGCTCACCCATGACAAGATACAGCGCATGGACTTCGACGGCGAGGAATGGATCATCACCCGGCGCACCAAGACCCGTGTATCGAGCAACGTCCCCCTCATGGAGATTGCTAAGGAGCTGATAGAGAGGTACAGGGGGCTTGCCGGAGGCGACCTTGTCTTCCCCATGCCCAGCAACAGCGCGTGCAACACCCACCTCAAACAGATAGCCAAAGCCTGCGGCATCCACAAGGAGATCGGCTTCCACCTGAGCCGCCACACCTTCGCCACGACCGTCTATCTCTGCAACGGCGGCACCATCGAGGCGCTCTCCAAGATACTCGGGCACAAGCACATTTCCACGACCCAGATCTACGCCGAAGTGACCAACAGGATGGTAAGCTCCGATTTCCGGGCGATCTCCGGCAACCTCGCCGCCATGCAGCGAAGCGTGCTGGAGAAGAAGGACAGGAAACAGGACGGGAAGCGGGTGCGCCGCTCCCTCCGGGAAACGGCTTGACGCCTTTCCCCGGTGCAGAATGCGGCAAAGGCAGGAACTTCCGATACGGTGTCCCTGCCTTTGCTGCATTTCCCGATGCACACCCCCGTGCGTTTATGTTGGACTTTTCCCCCGTTTGCGCTTTGGGCGCATGTCCACGTAGTTCTCCTCCAGCATACGCAGCAGGTCCAACTGGCGGTAGAGCGTCTTGCCCGGCAGCGATATATACGGGATCAGCCGTTGCGTGCGGTAGTCCTGCAACGTTCTCGGCGTGATGTGCAGCAGCCTGCACACATCCTCGCCCGTGAGATAGACCTCGCCGTTCATCGCCGGGCGGAAGTGCGCCGTTACCGTGTCGAGGTACTTCATGCTTTCCTCCAGTGCCTCGAAGTACGCCCGTACCTCTTCCGTGTCCCTTGTGATCACTTCCATCTCACTCGTCCTCCGTCATTTCCCGGCTCATGGCTTCCACGAACGCCTCCATGTCCTCCGTCCGGTAGTAAATCTTGTGGTTGATCTGGCTGTACGGCAGCAGCCCCCGGTCACGGTAGGTCTGCAATGTCCGCTTGCTGATGCCTAATTTCTCGCACACGTCCGCCCCGTCCATCCAGTTCATCTTTTCGGGCGGGCGGTAGCGGGCGCAAAAAGCCTCACGTGCTGCGAGAAGCTGCCGAACCGTTCCTTCATCTCCTCGAAGGTCTTTTTCTCGATGCTTACTATTTCCATTGTCCCGATATGTTTTTATGGTTATACTTCCCTGCAAATATACCGGTCTGTATATGTCCGTGTATCAAAACCGTACCGCTTGTCCTCGTTTTGTCTTCACGTTTGTAGCCTTGTCACGTTCCGGGCGGTGAAAAGCAGGGAGAAGCTCTACATATCCGCACGCCCTTCCACATATTTTCCGCCCTTTCCGCTTGCCGTGTGCCGGACATTTCGCATATTTGTAACCGATCAAACATCATCACTATGGACGAGGCTGTCTTTATCGCTCAATACACCTTCCTTGCCACTCCTGCGGTCATCGAAGAGGAGAGCCGCATCTTGGGCAAGATTGCACGCCGCCTGCGCTGCGAGTACGTCATCCGTTTCGAGGACGACGGCAAGTTCTATTTCCTGCTGGAGACCCGTTCCGGCTACGAGGAGCATTTCGCCCGGTGCGGCTGGTACATCGTCAGCCAGACCGACTTCAACAGCCGCCTGACCATCGGCATGGGCTTGTACGAGAGCGGGAACTTGGCGGGCTTCATGTACAGGCTCGATTCCGGCAGCGAGGACGAGGCACGTTTCTGGAACAATATCCTTGTCTTCACTTTCTTCAATGACTTCCGCAAGGCGTTCTTTCCGCTCGACAACCGCTTTCAGGGTTTCTTCCGCTTGGACGGCAGCTTGTGTTTATACCTTTATGACTATTGCCCCGTCCGGCGGAACGACAAGATCACCTTCGAGGGGAAGAAGGTGTCGAACGCCGTCTGGCGTTTCAAGAGCGGCGAGCAGACCGACCTTTTCGTCAAGCTCTTCTCCATCGCCGCCAGCCGCATCCGGGCGATTCAGGAGAACAGGCACCGTGCCGTGCTGATTCCCGTCCCGGCATCCACACGGGAGAAGCACCGCACCCGGTACGAGGCGTTCTGCCGCAAGCTCTCGGCGGACATGGGAGTTGCCGACGGGTACGGGGCGATAACCGTCGCTTATGACCGGGCGCAATACAAGGGCACGCACGGGAACGGAGACCGCACCGCCAATCTGGAGTTCCATCCCGAACGGTTCAGGGGAAAGTGCGTCTTGCTCGTGGACAACATGCTTACTACCGGGGCTACTTTCATAGCGCTGCGGCGCAGGCTGATAGCGCATGGGGCAAAGTTCGTCATCGGCATATTCCTTGCCAAGACCATCGCTTTCGAGGACGGGCGGAAGGAATAAGGCGAGAAAGCTCTCATGCGTTCATCATTTCAGGTTATCGTGAATGGTCTAACTCGATGTACCAGCCTTCCTTGACGGGCTTGTACAACGTGGTGTCGTTGTATGTCCTTCGGTAGATCTCGTTCAGGTCGCCGTGTTCGGTGATACGGATGTTCCGGCGGCTTCTCAATCCGGGATCGTAAACGAAACTCTTGGATGTTCCCGCATCCACGATGCCGTGGGAATAGTACGGCATAACGAGGCTCACATATACCGAATCCGCCGTTTCCCATTCCCTGCGGTCAACAAGGACAAGACCGCATCCAATCTCTGACAACAAGGAATCGAGCTGTATTCGGTCTGACTTCAGCAGCCCATATACCGGGAGGTCTTCTTCGTCATTCGTTTCATGGGATGTATCGCTTTGCTCTGTTGAATCAAGTATAATGACCTCTTCCGGAGAAAGCGGCGGGTAGTGGAAACTGCCTTCTGAACTCTCTGACATGATTTCGTACACCTTGCGGAACGCCGCCTCGTGCGTGGCAAAGTGGCGTATCATTTCCTCGTCGCTCGGCGGCATGGGCGGCTCGCAACTCATGACGGATACAGCCGCCAACAACAGTGCTATGATAGATTTCTTCATTCTATTTATTGGGTATGTTACTGATTATTCAAAATTCCATATCTTCCGTCCATTCCAAAGAATCGACCGGACAAAGCCCGGCGTTTCTCACCTCATACCACCCGGTCAGCAGTACCCTTATGCTGTCCGGCGTATATCCCTTGACCCATGTACATTCGACAAATTTCCGGCTGCCGTCTTGGATTTCATCAAAGGTGGCGTGGTTCAGCAATCCTGCACGGAACTTTCCTCCCATATCTTCCTCCCTTACCTGCATGACATAGACCGGTTGCCCGTATCGGGATGTGCGACTGTCCTGATCGATCAGATATAGCAAGGCTTCGCTGGGTACTTCCTGACGGGCTCCTACCGTGATATGCAGTGCAAGGTAATCCCTCCACCTTTGCGGGACTTCCGTCCGTGTGTTCTCCACCGGCTCCGCCTTGCGCCCGTCTATCCGCATCAGTGTGCTTGGCAACAGGTACATTTCGGCAATAATCAGAAAGCCGAGGGAGAACAGGAAGAAGTAACATCTGAAGGGGCTGAACCTGCGTCCCTCATAGTGCTGCATGACCGCTTCCCTTCGTGAAAACGGGTATATCCGACCATTCGATAGATAGTGGAGGCTTGCGACGCTTCCGGCTATCATGGCGACTGTAAACCACTCAAATACCGTGGAGCCGAAAAGGAAATGAGCGGTTGTAAGGAAGATCGGCTCATAGATAAATATAATGCTGCAAAGCATCAGCATGGACTCCCCGTCGGGGCGTCTTGGCTCGCCCTTGTAATGCCACTGTGCCATTTCTCCCAACCAGAACAGATAGTCGAAGAAATAATAGCGCCGTTGTCGTTCTTGTTCTTTATATTCCCGTTTCTTCATTCTAAATATAATATTTGGTGGCTAACCGACCTTTATGGGAGGTTGAGCCATTTATTATAAACTTATTCTAATTTTATATCACTTATCAGCCTGAAAAGTCTTTCATCAAATACCAATTTTTGGTTAAAGAACAATTCTTTTTTGAATGTCATTCTTTTGTCAAATACCAAGCACCTTTTTTCGTTTTCCTTTGAGTTGTGATATTTCGTCCAGTCAATAATACCAGTATCTGACAACGGTAAATTGCCACATTTGATTTTACGATTGCCGGTAATCAAAAATATCGGGGCTGTTCCGTACTTTTCTATTTCGGGGGGACATATTTATTTGTAAAAACTCACTTATAACATACAGGCTCCCTTTCTCATATTTAATTTGCAAGATTGACTCCGTTTTTCTTGAAGATGCCCAATTTTCGTAATGTATGTAAGCCAAATCAGAATTCAAACTATCACAACTCATAAAATATGATACGGAAGGGTATAATATGTTTTTGAAAAGATAGGTGCTATCTCCATCACAAACAATAATGTCCGTGTCCGTATATGAATATTTTTGACTATATACGGTCTGAAACACAAATAACAGTATAAGTGATATAATTATAGTTCTCATATTGTTTATAATATGTAGTTATATACGTTTTCCACTGTATATTTTCGCTCATTTACAAATGTATATCATAAGGACAAAACTTCGGAGCGTCCGGTCGTCTTTTTTTCAAGGTATGCTCAAAAGCAGTTTTTGCGGGTGGTTGTTTGGGCGTTCCCCTTCGGGTCGGGCTTTCCGCTGCAAGTCCTCGCTATGCTGTGGGCTTTTCCCTGCAATCCCTAACGTGGGTGAAAGGGCTTTCACTTTCTTGCGCTTGCACCTTGGCGCACGGGCTGTCCCGTCCCGGCATCCGTTTCCGACCACTTCGGCAGGCTGCATGGCCGAAGCCGGACATCGGGCGGAAGGACAAACGGAACACGTCCGTCCGTGCCGTCACACGGGGCTTCGGCTGTTTGCCGAAACCTCCCGTGCCCCGTCCCGCCCGAAAGAGTTCCCCGGTGTTTGTCCGGCAGCCGGAACCTGACCGTCCTCCCATATACTTCTCCCGCCCGTATCTCCTTGCCTTGGGAAACGGGCGTTCCCGGCTCTCCGGAAGGCTTCTTTTTCCTGCACCCGGCAAGTAACTTACCATTGGCTGAAATGACTGACAGGGCATTTTTTCCCTAAGCTGATTGGAAAAACATTGACGAAGGTAGGCGGAGGTGAAAGCAAATCCGCAAAAAATGCCAAATCTCCACCCTGCGGGTAGTATTTACCATTTTTTCAGATGGTTGCAATTCACCTTTTCCGCTTTCAATGATGGTCAATGTTCTTCCCAATCAGCCAAGGGAAAAAAATTGGTTGGGGCGACAAGCGATGAAAACAGAGTAATAACGATTAAAATTTGTGAGTTATGGCAACAACGAACAGCACTATCGAAAAGATTGCACCGATGTTCACCGATTTGTTAATCAAGAAAATCGAGTGCTTGAACGGATTGGCAAAAACCTTGGATAGCGAGCCTTGAACAAGGTTTGCCCCGCAACATCAGAGGGACGCTCTATAACGGCGGCAATGTCTTGATGTTATTGTTCTACACCGAGTTTATGAAATTCACTTTGCCCGTGTTCCTCACGTTCAACCAAGCGAAGGAAGAGGATTTAAGTGTTTGCAAGGGCGCACGCTCGTTCCCCGTCTATTATTGGTTCAAGTTCGTGGTACACAAGGAAACGAAAAAGACAATCAAGTACGAGGAATACCGCAAGCTGACCGCAGCCGAGCAGGAAAATTACAAGGTCATCCCGCAGATGAAGTATTACAATGTCTTCAACATCGACCAGACCGATTTTGCAGGAAAATACCCCGAACGCTACGAGCGCATGAAAAAGGGAGAGCAGCCCGAAGACTATTCGGACGGGATGATTTACGAGGCGTTGGACGAGCTTGTCTGTCTGCAAAATTGGTATTGCCCCATCAAGGTGCAGTATTCGGACAGTGCCTACTATTCGCCCTCTTCCGACCATATCGTTTGCCCGCAGCGTGAGCAGTTCCCGCAGGGAGCGGAATATTACGGCACACTTCTGCACGAGATGGCGCACAGCACGGGAAGCCCCCAACGGCTGAACCGCACGTTCGGCAGCTTCTTCGGGGATGCGCTCTACGCCCGTGAGGAACTTGTCGCCGAACTTACCGCAGCCCTTTGCGGTGCGTTCTTCGGCTACGCAGCCGCACCGCAGGAGAACAACGCCGCCTATCTGAAACACTGGCTCACCAAGCTAAAGGAAGAACCCGCCTTTTTGGTGGAGATATTGGGGGACGTGAACAAGGCGGCGAAGATGATTGCCGACAAGGTAACCGAACCGATGAACGAACCCGCAGCAGCCTAAACGGGACAGCAAAGAACAAGAGTATCAACCAACGGGCGGAGCAGTCCGCCCCACTAAAGACATAAGACGATGAAAACATTATCGGAAAAGGAATTTAACGGGTTAAACATAAAAGTTATGTTTACCGAGAAGGTGGAACAGGCAAAAAGAGCTGTCTCCACTCATGCAGGAGATAAGGAAGTACATGCCCCAAGCGGAATACGGCTACCACGTGGTAAGCGGTGAATACCCCGCATTTTACGGCGTGCGCATAGAGTTCACGTACAACGGCATCCGTTTTCATGTGTACAAGATAAACAAAGAGAACAAGTACAAGATAGCCGCCGACATGGAACACTTTGAATACGTCAACCACTACGACATCGAAAGGGCGGGCAGCCAATACGAAAAGCCGTGCAATATCGGCGTGTTCACCGCCAAGAAAATAAACGATTGGATAAACTACTGCACGCAGATATACAGGCAGGTGGAGCAGGAAAATGCGGAGAACGCCCGAAAGGTAGCCGACTTCTTGAAAAGTATCGAGAACGAACCCGTAAGCTGGGAACGTAGAAACTATGCGAAAGGAACGATAACCCGCAACGGCTTGCGCTTCACTTTCTACATAGAAAAAGGACACCTCTCCTTTGAACTGTCCCTAAGTTATCGGGGAACGGCTGATTACGACACGTTCCGGCTGTTGGCTGATAACCGCTATATCCCGTAAGGGAACTGTTAAAGAACCACGGGCGGAGCAATCCGCCCGACAATACCCAAGAACATGAAAACGGCATTTGTTTACAAACGGATATACCGCCTAATCCTTTGGGCTTCGGCGGCTTATTTCCTTACCACCGCCGCAGGGCAGCTTTTCGCCTTGTTGCTTGTCGTGGCTCTGTTTTACTTCGTGGCACGGCTTGTTTTCGCCCTTGCGTGGCGGCTGTTTGTCGGCTTCGTGTTCGTACTGATAATCATTCTTTTAATACTCTAAAATTTACCGATATGGAAACAAGGACATTGACAGAAAACGGAACACCCGTTAGCAAGGAAGACGGTAGCCTTTTCGGGACACCGCACCAACCGTATAGCCAAGTTCACGGCAGACCGTGAGAAACTCTTCAGGGAGGTGGCGTTCGACACGTTCGCAGCCATCGAAAGTTATTGTATCAAAAAAGGCTACGACACCTTTTTGTCGGGAATGTGCGAGGGCTTCGACCTTATCGCAGCAGAGGAAGTATTGAACCTCAAAAAAAGATACCCGCATATCCGTCTGAAATGCGTTGTCCCCTTCAAGGGACAAGCCGAACGGTACACCCAAGCCGACAAGCAGCGTTACGACACCATTTTGGCGCAAGCCGATGAAGTGGTAACCTTGCAGGACGGATATACCGAGGGCTGTTTCCTGCGCCGTAACGACTACCTTTTGGAAAACTCCGCTTTTCTGATGGTCTATTACGATGCAGTAGCCATAGGCGGCACGTTCTACACCCTCAAACGGGCAGTAGAGCAGAAAAAGAAGTTCGCGAACGTATGCTATAACCGCAGGTAGTCCCGTAAGGGCGGATTTTCCGCCCGCTACTTTCTTTCGTGAGCCGGAGCGGGGAAAGAAAGATAGCAAAGAAACCGATTTCCCGAACGGAACGGTTTGTCAAAAATCAAAAAGAACAACTATAAACAATCAACTTAAAAATAACAGATTATGAAGACAAAAGCAAATCAATCAGCAGCAGAGAAAAACATCACGATGGTAGCATTGGCAGACATTCAGCCGAGCGGTTTCAACCCACGCAAGCGTTTCGATGAAGCAGCCCTTTACGAACTTGCCGAGAGCATCAAACGGCAGGGCGTGTTGCAGCCCATCACCGTGCGCCCCGTTGACGGGACAGACCGTTACGGGATTGTTTTCGGGGAACGCCGTTACCGTGCGTCCGTCATTGCGGGCAGGGACGAAATTCCCGCAATCGTAACCGAGTTGTCGGACGAGGAAGCCGAGGAAATGGCGATTACCGAGAACTTGCAGCGAAAGGACGTGACACCCGTGGAGGAAGCCGCAGCCTATCAACGGCTTATCGAAAGCGGACGCCATACCGTGCAGACCTTGGCGCAACTCTTCGGAAAGAACGAGAACTACATCCGCACACGGCTGAAATTCACCGCCCTTATCCCCGAAATCGCCGCCCTTTTGGAAGCGGACGAGCTGACCATCAGCGTGGCGGCTGAAATCTGCCGATACGGGGAGGACATTCAGCGTGAGGTGTACGAGAAGCATTTGCAGGACGAGGGAACGTACAACAGTTGGCGGGGACTGAAAGCCGCCGATGTCGCAAGGCGCATCGAACAGAACTTCACCACCGACCTGCAATACTACCGCTTCGACAAGACCGAGTGCGCCACGTGCGCACACAACACCAACAACCTGCTGCTGTTCCGTGATGGCGGGTGCGGGCATTGCGCCAACCGCACGTGCCTTGCCGAAATGAACGCATCCTACCTTATGGAGCGGGCTGTGCAAATCATGCAGACCCAGCCGGGCGTGTCGCTCTGCCGTGACCGCTACTGCACCAACGATACGGTGGCAGAACGGCTAATCGCTTCGGGCTACGAGGTGGAGACCCTTGACAGGTACACCGCCTTTCCAAGCTGCCCGAAAGAGCCCAAAGCCGAAAATTTCAACGACCCCGAACGCTACGGGGAAGCCCGCACCCGCTACGAGCAGCAATGGGCGGACTACATGGAGCAGGAGGAGGAAATCACCCGCAGGAGCGAAGCGGGGGAAATCACCGTCTATGCCAAAATCGGGCAGAAGGAGATTGACTTCTGCTATGTGGAGAACGTGACCGAAGCGCAGACAGCGGACGGAAAGCCCGCACCCGCACCGCTCTCACCCGTGGAGAAATTGGAGAAGCAGGACGAGCGCAACAAGGAAATCGCACTCGAACGCACGGTGGAGGACACCAAGAAACAAATCCTCGAAGCCGACATCACGGGCGGCAAGTTCAGTGCGGACGAAGATACCATGTTGTACTTCTTCCTTCTCTCTTCACTCCGTAAGGAACACTTCGCAGCCGTGGGGATTACGGAAGACAAGCAGTATATCACGGACGAGGACAAGATGGGGATTATCGGCAACCTCACCGTGAGGATGAAGACCATCATCCGCAGGGACTTCCTTGTAGCCAATTTCAAGGGAGCATACGGCAACAACACCGTGGCGACCCTCTTGCTTGACTTCGCACGCAGGCACATGCCGGAGGAACTCGCCAACATCGAAAGGGAGTACAACGGGGTGTACGAGAAGCGGCATCAGCGCATCGAGGAAAAGAAAGCCGTCCTCTTGGTGCAGGAACGGGCAAGGGAGCGCAAGGTAACGCAACCCGAAGAAGAACCGCAAACCGAAGAGATTGCAGCCTAAGGACAAAGGGCAGGGCGGAGAAATCCGCCCGCTACTTTCTTTCGTGAGCCGTAGCGAAAAGAAAGATAGCAAAGAAACCGATTTTTCAACTTTCAAATTTTGATAACAATGAAGCAGGAAATCAGACAGAACGGGAAAACCGTCCTTTACAGCGGGGACGGTCATAGCATCCCCATGATATTCAACAACCTTGTCGGGAAGAACCTCAAAGGCAGGGAGTATTCGGACTATATCGCTCTCGTAGCCATTCCCGACATGGGATTTACCTACGGGAAGATAGCGTATTATTCGGACGGGAATTTAATTGCAACGGGGGAAATCAAGCCATAACATTCCCCTCTGTGTTTCATCGCCGCAGGTCCGGGACGGGTAGCGATCCGCCCGGACTTCTATTTTTACCCGCCCGTGGCAACCCCGACCACCCCGACATTCCGGACGCACTTCTTTTTCCTTTCGGTGAGCCGGATGCGGACAAAGACAAAGAAGCAAAAAGAAACCCCTTGACCCACCGGATTTTTTAGCCAAGCTCCACACTCATTTTTTAGCAAATCTACGGGGAAAAACGGACAAGTAGCAAGGCTGAACCTGACGGTTTTGCGCACAATCTCCACACCTTCGGGTCGTATTCCACGCAAAAGCCTTGCATGAAGTCCGCTCTTTCCCCGTGCCCCAAAGCAAAAAATAAATGTTTCACTTTAATTTTTGCATTATGAATACACTGTCTTTTCCTCAAATCACCGTAAGTTACAAGGACGCTGACGCATCCAAGAGAGTTAAAATCCACTCTTCCAAGGAGTCTTACGACATCCTCAAGACCTTCTACGAGGACTGTATGCAGCACCACGAGGAGTGCTGGGCGATGTACCTGAACCGGGCAGGCAAGCTGCTGGGCGTTTCGTGCATCTCACGCAGCGGGATAGACTGTACGGTCGTGGACATACGCATCGTCCTCCAGACGGCTCTCGTTTCCCATGCTTCGGGAATCATCCTCTCGCACAACCACCCGTCCGGCTCGACGGTGGCAAGCACACAGGACAACAACCTGACCAGCCAGTTGAAGAAAGGTTGCGAGGCAATCGGCATCCGCCTTTTGGACCACATCATACTGACCGAGGACACCTACCTCAGCTACACCGACGAGGGGATGCTTTAAGCACCCCCTTTTTTGTTCGCTATCCGTTTTGCACTTCTTTTCTTTCGTGAGCGGGGCGGAAAAAGAACAAGAAGCAAAAGAAACCGGAAGACGATAGGGCGGATATGAAAAAAGCATCCCGAAGGATGCTTTCCATTTCGTCCGGTTCATGCTACATCTTCAATCCCCGTTTCCGCTCCTGCCGGATGTCGGAGAAGGAGAACTTCCCCGTCTCCTTGTCGAACTTCACCGCCTTGTCCTTCTGCACGCCGTCCGGCGTCTCCATCCGTTTCACCTCCAGCGGCTTCCCGTTGTAGAAGTCCGTCATTTGCCGGTAGCTGAACTTTTCCCCCGTCAGGCTTTCCATCAGGCTGTTCAGCGTATAGATGCTGTCTTGGTTATGCACGCTCTCCGGCACGAACTCCGGGTGGTTCCTCACCCAGTCCGGGAACTTCGTTGTCGCCATCAGGCAGACCTCCGGCGAGCGTTCCGCCCACGGGATCATCATCAGCGACTCCCGGCTGGGCGCGCACCTG
>VOFK01002108.1_pt1 | contig 12422 bp, 20 predicted proteins | sample 5384121 | NCBI WGS metagenome assembly VOFK01 (sample SAMN12384730, study PRJNA508395) | human gut metagenome | isolation source: healthy gut J | host: Homo sapiens | reverse complement strand
GTCGGATCATACAGACGGCACAGCAATTTGATAAAGGTGGTCTTTCCGCTGCCATTCATGCCGACGACCGCAAGCCGCGTTCCCAGCGCGAAACCTTATGGACACATGCCGCAGGGCATATACCTCGGAAGCCGGGTATTTGAAAGACACGTTCCGAAACTCGATTTCATAATCGTTGTCGCCGCTTTCGCAGAAGGCGCGCTTTTCAACGGGAAGGGTACCCTGATACATCGTGTTGGGCATATCAATGTATTCGAAGATTTCACGCAGATAAACATTATTGTTTTTTTCAACTGCGCAAAAAGGTCAAATAAGTCGGTTACAGCAGAAACGAATTTTTGCAACACGTCCCGGTATATAAAACAAAATTTCCTATGCCGAAGGCTCCCATATATGCTTTGGCGCCGATAAAAATATACAGCACAAGATTCATAATAAAACGGACGCCCGTTTGAATTCTTGCGAAGCGCGCATTGGCCCGCACGATATTTGTCAGATAAGCCGGATGGAGCATATAGTTCAGCCATGATTTTTGTATGAGCGGAGCTTCGTTGAAGATGCGAATTTCTGCCGCCGACTCGTAATTGTCAATATGCTCCCCTATAAAAAAAGGCGACCCTGTTGTCCTCCGCTAAATTTTTGATTTCCTTATGGAATACAGCCGAAGATTTGCCGGTGATTCGGATGCTCGTTATCAGGTTGAGGCAAAGCAGGGCGAGAATGATCAGAACGGAAAACGGGGAATTGAACAAAGCCCATAGGCCGGCATATTCCCCGGGCGCCTTTAACGTAAAAAAAGGCTGACCGTTAACGCTGCGGATAAGATAATGGATGCAGCGGCGTTTACAAACGCTTCTACTTTCCATGACAGCAGCATTACGCCAAAGCCGTTTGCGTTTTGCGCCTGAAAGATCCGATCCCTTTTTCAGATGCGTTTCAGGGTTTTCCAGATGCTCATACTGCATTTTCATATTTACGGAATTGAAATACAGGGAGATCGAATACCAAATGTTTTGGTCGGCAATATTGACTTTTCTGGAAACGATTCGGTTCAAAACCGACAGGATCAAATTTATGCCCACAATAAAAACGGCATAACCCATCAATTGTCCGAAGGCTTTTTCGCCGCTATTCCATTGATGAGCTGAGATGTGAAATAGAGCGTCGTATAAGGCGAAATGACGGCAATCAGGGCGCGCAGCTGCTTTTATACAGGATTACGTCTCTGTCGATCGAATAAAGCAGCTTATACCCTCGGCGGATTGTTTGAAGTTCGCCTTTTTATCTTATGAAGCGCAGGCATTCGTGAGCCCTCCTTATCGGCCTATTGGCTTATTGGTAATATTGGCTTTGGATTTTATAAAGGTCCGCATATTTTCCGCCTGCCGCCATCAATTCCCTCATGCGTGCCTTCTTCCGCGATTGTTTTGCCGTCAAGGAAAAGGATCCGATCACAAAATCGGGTGGAGGCAAGACGGTGTGAAATGAATATGGATGTTCTGTTCGCCGCCGCCTCGTTGTAGTTTGCATACATCCGGCTTTCTGCAATCGGATCCAGCGCAGAGGTCGGCTCGTCAAGCACAAGCAGCGGCGCGTCTTTATAGAGCGCGCGGGCGAAAAAGCAGCTTTTGCGCTTCGCCGCCGGACAATTCTATGCCGTTTGCATGGACAGATTTATTGATCGGTGTATCCGTTTTCTCCGGAAGGGCTTGTATTTTTTCGGTCAGACCGGACAGACGGATGACGGCGTCCAGCTTGGCTTGGTCAATCCCTTCTTTTTCGCATACGGCAATGTTTTCGGCTATGGAGATCGGCAGTATATGGGAGGTCTGAAAAAGGGCGGAAATCATAGAATAATACGCTTCCCGGTTGTATTCGTCAATTTCATGTCCGCCTACGAAAATTTTCCCCGAACTTGGCGTGTAAAGCCCGCAGATCAGCTTAATAAGCGTCGTTTTTCCGGCGCCGTTCAAGCCTACAACCGCCAATTTCTCCCTTCATGGATGGTCAGATTTATATTTTTCAGAGTAGGCGCTTCGGCCTTCGGATATATAAAAGATACGTTTTCAAGCCGGATTTCAAGCGGTTTTCCGTTTGAGGGAATCGGGACGCCCTTGCCGTGGTTAAATTTGTCGGGGATTTCCAGAAACGCTCTGTAATCGCAGAGCTCAAGGCTCGTGTTGTGAATGGACGACCAACCGGACAGAATGCCTGAAAACCAAGCGCTGAAGCCGGATATGGACGAAAAAAATACAGCACAAAATCCCCCGCGGAGATATCGCCTTCCACGGCGCGCCATATCAGATAGGCATAAGCGCCTCCGTCGCGAAGGAGCGCAACGGCAAAATCGACAAGCGATACAAGAAACCCTTTTGTTTTCCAAATCCAGCAAAAGGCTTTTTGTATTTGCGGGAGGTGGATTTGAGGCGTCCGTCAGCCATTTGTCCATCGAAAACAGCCGCACGTCTTTTGCGATGCCGAAATTTGTCGAAAGCCTTGCATTGTACATCAGCCGCCGCGCTTCCGCTTCTCGTTTGTCCTTTGTTTGGTGCGCGTAATTGCGCAGATACTTCTGGGGAAGATAATTGATAAATGTGGCGGCGATCAGAAGCAAAAGAATCAACGGGTGCAGCGAGGTTAAAATGCCCCCGAAAAGGAGAAAAACATAGAAGATTGACCACAAGCCCCGACAGGGTCGACGGAAGATGTTGCGGTCAGGGTATGATTGTCTTTACAGCTTGGCCGGCCTTGCTGCTCATGATTTGAACGTTCGGGTCCTCCAGATATGCATAATCCATCGACAGCCTTTTTTTCTCATATAAAATGCTGAAGTAGGAATGGGTGTCGCAATCATAAAGCTGCTTCTGTGCGTCGATTCCGTTGTTTATAAGGTCGTTTAACAGCTGGACGGCAAATATTCCGACGATAACAACGGCAGCTTCGGTAAAGGTATCGCTGAATGCAAGCCGGTCGAGAATCAGCTTCGGGGTATACATGGACAGGAACGCCGCAAGAACGCTGAACGGTATTCCCACGGCAACCATATATATCACTTTGCTGTTGAACTGGCGAAGGATTCTGAAATAATATACGAGATTCTGCCAAAGGGTATAGCTCGGCTTCTTCTGCGAATCTTTTTTGGCTTTTTCCCTTTTTTCACGTTTCCCACCTCTTGTCGCTATCCTACCATATAGCGCTGTCGTAATGGGGATTTCCCGCACGAACGGTATGATATTTTGCACCAATGGGCTCAAAGCGGCAGCAGGACTTCGGTGGCGAACACCCCCTCCTCGTCTTGGCGGTTGACGTAGCCGTCATATTTTGCGGCGATTCGATCGATGCTTGCCAGCCCGAAGCCGTGGGCCTCGCTGCCCTTGCCGGAAAAATACGCTTTATCCGGATTTTTTTGATGCCGCCTTTCGACCGAATTGAAACGGAAATGTAAAGCTGCTCTTTCAGCACGCCGATGAACACCCGAATAAAGCGCTCTTTTTCCTCCGTCTGCCGGAGACAAAGCCTCCATAGCGTTGTCCAGCAGGTTGCCGATAATGACGCACAAATCGATTTCCGATACGTTCAATTCCGTCGGCACCACCGCCTTGGCGTTGACCCTGATCTCTTTAGACCGAATCGGAGAGAGCTTGGAGTTTAAGATGGCGTCTACCATCACATTTCCGGTTTTCAGGACGGTATCCACCTGCGTCAGATCGTCGTTGAGCTTTAGAAGATATTCCCTTGTCTTCGCTTCGTTCCCGGATAAGGCGAGCAGCGTTTGAATATGATTGTGATAATCGTGCCGCCAGCCGCGCATCGTTTGGTAAATGTTCTGTACCTCGTCGCAATGCTTGGCAATCAGTTCCTTTTGATATTCCGCAATTCGGCGGTCAATTGTTTTTCCAAACAGCAATTGCATCAGTCCCCATTGTGCTTCTCCTTTGAAATAACGGATAAAGGCTTGATTCACCGTTTGGTAATGGCTGCGGGACAGGGGATTTTGGCGCCGCTGTCCAGCGTAATATCTGTTTTCGAGACGCTTTTTATATATTTGACGCCGACGATATAGGAACGGTGGCAGCGAACAAATTCTCCTTCTGCCGCTTCGCGCAGTATTTTTTCCACGGCGGAAATGCCGGCTGTCACCGCAAAGCGTGCGCGGATGGTGGTCAGCGCGCAGGAATGAGCGAACGCTTCAACCGACACAATGTCGGCAATCGCGATTTTTTGACGCTCGCCGTCTACCGTGAGCACAACCGTTCTGCCTGTTTTGCGCAGCTTGTCTGCCGCACGGTTCAATACCTTGGACAGCTTGTCAAAGGATACCGGCTTCAGCAGGTAGTGCAGCGCCGAAACCTCATAACCCTCCGCCATAAAATCGGGAAACCCTGTAATAAATATAATCTGAACCGCTTCGTTTTCCCGGCGGACCCTCTTGGCGAGCTCTACCCCGTTTATGGAGGGCATCTCGATATCCAGCAGCAGGATGTCGTAATCCTTGTGCGCCGCATAATCGAACAAGAACCCCTCCGCAGAGCGGAACGCATGGATATCCGCATATACGTTCGCCTGCTCTGCCCATTTCTTGACGGCGGCGGCGATATACTGCGCGTCCTGCTCCATATCGTCACAGATTGCTATTTTGTACGTCATTTGTTATTTGCCTCCCGACCGATTCTTATTCGTTTGCCCGCAGAGGAATAGGATAAGTCAAATTGCCGCAGCTTGAAGGCGGTATAAACCCTCTGGGGCTTGGGGCGAGCCTGCATCGCCTTATCGATGCGCATCTCCGTTTGCGTTCGGAGCCTTTCCGCCAAGCCGTCGAAGGCCTTCCGTCGCTTTCGCGGACAGGGTTGGGAAGCCGCGCGATTCCGTTTTCCTATTCTGCCGCCGAAGCCTGACAATTCTGTGAATTGTTGCGCTGTATCTAAAACATCTTGCCGGATTCCTTTCCGAGAAGCCGGCGCTTTTTACGGATGTGCAAACGCCGCATAGACGCGGCGGCAGCTTCATTCCGCGGCCTGCCTTGCCTTTCCCCCGCCGCCGGCCGTACCGCTGCCGGTTCTTTTTCTGCCGCGCTTTTGCGCTCTCCGGGCCGCCCACCGCCGCGCAGCGGCCCCTGAACGCGCCCGGCGTCTGCCGCGGAAATCCTCTTGCTTAAAGCATAATCTTAGATTATACTGCCCATTGTCCGCAAAGCGGGCGATGCGCGTCCAAACGAGGGACGAAGCGAGCGGCGGGTGTTTGTATGGGGCGGCGTTTCTTCAACGACGCCCTTGCGCAAGCTATATTCTCCGCCCCGTGTCGGTGACGAAACAGGCTTCAAAGGTCGCGCCGCAAAGCGCCGCGATTTGCCGCAGCTCTTTTTCCGTGAAGTTGTCCCGCTTCAGCTTGCCCGACAGATTGGAGGGCGAGGTGTTCAGCCGTCGCGCAAGCTCCTTTTTGGATATGTTCATTTCAATCAGCAGCGTATTGATTTTTTTCGTCATCATAATCGCAGTCATGCGCATCGGCGTTCCGCCGTCCCGTCTGTCCGCGCGGGCGTTCTCGACGAAAGCGCGTCCTTATGGCCGAACGCGGCATAAAAAGCCTTTCGCGGCCCCGTGCGGCTCGAAGCGTATGGTCATATACGGCCCTCCTTTTATGTGCCTATGTGCATTATACACCGTATTGCGGGAAAAAGCAAATGCGCGAAACGGGGATGCCGGCAGTTTTGCAAATTTGCGCCTGATGCATTACACAGCATTGTGTAAAAAAAATCTCAGAGGGTGAAAATTTACTCTGTATGGCGTAAAACGGCGAGAATGTGTAAAATTATTATGAACGCTCGCCGAGCGGCATTTGTACAATAAAGGAGCGCGTAGGGAAATGCGGCGCGACTTGCCACAGCGCGGGACAATACGGTGAACGAGGTATGCGGCGGTATCGATTCGCGCGTATTTTGCAAAGCGAGATACGGACGCGGAGCCGCTGCGTGAGCAAACGTGCGCTTTTTTCTTTTCGACAGATTGTCTTGAAAATTAAAGTACAATACTTTAATGTGTAAAAGGGGTCGCCCGCGACCCCTAAAGAAGTGAGGTGGACGTTATCCGTTGGATATGTAACGCTTATAGCTGCTTTCCGCTGTCCTTGAACGTAAAAATTCCGTCATAGTCGCAATTCAACGCCTGCGCAATTTGCCGCAGCTCTTTTTCCTTGAAATTGTCGTTTCTGAGTTTGTTGCTTAAATTGTTTCCCGAAGTGCCGAGCTTTTCGGCAAGTTCCTTAATCGTCATATTTCGTTCCAGAAGTATGATTTTGATTTTCAAAGCCATTCCCATACGATACACCTCCGAATTCATTTTACAGTTAAATTATACACTATAAAATCAAATCTTTCAATACCCAATGCGATATGAAACGAAAATATGTGAAAACGCTTGACAAACATCATTTTTAGATATATAATCAAACAAACACATTTAATAACGCACGATTTCGTGTGAAAAGGAGTTGTAAAATTTTATGGACCACTACGAAGCTATGCTTACCCGCGGGGGCGTGCGGGAAATCTGCGCGTTTATGCGCTCGGACGACAAGCCCTATGTGGACAACCGTCCCTTCCAAGAGCAGGAGAACAGCGCGCATGACGAGCTGTGCGGCCGTCTGAACCGCTACCGCTTCGACAAGGAAACGCTGGACGACATCCTCTCCGCCGTGTACATCTATTCCGACACCATCGAGGCCATCCATCTGGAAATCGGCTTTCGCGCGGGCATGCGTCTTGCCGCCCAGCTTGCGGGCCTGTCTGCGCCCGAGCCAGGTCTGTGAGGACGGCGCGGCACGGCACGGATGGAGGGAATTTCGCGACAGGCTGCGGCGCCTGATCGAAGAAAAAGGGCTTTCGGCGCGGAAGATGAGCCGTCGGCTGGGGCGGAACGACAGCTACATCCAGAACATCCTCAGCGGCGGCGCGCTGCCGTCGATGCGGATGTTTCTGAAAATCTGTGCCTTTCTCCGCATAACGCCGGAGACGTTCTGGAGCGGCGGCGCGGACGCGGGCGGCGTTCTGGCGCAAAAGCTGCGCAGGCTGGACGAGCGGCAGCTTGGGGTTTTGTCGGCGCTCGTTGACATTCTCACGGCGGCGGAACGGCCGAAGCTGTAGCCGGTGGCAAGGTCACCGTCCCCCCGACGGCAAGTTTCCCCGCTGTCGGGCGACAAGCTTTTCGTACCGGCGGGAGACGAACGTTTTCCGCCGTTGGGCAGCGCGCTTCCCATGTCGTTGGGGGCAAACTTTTCTTAGCTGTCGGGTGGGCAATTCCTTCTTGCCGGCGGGAAGCGAGCTTCTCCTGCCGTTGCGCGCGGCGGCGCTGCTTTCTTCGTCTTTTTGGGGCGATGCTGTCCCGATTTGCGAGTGGCTGCGCAAGCCCTTGATAAGCGAAGCGTTTCGGTTGACCGTATGGCCGGCCTTTCCGAAAAGGGGTTTCTTCCGCTGTTTGGCGGTCGGCCGTCTCATACTGCCATAGCATAGGCCGGCAGATAGCCATTTGCGCGCCTTTTGCCGGATACCCGTGCCGCCTGCCGGTTGTCTGCCGGTGCGCGGGGCTTTTGGAAACCACGGCCGGACGGAGAAGTATGAAGAACGCGCCTTGCTGCGGAGCAAAACCGCCGCCGATGCCGCCGTATGGCGGCATCGGCGGCGGGCGAGAACGGGCCGCGTGCGGCGGGAACGGATACAGCGACTGCACGGCAAGGCTTTTTTCGGCTTGCCGCCCGCGTTCTTTTTGTCTGACCGACGACGCTGTGCAGTGCCGGACGGCCGGCGAACGGCGCGCACGGTGGGAAGGGCCGCGCGCAATCTGATCGTTTACGACTGCGAAGCCGACGACGGGCGGCTTCTTCCATTATAATACAAGCGCATAATGTGCATAACGCGCAGCGTGTTCCTCAGAGGGCTTTTTTGCGTTCGCGACGGGGTGGGGCGTATAAAAACGAGGTATTGGTCATACAGTAAGGTATATATAGAGTGCCAAGGGAATGTTTGAAAGCGGGGTGTGCGCTTGATGGCCGGACGGCGGCGACTGACACCCTGTGGGCTATGCTGCGGTTTCAAAGCGGAGCGGGCGTGATGCCGAATGTCCGCGGCGAAAACCTCTGCGGACGATGCCGGAATTGGATAAAGGGACACGCGTGCGAAGCCGAAAGCTGCGACTGATGCCTTTGCGGATTGCGGTGGGTTCGAAGCAGGGGTGTGCGCGCGAGGGCGGAGGCTTCGGCTGACGCCTCTGCGGACGACGCCTCCCGGGTTCGGCGGGGTATGTGCCTGATGCCGGACGACGGCGGAAAGCTCAGCGGACGATGCCCCGACTGCGAACCCATCACGCGCGCGGCGCTGCTCGGCGCCGGCTGCGCGCAATTTAACTGTGAAAGGGACCTCCGAATGAAAATCGATTGGAAAAAGCTCATCGTCTGTCTGGCCGTGCCGCTTGCGGTCGGCGGACTCGCGGCGCGCTGACGCGCGGCAGCATGGAGACGTTCGAGGCGGTCGCCAAGCCGCCGCTTGCGCCGCCGGGGTGGCTGTTCCCGGTGGTGTGGACGGTGCTGTATGTCCTGATGGGGACTGCGTCCTATCTGGTGCTGACGTCAGGCAGGCCGAACGGGCTGGCGCTGCTTTTATACGGTGCGCAGCTTCTTTTCAATTTCTTCTGGCCGCTGTTCTTTTTTTCAATATGCAGGCGTATTTGTTCGCGTTCGTCTGGCTGGTGCTTTTGTGGCTGTTGATTCTGGCGGCGACGATTCTGTTTTTCCGCATTTCGCGGCCGGCCGGCTGGCTGATGGTTCCGTATTTGCTGTGGGTGACCTTCGCCGGGTATCTGAACCTCTCAATCTATCTGCTGAACTGAAAAGCCGCTCTGTCTGTGCAGACAGAGCGGCTTTTGCCTGTCGAGGAAGAAGCGGGCAAGTGAAATATGTAATATGTTATAGGCAAATATGCGCAAACGTTTTGCGCCTTCGGACCGCCGGCTCGCGGCGAAGGGCCTTCTGCGCGCTTTTGGGGGGCTTTCTGCGACGGCCGGCGCGGGCGGCTGCGCCTCGGGTGGTCCGTCCACCGCGCGCCGCCGCTCGAGTTTGCGTTTCATAAAAAGGAAGTAGACGGCGATGGACACGGCCGGCCCAAGCAGGTCGGAAATCGGCTCGGCGTAGAAAGCCGCGTCCGCGCCCGCTATGGCCGGTAGCGTGAACAGCGCGACGAAGTATATCAGCTTCCGCCAGAACGAAAGCGGCAGCGAAAAGCGCACCTGTCTGATGGCCGTGAAGCCGTCCACGATCTCTGACTGCACGCCCAGCGGCAGCAGGGAGAGCGTGCAGATGCGCAGCGCCGCGTTCATCGCAATCAGCATCACGCTGACGGTGGCGAGGATGGCAAACGGCGTAAAGCCGATGGCCAGCACGAGCAGCATCAGAAAGTAGTTGGCCATAATATCTCGCGCCGATCGGTTGTTCCCCTCACCCATGCGGATGCTCATCAGCGGCGCGCCGCTGATGCCGACCAGCGAAGCCGCCGATTCGATCATCGTAATGACCGGCCGCACACGCTGAGTCCGGCCAGCGCAAGGTCCCCCGTTTCGGGAATGCCGCCGATATACATCCGATCGACGAAGCTGTACAATACATAGATGAATGGCGCGAGCATGCTCGGGCAGGGCGTATGCATCCCCTATCCCGACAAATACTGGACGGCGGAGGTTTTCCCCGACGGCTGCGGCAAGCCGAGCCGCGCGTATCTGTTCAGCGCCGAGCTTTGAACCCCGTTTGCGGCGAAGGATTCCGCCGATTCGGATAATCGGCACGCCATTCTCCCCAAGCCGCGCAGGGCGGGCCGGCTGACGCCGTACGGCGGGCCACATTCGGACGGCCGCCCGCAGCGCCGCAGCGGCCGCGAAGGCAACTTTTTCAGCTCGGCCATCGCCCCCGTAATGCCGGACGTCAATTCCGGCGGGCGATTTGTTCGAGCAGCCGGATATGCTCCCGCTCCCATCCGGCGATTTCCGCCTCGGAAAGCGAAGCGCCGACGCCCCGACAGGCTTTCAGCCTGCCGTTCCAGCTTTCGCGGGTAAAAATGCACCCCTAAGCGGATATTCCTCCCGGCAGACGACGTCAAAACATTCCCGATAACAGGCGGGGATTTCAATGGGATGCATCGTCTCGCCCTTGCCGCTCCAGCTTGGGTTGTATTTCAGCACGAAAGCGCCCCCCGGCCGCAGCGATATCGTCCTCAAAGGGAAGCCACGCCATATACAGAAACAAAAGGCGGCCGTCCGGCTTAAGCATATCGAAGAATTTCCCGCAGACCCTTTTTCGTGGTCAAAATACCAATGGCACTGGCAGGCCATAATCACGTCGAAGGCGCCGGCGAAAATCAGCTTTTCGGCGGGAAGCGCATAATACTCGATGTCCAGACCTGCGGAAAGCCGCCTCGCCTGCTCGATTTGCCGCTCCGAAAGGTCCGCGCCCACCCATTTCGCGCCGTAAGGATACAGATTCCTCGGCAGAACGCCCGTGCCGGTACCCACGTCCAGGATCGTCTGTCCGCGGACGCACAGCTTGCGGTCGATAATCCTCCGATAGAACGCCGGCGGATAAACGTCACGGTACTTCGCATAATCCGGGGACGTCCTGCCCCAGTCGAAGGGCCGGCCACTGTCTATGTCTTGTCTGCTTTCCATTTCCGTCCTCCTTCCGCCGCCCGGACGGCATCCCAGGCAACAACCCGAGACATCCTGCCCGAGAGCAGGATGCTCGGTATGGTAAGGAGAAAAGAGGAGAACCGCCGTTCCCCTCTTTCTCTGCCGCCGCGGCCCTGCTTGCTCATGCGCCCGCCCCGAAAGCGCCGTTCCCGATTCTCAATACGCCTTGCCCCAGTAGACGAGATGCTTGGCCTCCCTGCCGCAGCAGACGCAGCGGCTCCCGGGCGCGAGCGTCTCGCCGAAGGGGATGCAGCGCGAGCTGACGCCGGTTTTCTCCTTCACCGCGTCCTCGCAGGCCTCGTCGCCGCACCACGGCGCGCGGACAAAGCCGTCGCCCTTCTTCGCGAGCGTGGAGAGAATCTCCTCCACCGTCGCGCAGTCGTAGGTGCGCGAAGCGCGGTTGGCTTCAACGCCGCTGTATCGGACGTCCTCGAGCGCCTGCGCAAGCGGTAACGGTCGAGACAGTGCGCTTCACGCTGTGGCGCAGCGCGGTACGCACTGCCGGCTTCGATGTCGCCCCAGCTCGGCATACGGACGGGCGCCCTTCATCTCGTACTCGGCGTACTTCCAGCCGGCGGAGTTGTCGCTGTCGTCCAGCTTCACGCGGAAGTCCCTTTCGCCAGCTCGTCGCGGAGCGCGCCGCAGCGCTCGAGCACGCCGGGCTTGTGCTGCGCGACGGGGATGATGACCGCCTGCACCGGCGCGACGGCCGGCGGCAGCACCAGCCCGTTGTCGTCGCCGTGCGTCATGATGATGGCGCCGATCAGCCGCGTCGTCACACCCCACGAGGTCTGGAAGGGGTAGGTCTTGACGTTTTTCTTTATTGGTATACATAATGTCGAACGCACGGGCGAAGCCGTCGCCGAAATAATGGCTCGTGCCGGCCTGAAGCGCCTTGCCGTCGTGCATCAGCGCCTCGATGGCGTAGGTCGCCTCGGCGCCGGCGAACTTGTCGCTGTCGGTCTTGCGGCCGCGGACGACCGGCATCGCCAGCGACCGCTCGCAGAAGTCGGCGTAGACGTCCAGCATCCGCTCGGTCTCGGCAATGGCCTCCTCGGCGGTGGCGTGGATGGTGTGGCCCTCCTGCCAGAGAAACTCGCGCGAGCGGAGGAAGGGACGGGTGGTCTTTTCCCAGCGGACGACGCTCACCCCACTGGTTGTACAGCTTGGGCAGATCGCGGTAGGAATGGATGATGTTGGCGTAATGCTCGCAGAACAGCGTCTCCGACGTCGGGCGGACGCAGAGGCGCTCCTCCAGCTTCTCGCTGCCGCCGTGCGTGACCCACGCCACCTCGGGCGCGAAGCCCGCGACATGGTCCTTTTCCTTTTGCAGCAGGCTCTCGGGAATGAACATCGGCATGCTCACGTTCTCATGGCCGGTCGCCTTGAAGGCCGCGTCGAGGATGCGCTGCATATTCTCCCAGATCGCGTAGCCGTAGGGACGAATGACCATACAGCCCTTGACGCTGGTGTATTCGATCAGTTCGGCCTTCTTGACGATGTCGGTATACCAGCGGGCGAAGTCCTCATCCCGGCCGGTGATGGCCTCGACCTGTTTCTTTTCTGCCATAGTTTTATACCTCCGAAACATGTAAAATACCGCCGTTTTTTTCGCCCAAATTACGGGAAAACGCGCGCGAATTATTCACAAAATTGATATTGCTTTGTATCAATGAAATATATTATAATGAGCATAGGAAC
>VOFK01001099.1_pt1 | contig 12431 bp, 16 predicted proteins | sample 5384121 | NCBI WGS metagenome assembly VOFK01 (sample SAMN12384730, study PRJNA508395) | human gut metagenome | isolation source: healthy gut J | host: Homo sapiens | reverse complement strand
TAGTCCCCCGGCGGGGGACAGGAAACGGGCTGGTCGGCCATCAGGTCCGGCAGGCGGCGGGCCTCGGCGGGAGTATCTTCATAGAGGTAGGCACCGAACCATTTCCGCTGCCCCTGATAAAAGCCCACGGTGGGATAGAAGTAAAACAGCTCATGGGTAAAGAGGTTGATTTCCTCGCCGATGTGCAGAAAGGCCCGGCGCGGGAAGGAGCGGACATAGAATTTATCCCGTTGGCTGGCGGCCTGCTCCCGCTCGATAAACTCCACCTTCTGCTGGATGATCTGGATGGTGGCATTCAGCTCGTCGCATTGACGGCGCAGCTGCTGCGCCTGCTGGGAGAGCATTTGCAGGTTATCACGCAGGCCGTTGCTGTGGAGAAAGGCCTTGATCTGGGCAAGAGAGTAGTCCAGCCGCCGCAGATACCGGATCGTGGCCAGCGGATAGACCTGGTCGAAGTGGTAAAAGCGGCGGTTATTCTCGCTGTTGCGCACCTGCCGGCACCAGCAGGCCCTTGGCGTCATAATGGCGCAGCAGCTGGACATCCATGTTGAAAATGTCGGCAAGCTCCCCGATGGTCAAAAATTCTTTCATAAAAAACCTCCCATTTTTCCGGGGTATAACAGCAGGATTTTGTGAGAACATCAGAAAATCCGGAAAAATCAAAATTAGGGCTTGAACCTATAACCGTTATAGGTTGTAGGGTGAGTATATCATTTATGAAACAGCTTGACAAGTATCTGGATGGAGGAATCTCATGCAAACCTATTTGAAGAATGGCTACATCGTCTCCATGGATCAGCAGGACACCGTTTTTGACGGCGGCGGCGTGCTGGTGGAGGATGACCGCATTACGGCGGTCGGTAAGGTTGACCCCAGGCTGGTGAAGCCCGACGCGGAGGTCATTGACCTGCAGGGCAGGTATGTGCTGCCCGGGTTTGTGAATACCCATGTGCACACCTCCCAGCAGATTTCCCGGGGCGTAGGCGATGATGTGGATTTCATCTGCTGGCTCCACGACCGGATGTGGCCCTTTGAGAGCAATATGACGGAGGAGGATTCCTACGTTTCCACACTCATGACGAGCCTGGAGCTGATCCGCTCGGGCGTAACGTCGTTTGCAGAGCCGGGCGGTCAGTTCGTCTCCGGCATGGCCCGGGGCACGGCGGAGTCCGGCCTGCGCGGCAAGCTGGCCAAATCCGTGATGGACTGCGGCGACGGCCTGCCGGAAATCTGGCAGCGCACCATGGAGCAGGAGCTTGAGCAGCAGGTCGCGGACCTGGAGAAATTCCACAACACCGCCGACGGAAGGGGTGCAGGTATGGTTCGGCCTGCGCACCATTTTCAACAACACCGATGAACTGTGCGTCCGCACCAAGGAGCTGGCGGACAAATACGGCGTCGGCATCCACATGCATGTGGCCGAGGCTAAGGAGGAGAAGGAATATACCTATGCCGCTGGGGCGAGGGCACGGTGAAGCATCTGGAGCGGCTGGGCGTGCTGGATAAGAATTTGCTGGCCGTTCACACGGTATGGCTGACGGATGAGGAGCTGGAGCTGTTCAAGAAGCGGGAAGTGAAGATTTCCCACAACCCAGCTTCCGCCATGCGCGTGCTGGGCTTTGCACGGATCCCGAAGATGCTGGCGATGGGGCTGCGGCCCTCCATCGGTACGGACGGCGCGTCCTCCTCCAACCACATGGACATGGTGGACGAGATGTGGCTGACCAGCCTGATCCACAAGGGCTGGCGTCTGGACCCCACGGTGGTTCCCTCGCAGGATATTCTGCGGATGGCCACCAAGTGGGGCGCCCGCGCACTGCTGGACGAGGACCTGTACGGCAGTCTGGAATGCGGCAAGAAGGCGGACCTGATCGTCATTGACCCCCACGGTCCGTCGATGATGCCGGTGAACGACAAAATCGCCGCCCTGGTAACGGCCATGCATTCGACCAATATCCAATCCACCATGTGCGACGGCAAGTGGCTTATGCGGGACCGGAAGATCCTGACCCTGGACGAGGAGGCCATCCTGAAGGAGGCCTGCGACCGGGCCAAGGCCATCTATAAGCGGGCGGGCATTGAGCTGCCGGACCGCTTCCCGGTGGTGAAGGTTTAAAGGGTTTTCAACGGTGCGGGGCACCAGAACATAGAAGCAGCAAGCGGAATTATGCGTTTAGTATGGAGGTACAGCATGAATCAGAAATTACTGTCCGTTGCGAAGGGTGAGACTCCGGCCGATCTGGTGATCCGGAACGGCAAGGTGATCAATGTCTATTCCGGTGAGATCTATGACGGCGGCGTGGCCATCTGCGGCGACACCATCGCTGCCGTGGGCGATGTGGAATACTGCATCGGCGAGGGCACCCGGGTGGTGGACGCGGAGGGAAAGTATCTGACCCCCGGCTTCCTGGACGGACATATCCATCCGGAAAGCTCCTCGCTGGCCATCCGGCCCTTTGCCGAGGCAGTGCTGGCACACGGCACCACCGGCATTATGACGGACCTGCACGAGGTGGGCGTGGTGTCCGGGCTGGAGGGCATCGAGGCCATCCTGAAGGAGTGCCGAGGCCACAGACCTGAAAATTTATTTCGTGGTGCCGTCCCACGTGCCGTTTTCCCCAAATCTGGAGACCAGCGGTGGGCGCTTTAATCCGGAGATCATCCGCAAGGCCCTGAAGCGTCCGGATGCGGTGGGCCTGTCCGAGTGTGTCGGCCCCTATATCACAGCCGGGTTCCCCGATCTGCTGGAGTCCTTTGACACCACGCTGTCCATGCCCGGCAAGACCCTGCAGGGCCATCTGCCGGATATGTACGGCCCGGCCATGAGTGCCTGCATTGCCGCCGGTGTGTCCACCGACCATGAGTCCTTCTGCGAAAAGGATGTGTTTGAGCGGCTGCGCAACGGCTGCCACCTGATGATGCGCGAGGGCAGCGCCGCCCGGAATATGCCGGTGCTGCTGAAGACCGTGATGGAAAATCATCTGGACACCGCCATGGTCAGCATCGTCACCGACGACCTGCACACGGTGGACCTGCAGGAGCGGGGCCATCTGGACGACTCGCTGCGCACGGCCCTGGGCATGGGCCTGGACTTTGTCAAGGCCATTCAGATGGTCACCGTCAACTGCGCGCGGGCTTTCAATCTGGACCGGGAAATCGGCGGACTGGCACCCGGACGCCGGGCAGACGTCAACATCACCACCGGCCCGGAGGATTTCCGCGTGCTGACCACCTTCGCCGGCGGCCGCCAGATCACAGACAACGGCAAGCTGCTGGTGCGCTATGAGACGGCAGAGCATGAGCCCTGTGTGCTGAACACCATGCACCTGAAAAACCCCATCACGGCGGACAGCTTCAAGATCCATGCCCTCGCAGGCGCCAAGAAGGTGAAGGCCCTGGTGATGGATACGCTGCCCTACATGCCCTTCACCAATCGCCGGGACGTGGAGCTGCCGGTTGTGGACGGCGTGGTGCAGTGCGATGTGGAGCAGGATGTGCTGTATATTGCCCAGGTAGAGCGCCACGGCAAGAACGGCAATGTGGGCAAGGCCTTTATGGGCGGCTTCCACATCCGGGGCGGCGCCATGGCTTCCTCCGTGGGCCACGACAATCACAACATCATTGTCATGGGCGACAGCTTCGAGGACATGGCGCTGGCGGTGAACCGCTGCGTGGAGCTGGGCGGCGGACAGGTAATCGTCCGCAGCGGCAAGGTGGCCGCCGAGGTGGCATATCCCATCTGCGGTCTGCTGAGCGACCTGCCTCTGGATGAGCTGGCAGAGAAGAAGAAGGAGCTGAATCGGGTGGCCCATGAAATGGGCACGGAAATTGCCATTCCCTTCATGTTCCTCAGCTTTATCTGTCTGGCGGCGATCCCCGCTTACGCCATCACCGACTGCGGATTCATTGATGTGGTGCAGCAGAAGGTCATCGACCCCATTCTGGAGGTCGTGGAATAAAACCGAATCCCCCAAAACCCAACTTGCAAAAGAGCACAGAGAGGAGCAACATGAAAAACGATTTTTTTAAGCTGAAGGATCACGGTACCACCGTCCGGCGGGAAGTGCTGGCGGGTATCACCACCTTTATGACCATGGCCTATGTGCTGGCAGTGCAGCCCTCCGCCATCTGCGGCTTCGGCCCCGATCCCTACATCACGGATATAAACGGCGTTGTGATCAGCAAGTCAGCGCTGCTGGTGATGTGCGCACTGGTCAGCGGCATCATCACCCTGTTTATGGGCCTGTATGCCAATCTGCCGCTGGCGCTGTCCACCGCCATGGGCAGCAACTTCATTCTCGGCGGGCTGGTCAACAGCGGCACGGTGTCCTTTGGTTGGGCCATGGCGCTTCTGCTGTGCTCCGGCATTCTGTTTATCCTGGTAACGGTGCTGGGCGTGCGGAAAATGGTGGTGGATCTGCTGCCGAAGAACCTGAAGATCGCCATACCAACCGCTGTGGGCTTCTTCATTGCCTATCTGGGCTTTAAGAACACCGGCCTTGCCGCCTTCAGCGACAGCGGTCTGGCCTTGGGCGATTTTACCCAGCCCGCGGTGCTGCTGGCCCTGATCACCATGGCGGTGATGGGCGTGCTGACGGCCTATAAGGTGCGCGGCGCGATTCTGATCGGCATCATTGTCGGCACCGTCATCAGCATCCCCATGGGCGTGTCCACGCTGCCCACCACGCTGGTGTCCCTGCCGGATATGAGCGAAATCGGCAACCTGGTGCTGTGCTACGACTTCAAGTCCGTGCTGGCAGACATCCCCGGCGCGCTGGTGTGGATCTTCATCCTGTTCACCAGCGACTTCTTTGCCACCTTCGGTGCGCTGATCGCCGTGGGCGCCCAGACCAATATGCTGGACGAGGACGGCAACTTCCCCCAGATCGAAAAGCCCTTCCTGGTGGATGCCGTTGGCACGGTGGTGGGCTCCGGCACCGGATGCACCACTATCTCCACCTTCATTGAATCCACCATCGGCGTGGAAGCAGGCGGCCGCACGGGTTTGACGGCGATCGTCAGCGGCGGGCTGTTCCTGGTGTGCATCTTCCTGTCCCCGCTGTTTCTGATGATCCCCACTGCCGTGACCGGCGTGGCGCTGATCTTCGTGGGCTTCTCCATGCTGTCGGGCTTTACGAAGCTGGACTTCTCCGACTTCAAGAGCTGCTTCGGTCCCTTCGTGATGATCCTGTTCGGCACCTTCACCGGCGACATCGCCGCGGCAATCTGCCTGGGCGTGCTGACGGACGTGCTGATCAAGGTGCTGACGGGCGATGCAAAGAAGGTCCACCCGGTGCTGTATGTGCTGTGCATCCCGCTGGTGCTGTACTTCATCGTGTAAATAATCGGATAACAAGGCTCCCGGCGTACCGGGATGAATAGTCCGGATTGTGCAGAATGGCGCAGCTTACGCTGCGCCATTCTGATTTTTTGCCGCGCTTGAGTCGGCCGATCAAAGCGGTTCTTTTTCGTCCGGCTGCCGCCGGTACACGCAGCAGCCCTCCGCCATGCCGCAGAAGCGGAAGCCGGATTTCTCCGCGATATGCCGGGTCACCGTCTGCTCCGGGACGCACTCAATGACCACGCCCCGCCCCTGACGCCGGGCGCGGTCCGTCAGCAGCCGGGTCAGCTCCCCGGAGTATCCCCGGCCCCAGCGGCTGCGGTCCAGGACCCAGCCCAGCTCCATGGACACATCGTCATAGGGGTGCCAGATCACATACCCCGCAAAGCCGCCGTCATCCACCGCCAGGATCAGCGGCTCCGGCGTCAGCCCCGCCCGTTCCAGAAAGGCCCGGGTCTGCTCCCGGGAAAAGGGCGGCTCCAGATACCGCATGACCTCCGGGTCCGACAGCAGCCGGTGCAGAGGCTCCAGGTCCGCCTCCGTCATTCGGCGGGCCCGCAGTCCGGCAGACTTACGCTCCATGCCCGCCTCCCTTACCGCAGCCAATCCGGCAGGGAGTGGCTCTGGACGCTGCTGACCATGCCTATGGCGGCAAACAGGGTCACGATGGACGAGCCGCCATAGCTGAAAAACGGCAGCGTCAGGCCGATCACCGGCAGCACAAACAGGCACATACCCACGTTACTGATGGTCTGGAAGATCAGCACCGCTGCCACCCCCACGCAGACGTAGGACTCCGTGGTGTTCCGGGCCTTCCGCGCCACCATCAGGCACCGCACGATGATGGCCGCCAGCAGCAGCAGCACCGCCAAGCACCCCAGCATCCCCAGCTCCTCGCCGATGGCGGAGAAGATGAAGTCCGTGTACCGGAACGGCAGACTGCCGGAGTATTCGCCCTGGGTCTGTATCCCGTGGAACAGCCCCCCCTGGCCGGTGAGCTTACCGCCGCCCAGGGCCAGCAGGCTCCGGTCTGCTGCCATCCGGCCCCCAGGGGGTCCAGATTGTGGTCAAACACCACCATGAACCGCTCCTTCATATAGTCCGGGATCTTGTCCAGCTCCCACAGCAGGTAAAACGCCGCGCCGCCGCCCAGCAGGGCGATGATGAACCACCGGGCCGCCACCCCGGCCACAAAGGCCATGGCCGCGAAGATGAAGATATACACCAGGGCGCTGCCCATGTCCGAGGAGATGACGTAGTAAAGCCCCACCATCAGCAGCACGTGCCCCGCCAGAAACGCAATGGAACGCAGGGATTTCAGCCCCCAGTTCTCCTTGACCCAAACCAACTGCCGGCTGAGCACCAGGATGAACGTCAGCTTCACGATCTCCGCCGGCTGGATATTGGCCGGAAAGCCCTCGATCCCCAGCCAGGCCCGGTTGCCGTTGTTTTCGATGCCCAGCGGCGTTTTCAGCAGCAGGAACATGACGATGCCGAAGCCCAGCAGCCATTTCCAGCGCTTGGCAGCCTCGGTCAGGTCGATCTGGGACATGAGAAAATAGATGCCCACTCCCAGCACAATGGCGCAGGCCTGGACGATGACCATTTTCCAGGAGTTCAGGAAGTTCGTGGCGCTGGCGATCATCACCAGCCCGAACAGGGCCGCGCCGCAGCAGAGACACAGCAAAAGCCAGTCGGCCTGCCGCAAAATATCGAAAATGCTATCCTTGATTCGTTTCAGCATGAAAGGCTCCTCTTGTAAAACCGGTTGCATGGAACATGATATCAATTTAGTATAGCATACGAAACTTTTTCTGTAAACCGAATTTTCTCTTTTCAAGCGGGAATTCCTGTGATATAATCAGTTGATTTTACGGAGAGGAGGCCACCTATGGAGTATATCACCCACAGTCCCGCGGAAACGGAGGAGCTGGGCTGCCGTTTGGGACGGACCCTGGGCCCCGGTGCGGTGGTGGCCTACTTCGGCGGCCTGGGGATGGGCAAAACCGCCTTCACCCGGGGACTGGCCCGGGGCCTTGGTTGCCGGGGCCGGGTCACCAGCCCCACCTTCACCATCGTCAACGAATACGACGGCCCCACGCCCCTGTTCCACTTCGACATGTACCGCCTGGCGGACGCTGACGCCCTGTTTGACATCGGCTGGGAGGACTATCTGGACCGGGGCGGCGTGTGCGCCGTGGAGTGGAGCGAAAACGTCCGGGAGGCCCTGCCGCCGGACGCCGTTACCGTCACCATCGCCCGCTGTCCGGAAAACGACAGCTGGCGCAGCATTACCATTGAGAGAGGGGAGCCGCTTTGAAAATACTTGCCATCGAGACCTCGGCCAAAAGCGTCTCCGCCGCCGTGGTGGAAAACGGCGTTCCCCTGGCCAGCGCCTATCAGAACATGGGCCTGACCCACAGCCGCACCCTGATGCCCCTGGTGGACGGTATGCTGTCCGCCGCCGGGCTGCGGGTCCAGGATATGGACCTGCTGGCGGCCGCCAACGGGCCGGGCAGCTTCACCGGCCTGCGCATCGGCGTGTCCGCCCTGAAGGGCCTGGCCTGGGCCCTGGAAAAGCCCTGCTGCGGCGTGTCCACCCTGGCCGCCATGGCCCGGAACCTGGCCCATATGGAGGGCCTCATCATCTGCGCCATGGACGCCCGGCGCAATCAGGTGTACAACGCCCTGTTCCTGGCCCATGACGGCGTTCTGACCCGGCAGTGTCCGGACCGGGCCATCGGCCTGGCGGAGCTGGCGGAGGAGATAAAAAACCGCCCGGAGCCGAAATTTGTTGTTGGCGACGGGGCCGGGCTGTGTTATAATCATCTGTTGGAGCAGGATGTTCCCTGCCGGATGGCCCCGCCTCAGCTGGTGATGCAGAACGCCGTGGGGGTGGCCCTGGCGGCGGAGGAAATGGCTGCCGCCGGACAGGTCACCACGGCCCGGGACCTGGTTCCCGTGTACCTGCGGCTGAGCCAGGCGGAGCGGGAGCGGCTGGCCCGGGGCCTGAAGATCACCTTGGATTAACAATTTTTATATATAAAGGAGAAGCGCCATGTTTAGCGAAAAAGTCCACGTCATGAACCATCCCCTGGTGGCCCACAAGCTCACCATCCTTCGGGACAAGAACACCAGCGTCAAGGATTTCCGGGAGCTGGTTTCCGAGATCGGCATGCTCATCACCTACGAGGCCACCCGTGACCTGCCGCTGACCACCAAGGTGGTGGAAACTCCCCTGTGCAAGGCGGAGCTACCCACTCTGGCCGGTAAGAAGTTCGCCGTGGTGCCCATTCTCCGGGCCGGTCTGGGTCTGGTGGACGGCGTGCTGCGCATGGTGCCCTCCGCCCGTGTGGGACATATCGGCATGTTCCGGGACGAGGAAACGCTGGAGCCCCACGTCTATTTCTGCAAGATGCCCAAGGACGTGGCTGACCGCGACATCATCATCGTGGATCCCATGCTGGCCACCGGCGGCTCCGCCGATGCCGCCATCACCGAGATGAAGAAGCGCGGATGCCACAACATCAAGCTCATGGTGCTGGTAGCTGCCCCTGAAGGCATTGAGCACCTGCAGAAGGTTCATCCCGATGTGGACATCTATGTGGGTGCGGTGGACGATCACCTGAACGAGCACGGCTACATCGTTCCCGGCCTGGGCGATGCCGGCGACCGCATCTTCGGCACCAAGTAACATGACGCGTTTTCCCCTGTCCCGGTACAGACCGGGACAGGGGATTTTTGCTTTTTCCTGCCCTTTTTGATATTCGCAAAAATAATGATTGACATTTGTCTTTATTTTTTATATATTGTATCTGCCAAATTTCAACGAGAGATATCAGGCCTATCCGCAAAGGCCTCCCTTTGAACAGAGAAAAGAGGTAAGAAAAAAATATTTTACGAACGGGGGAGGATAAATGTCCAAAGAGTTGATTCGCCTGCGGGACCTCTGCATGGCGTTTGACGACGAGCTGGTTCTCGATCACATCAATCTGTATATCAACGATTCCGAATTCCTCACACTTCTGGGCCCCAGCGGCTGTGGCAAGACCACAACGCTGAGGATTATTGGCGGTTTCACGACACCCACGTCGGGAGACGTCACCTTTGACGGTGTGAGGATTAATGATGTCCCGCCGCATAAGCGGCAGATCAACACGGTGTTCCAGAAATATGCGCTGTTCCCGCATCTGGACGTGTTTGAGAATATCGCCTTTGGCTTGCGGATCGCCAAAGTGCCTGCCGAGGAAATTGAGGAACGCGTGACGGAAATGCTGGGCGTGGTGAGTCTGAAGGGCTTTGAGCACCGGAAGATCACCCAACTGTCCGGCGGCCAGCAGCAGCGGGTGGCCATCGCCCGGGCGCTGGTGAACCGGCCCAAGGTCCTGCTGCTGGACGAGCCCCTGGGCGCGCTGGACCTGCGTCTGCGGAAGGATATGCAGAACGAGCTGAAGCGGATCCAGCAGCAGATGGGCATTACCTTCATCTACGTTACCCACGACCAGGAGGAGGCCCTGACCATGTCCGACACCGTGGTGGTGATGGACAAGGGCCGCATCCAGCAGATCGGCACCCCTGAGGACATCTATAACGAGCCGAAAAACGCCTTTGTGGCGGACTTTATCGGCGAGAGCAACATCTTAAACGGCACCATGGTCCGCGACAACGTGGTGAAAATGTACGGCAAGGAGTTCCCCTGTGTGGACGGCGGGTTCGCCCCCAACGAGCCGGTGGACGTGGTCATCCGCCCCGAGGACATCGACATTGTCCCCGTGGAGCAGGGGCAGCTGGTAGGCACCGTCACCAACGTCACCTTCAAGGGGATGCAGTATGACATCATCGTGGACTTCCGGGGCTTCAAGTGGCTGATCAGACCACGGACCACTCCCCGGTGGGGGCCCGCATTGGCGTGAAGATCGACCCCGACGGCTTCCACATCATGAAAAAGAGCGAATATTCCGGTCAGTTCGGCGACTACAGCTCCTATTCTCGGAGTATGAGGAGCTGGCGGACGCCTCTCTGGGAGACGGATGAGGAGGAGAGCGGGGATGAAGAATAAGCTCTCCCGGTTCGCCGTGCCCTACGAGGTGTGGATGGCGATCTTCGTGGTGGCCCCCATCCTCATCATGGTGATCTACGCCTTTTCCTCCTCAGAGGGCGGCTTCACCCTGGACAATTTTGTGCAGATGGGCGGCTATACCCAGGTGTTTCTGCGGTCCTTCAAGCTGGCCATCATCGCCACGCTGATCTGTCTGGTCATCGGGTACCCCGTGTCCTATCTCATGAGCCGGGAGGGTCCGGCCTTCCAGCGGACGACTATGGTGCTGATCATGCTGCCCATGTGGATGAACTTCCTGCTGCGGACCTATTCCTGGATGACCATCCTGGAAAATCACGGGCTGCTGAACCAGCTGTTTGAGAAGATCGGCCTCATCAGCCTGTATAACCACATTTTCGGCACGGAGCTGGAGTATTTCTCCATGATGAATACCCAGGGGGCCGTGGTGCTGGGCATGGTATATAACTATCTGCCCTTTATGATCCTGCCCATCTATTCCGTGATCATCAAGCTGGATCACTCCCTGCTGGAGGCTGCCCGGGATCTGGGGGCCAATTCCATGACGGTATTCCGCCGGGTGATCCTGCCTCTGAGCCTGCCGGGGGTCATCTCGGGCATCACCATGGTGTTTGTGCCGTCGGTGTCCACCTTCGCCATCAGCCGGATGCTGGGCGGCGGCACGGAGCTTCTGCTGGGCGACCTCATCGAGCGGCAGTTCCTGGGCGGGGCCTATAACCCCCAGCTGGGCGCGGCCATCTCCCTGGTGATGATGATCATCGTGCTGGTGTGTATGCTGGTGATGAATCGCTTCGGTGAGGGCGAGGAACAGGCGGTGATGCTATGACCGCGCAAGCAGAACAGCGTCGGCGATCGGGTGCTGATGGCGCTGGTGTTCCTGTTTTTGTACGCACCCATCATCATTCTCATCGTGTTCTCCTTCAACGCGGGCACCAGCTCCAGCGTGTGGAAGGGCTTTTCCCTGAAATGGTACGAGTCCCTGCTGTCTAACCGCCTGATCATGAACAGCGTATACACCACCCTGATGGTATCGCTGCTGTCCACCATTGCGGCGGCCATTGCAGGAACGTTTGCCGCCATTGGACTGTACGCCATGAGCCGGCGGCGCCGGACCATCGTCAATTCCGTCAACAACATCCCCATGATGAACGCGGATATCGTCACCGGCGTCAGCCTGTGCCTGCTGTTCGTGGTGTTCTTCAACGGCTGGGGCGCCTTTGCCGGGTGGGTGAACTCCTGGCAGTCGGCGGTGGTGCTGCCGGAGCGGCTGACCATGGGCTTCGGCACCCTGCTCATCGCCCACATCTGCTTCAACATCCCCTATGTCATCCTGTCTGTTGGTCCCAAGCTGCGCCAGATGGACCGCAACCTCATCGATGCGGCCCAGGACCTGGGCTGCACCTGGATGCAGGCCTTCTGGCGGGTGGTGATCCCGGAGATCAAGCCCGGCATCGTGTCCGGCGCGCTGACGGCCTTCACCATGTCCGTGGATGACTTCATCATCAGCTACTTTACCGCCGGAACCAGCGCCTCCACCCTGGCCATGACCATCTACGGCATGACCAAAAAGCGCGTCAGTCCGGAGATCAACGCCATTTCCACCCTGCTGTTTGTGACGGTGCTGGTGCTGCTGGCCATCATCAACCTGCGTGACAGCCACGCCGCCCGGCGGGAGCATCACGCGGCGGTGTCCGCCGCCTCCGGCGGACCGGTGAAGCCCCACCGGCGGCCCAACAAGCTGCTGCGCCGGGTGGCGGCCGGAGCCATGGCCTGCGCCTTAGTGGCGGTGCTGGTGGTCACCGGACACTCCGTTCAGTCAGAGCGGGTGGTGAACGTATGCTCCTGGGGCGAGTATATCGACGAGGAGCTGATCACCCGGTTCGAGGAGCAGACCGGCATCCGGGTGAACTATCAGACGGCGGAGAGCAACGAGGCCCTGTATTCCCTGATCAAGATGGGCGGCGCGGATTTTGATGTTATCGTCCCTCGAGCAATACGTAACTGAACGAAGTA
>VOFK01000229.1_pt1 | contig 12434 bp, 17 predicted proteins | sample 5384121 | NCBI WGS metagenome assembly VOFK01 (sample SAMN12384730, study PRJNA508395) | human gut metagenome | isolation source: healthy gut J | host: Homo sapiens | reverse complement strand
CCGCAGCAGCAACTGCTCGCCGGCGCGGCGACTGCGACGCCAGCAGCAGGCGGTAAGGTTTGAGTTTGTCTTTGAGCAACATGGTTATAGCGTGTTTTTTGTTTTCATGCGTCTTCGTTCCCGTTCCGTTCCCGGGTCAGCGGATGTCGAAATTGAGCAGTTCGCGGCCTTCGAGCGCGGCGCGCAGGTTGTCGCCCGGGCGTACGGGCCCCACGCCGGCCGGCGTGCCCGTGTAGAGCAGGTCGCCCATGCGCAGGGTCATGTACCGCGACACCGTGGCGATGATTCGGTCGACCGTGAAGAGCATCCCGGACGTGTCGCCCCGCTGGCGCGTCTGGCCGTTCACCTCCAGCGTGAAGTGCAGGGACTGCACGTCGCCGCCCAGCTCCTGCAAAGATACGAATTCGGGCGAGAGGGCCGCCGAGCGGTCGAATGCCTTGCAGCGCTCCCACGGCAGCCCCTCGGCGATGGCCTGCCGTTGCAGGTCGCGGGCCGTGAAGTCGATGCCCAGCCCCACCTGGTCGTAATAGCGGTGCGCGAAACGTTCGGCGATGCCCTTGCCTACGCGGTTGATGCGTACCACCAGCTCGCATTCGTAGTGCACCTCCTGCGAGAACGACGGGATGTAAAACGGGTCGTTGTTGCGCAGCAGCGCCGTGTCGGGCTTGAGGAACCAGGCAGGCTCCGGCGGGCATGCCGTGCCGCCGCCGATCTGGCGGTCGAGCTCCTCGGCGTGTGCGGCGTAGTTGCGTGCTATGCAGATGATTTTCATGGTGTTGTCTGTCGTTACTTTCAGTTGTGGTCGTAGCGTTGTGCCCGAACGAGCATCCAAACGACGGTAGCAGCATGTAAATTACGTAAATCGCTGCCAGCGTGTCCGTCTGGTCGGTTAGTTCCAGGACGACCGTAAATAGGATCCATAAAGCTCCCATAATCACGAGGTGGCGCCGCATGAACGAAGACAAGCCCCCGATGTCGACGTTTTTCTTCTTTGCGGGCGGCATGGTGTTGTAGCCCGCGATCAGCATCGGGAACCGCTTTACCAGCAGGCCGACGACGATCAGCAGTACGCCGCCGAGCAGGAGTATCGTGAAATCGTCCATAACTTTTGGTTATTTCGTTTCCGGTGCGCGCAATTCTGCAACCATCCGGGCGGCGAAACGGTCGCTGGCGCCCGGCCCCCCGATAACCGTACGTAATTCGGCGAAGTCGGCGAGCATCCGTCCGCGTTTCTCCCCGCCTGCGACGATCGCCCGCAGCTCGCGTTCGGCGCGCGTGGTGTCGAGGTCGGACTGAATGACCTCGGCGACCGCCTCGCGCCCGAGGTTGAGGTTCACGAGCGACACCCAGGGGACCTTCAGCACGTAGGGCCGCAGCCAGACCTGCAACCAAAGCGTGCGGTAGACCACCACTTCGGGGATGCCCAGCAGGGCCGTTTCGAGCGTCGCCGTGCCCGACGTCACCACGGCGGCCTCGGCCGCCGCGAGCGTCTCGTAGGTCTGGTCGCAGACGTAGCGGATGTCGCTTCCGGCTGTGTACTTGTTCGTAGAAGCGCCCGGTCCAGCCACGCCACGCCCGCGACCACGAACTGGTGCCCGGGGAATTTGCGCGACAGGTCGGCCATCAGCGGCAGGTTGTCGCGGATCTCGCCCCGGCGGCTGCCGGCCAGCAGGGCGACGATCGGCCGCCGGTCGAGGCCGTGCCGGCGGCGGAACTCCTCGGGCGTCGGGAGCGTCGTCCGCCGGGCCTCGATGGCGTCTACGAGCGGGTTGCCTTCGAAAATCGGTTCGACGCCGTGCCTGGGGAAGTAGCCGCATTCGAAGGGGAAGATGACGAACAGCCTGTCGACCCAGCGGCGGATGGCCTTCACGCGCCACTCGCGCCATGCCCAGACCTTCGGGGCGATGTAATAGAAGGTGCGGATGCCGTGCTCTTTGGCCCAGCGTGCCATCTTCATGTTGAAGCCCGGGTAGTCGACCAGAATCAGCACGTCGGGGGCGAATGCCGCGACGTCGGCCCGGCATTCGCGCATCTGCCGTTTGATCGTCCTCAGGTTTTTCAGCACCTGCACGATGCCGAAGAACGAGGTTTCGCGGTAGTGCTTTGGCCAGGTTTGCCTCGCCGCCCGCCGCGGCCATCAGGTCGCCGCCCCAGAAGCGCAGCCGTGCTTCGGGATCGGCTTTGAGGAGTCCTTTATCAGATTCGAGCCGTGCAGGTCGCCCGAGGGCTCGCCGGCGATGAGGTAGTATTTCATTGCGTTGCGTTTAGCGGTAGGGTTTGTAATTCAGCGAGGGTATCCAGGAATCCGAGCAGGGTGTCGCACTGCGGGATGCCGTAGCCCGTTTCGAGGTCGGGCGCTGCGCTGCGGGTGCCCGAAGCGTGCAGCAGGCGGATCAGCTCGCGGCGTTCCATCGGCCTGTATCCCATGAGGGCGGCGCACAGCCCCGTGACCACGGGCGTCGAGAACGACGTGCCGTTCGGGGAGTCGTACACCACCAGGTCGGGCTTGACGGGGTGCGGGTAGTAGCCGGTGCCGCTCTTGCCCGAACGCCCCGTGCCTTCGGAGTCGGCCGCGCCGACCGTGACGGCCTCGGCGACATCCCCGGGGAACGAGATGTGGCGCCATTTGTTTTTCCCCTCGTTGCCGGCGCTTTGTACGACGACCATGCGCGGGTGCGCATCGAGCAGGCTGTCGAGAAAACGCGAGCAGAGCGCCGTGCGGCCGTCGAGCATCTGCGGCGTATAGCCGTCGAAATCGTCGAATACGGTATAGCCCAGCTAGATGTTGACCACGTCGACCTGCCGTTGTGCGAGCCAGGCCAGGGCCCGGCACAGGCGGCGTTCGTCCTCGCGCGGCTCGCCGTGCTCGAGGTCGGATTTCACCAGGTAGTAGTCGGCTTTGCAGGCCAGCCCCAGCAGGGTGTCGTTGGAAAAGCCCCCGATGTTCCGTGTGACCCGGGTGCCGTGGTCGCAGTCGTCACGGAAGAATCCCGTCGTGTCGCCGTCCGTCAGGTCGAGGTAGTCAGCGACACGGAGACGGCGCGTGAAGCGGTCGTCGCGCAGCCCGCCGAAACCGGCGTCGACCACCCCGATGCGGATGCCCTCGCCCCGGGGTGCGAGCGCGAATCGAATCGCGGCCCCATCATCTGCCCGATGGCATGCGAATAGGTGTGCGCGTAGCAGGAAGTATAGCAGCGCCTGACCTCCCGTACGAGGTCGTAGATGCCGTAGGCGGCGAGCAGCAGGACGGCACCCCAGACGATGAGCGAAGTCTTCCGTTTCATGGCATTCGCTTATTCGCCCAGCAGGTCGGGCCGCAGCTGCCGGGTGCGTTCGAGGGACTGTTCGTCCTGCCACCGGGCGATCTGGGCGAAGTTGCCCGAGAGCAGCACGTCGGGAACCCTCCAGCCGCGGAACTCGGCCGGGCGCGTGTAGACCGGCGGCGCCAGCAGGTTGTCCTGGAACGAGTCGGTGAGCGCCGAGGCTTCGTCGCCGATGGCGCCCGGGATGATGCGCACGACCGAGTCGGCGATGATGCAGGCCGCCAGTTCGCCGCCCGTGAGCACGTAGTCGCCGATCGAGATTTCGCGCGTAATGAGGTGTTCGCGGATGCGGTGGTCGATCCCTTGTAGTGGCCGCACAGCACGATGATGTTTTCGAGCGTCGACAGGCGGTTGGCCTCGTGCTGGTCGTAGCGCACGCCGTCGGGCGAGGTGTAGACGATCTCGTCGTAGTGTCGCTCGGACTGGAGCTTCTCCACCAGTTCGAAGACCGGTTCGCACTTCATCACCATGCCCGCCTCGCCGCCGAACGGATAGTCGTCGGTGGTCTTGCGGCGGTCGTGGGCGTAGTCGTGCAGGTTGTGGACGACGATCCGGACGAGCCCCTTCTCCTGCGCACGGTGCAGGATCGACTCGTTGAGGGGCGAGGTCAGCAGTTCGGGTACGACGGTGAGGATGTCAATGCGCATGTCTGAATATGATGTCTTTGGTCGTGTCGGGTGTAAAAAATATATTTCGTGGCCCCGGTCGAGGGTGAAGCCCGCGTAGCCGAGCGTCGTGAAGAGCGCGACGATCTGCGGGCGGTTTTCACCGCCGGTCTCGATCAGCACCGTGGGGCGGAAGCGTTCGAGCAGCGGGCGCAGTTCGTTCATCACCACGACCTCGTACCCCTCGATGTCGCACTTGATGAAATCGAGGCGTTCCAGGCCGGCGAAGAGTTCGCTGCCCCGGCGCATCGGGCCGGGAACTCCGCGGCGGCGGATGTGCCGCCGTCGTTCACGAAGTTCTGCCCCGTGCCGAAGTAGCCCGTCGCGCGCGCCGAATCGTTGGCCATCGTAACGGCCTTGTCCTCGGTGCCGAGGGCGTAGGGGAGGATCTCCACGTTGGGGCAGCGGCGCAGGTTGCGGCGCAGCACGGAGAGGATCGGGGGAACCGGCTCCACGGCGTAGACCTTGCCCGCCGGGCCTGCGAGCCGGGAGATCGTGCGGGCGTAGTAGCCGAGGTTGGCGCCGATGTCGATGCATGTGTCGCCCGCGCGTACCAGCTTCGGCAGGTGGTAGACGTACTCCGTGGCAGGGGCGTAGCGCCCGATGCCGAGCCGCTGCCAGAGGAAGAACAGGCGGCTCACGGCGCGCAGGTAGCCTTCGAGCGGCAGGGTTCGGTAGAGGATTTTATGGATCAGTGTCTTCAAGGTCGGTTCCGGGTTTTATTGTTTTAATCGTTGTTCGATCCAGTTGCGGTTTTCGAGGCCCAATCGGGTTTCGGCGAGGTCGAGGAAAGCCGGGGTGTCTGCGATGCGGGCCCGGATCACAGCCGCCAGGAAGTCGAAGAAGGGTTCCTCGCCCACCCGGACGAGCAGGTCGGCCAACAGGACAGATCCCTTCTCGTAAAGTGCGGTGTGCGCTTCGCGGTCGGCCCGGTCGATCCCCCAGATCGGACGGATGCGGCGCGTCTTTTCGCGGTACATTTCGACGCGCTCGGCGTAGGCCTCTTCGCCGCGGGCGTGCCGCAGGTATTGCAGGGCGCTGAATTCGGCGAAAGATTCGTTCAGCCAGTCATGCCAGGACTCGACAGGGGCTTTGTTCCACCAGAAATGGCTGATTTCATGGGCGGTATTTCTGAGTATATATTCGTTGAAAGACCCGGAATTGAGCGTAATGAAGTTTTTGCGGCTGTAACCGCCCGAAGTGCCGGAGGCTGAAAGCGAGAACTTTATATAGGTATTTTCCTCTCCCGCGATCTTGTAAAGCCGCCGGAAGAATTTCAAGGCGTCGTAGCTGCAGTTCAGCGCCGATTCGGCGTCGGCATCCGGAAAATCCGTGTAGATGAATTCTATGGTGGTGCCGTTGTCGCTCATGCGGCGGGTTTTCAGCACGGGCGAGGCCAGGATGACATTGTCGAAACCCTCCCAGGGCTGATCCATCTCCCACATGCCGTCGTCCGTGCGGGAAATAATACCCGATCCGCTCACCGTATAGCCGTCGGTAATGCCGATCCGCAGGTGCGAGCGATCCGCCGAGGTGCCGTTGCAGGCGGGATACCATCCCGTATAGTAACCGCTCTCGATCCAGCGGTCGTTGAACGATTTTGCGGGGCCCTGCACCTCGTGCATGTCGAGCGTGTAGCGGGTGCCGATGCGGCAACGGTCGGGGCTCCCGGCCGGCCGGTAAAGGGTCAGGGCGCGTCCGTCGGGAATGAACCGGGTGGGTGCGGGGGGCGAGCGTATCGAAACGGTAGGCCGCTTCATGGCCGTCGCAGCGCATCGTGTCGATACGGGCGTGGCGCCACAGCACCAGTGCGATCGAGTCGCTGCCGAGGAAATTGACATCGAACGACCCGCCGACCGTGACCCGCCTCTCCGGCACGTCGATCCGCACGGTCAGGTCGTAGCAGGCCACGCGCGGGGAATCCTGCGCCTGGAGTGCCGGGGCGGGGAGCAGGCAGGCTGAAAGACAGGTGATCGCAATACGCAGTTTCATGGCGGGCTAATCCTTATAGTTCACTTCCTCGTTCAACACTTCGACGATGAAGGGGTTGTAGAGCACTTCGTGGCCGATGGTCGACTCAGGCCCGTGGCCGGGGTAGACGTGCACCTCGTCGCCCAGCGGGAGCAGGATGTCGAGGATCGAGCGCATGATCCACGAATAGTCGCCTCCAGGCAGGTCGGTGCGCCCGATCGACTCGCGGAAGAGCGTGTCGCCCGTGAAGAGCGATTTGGACTCCGGTTCGTAGAGCGCGACATGGCCGGGCGTATGGCCGGGCGTGCGGAGCACGCGCAGGACGGTGTGCCCGAAACGGATTTCGGGCGTCGTGTCGAGGTCGGTGTCCACCGAGGGCATCTCGCCGACGGGCACGCCGAAGATGCTGCCGCTGGTCGAGGCGTTGTCCAGCAGGAAGGCGTCCTTGAGCGACATGGCGAACGGGATGCCGTAGCGTTTTTTGAGGTGGGCGACGCCCAGCGTGTGGTCGAAGTGGCCGTGGGTGTTGGCCGCCAGGACGGGTCGGAGCCCGTGTTCGGCGATGAAATTGTCGAGCGCGGCGTCCTCGCGCGGGTTGCTGTTGCCGGCGTCGATGACGACGGCTTCGAGCGTGTCGTCCCAGACGACATAGGTGTTTTCCTGGATAGGATTGAATTGCAGGCAGGCTATTTTCATGGTGCTGGCGTTTTTTTGCGGTTCCTGTTTCCGGAAAGACAGTGCGGGCCGGATGCCGGCTTCTGCCTGTCTGAAAAAATATATAATTGCTTTTTGCGGGATTTTTACCTATCTTTATGACCCAATAAACTCTCTTGGATGAAACGATTGGTTACTTTGTTCTTCGTGCTGGCCGTGTGCGGCACGGGGGCGGTTTCGGCGCAGGAAGGCCGCCTATAAGACGGTGAAGGACATTGCCTACCGCGATGCCGCGGGCGATGGGAACATCGACACGATGTTGCCGGCTGGATATTTATTATCCGGTCGGAAAAACCGGCTTTTCGACCGTGGTGTGGTACCACCACGGCGGCGGGCTGACGGGCGGACGGCGCGAGATCCCCAGGCGTTGAAGGGAAGATTCGCCGTCGTGGGCGTGGATTACCGCCTCTCGTCCGCGGTGAAGGTCGCCGACTGCGTGGAGGATGCCGCCGCAGCGGCGGCCTGGGTGGTGAAGCACATCGCCTCGTACGGCGGCGACCCCGGGCGGGTGATCGTGATCGCCGGGCATTCGGCAGGGGGTTACCTCACGTCGATGATCGGGCTGGACAAGCGCTGGCTGGAGCCTTACGGCATCGACCCCGATACGGCGTTCGTGGCGCTGATCCCTTACAGCGGGCAGGTGGTGACGCATTTCGCGCGACGCCGTGAAATGGGGATTCCCGATACGCAGGTGCTGGTGGACGACATGGCGCCGCTGAGCTACATACGCCCCGACTGTCCGCCGATGCTGATCCTCTCGGGCGACCGCGAGCGGGAGATGCTGGGGCGCTACGAGGAGAACGCCTACTTCTGGCGCATGATGCAGGTGGCGGGGCATCCCGACGTGAGATCTGGGAGTTCGACGGGTTCGACCACGGTAACATGCCCCAGGCGGGCCATTACGTCGCGGTGCGTTACATCCGCGACTTTGTAGAAAAAACTGGAAAGATAATTGCGGGCCGGACCCGTAAACGGAATGACGATGAACGGATGGATGAAACTGGCGGCCGCGCTTTCGCGGCGTCGCCGCGGCGTCGTTGCGGGTGTTCGCTGCTGAAGGTGGCCGTGGCCACGGGCGACCCGCTGTCGAAGGAGGAGATGAATATGCGGACCATGACGCGCGGTTTTTACTACGACATGGCCGGCGAGGTGGCCCGTGCGGCCGACTCGATCGTCGCTGCGGCGCTCCGACATCGCGACGTAGCGGCCGTGCGGTGGAAGATACGTGCCACGCGCGCCGGGGTGACCGCCGCCATGCAGGGTATTCCCGACGTGGCGCTGGCCGACCTGTGGATTCTGTGCCGCATGAACGAGGGTTTCTGCCAGCTGCGCCCGACTCGCTGCTGTTCGGGGCGCAGAGCGACCTGGCACGCGATGCCGCCGCACGGCTTGACCGCCGGGCGGCACGCCTGGCGCGGCAGGTGCTGGCGGTCGACCGCTACGGCCTGATGGAACGGTTCGTGGGGGATTATGTACGCGAGAACCCCGCCGACGGGGAGATGGACGGGTTCGAATACGACCCTCGCATGGATCGAATTCCTGCGTGCGAACGGCATCGAGCATGCCTATGCCACGGGGTCGATCGCCGAAGTGCTGGCCGACGTCAACGACCGCGTGAGCGGCCAGACGCAGCAGCTGGCCAACAGCGTGAGCTGGTCGAAGGATCTGATCGCGATGCAGTTGCAGCAGGACAGTATGCGCCTGGAGGTGGGGGCCCGCCTCGACTCGCTGGAACGCAATTTCACCCGGATCGTGGTCGTCGCGGAGCACCTGCCCGAAATTTCGGACAAGGTGCTGGAGGAGCTCAACAAGCAGGTTACGCAGCTGATATATACGATGAATTACAGCCTCGACAACGCCTTCGCCAACTTCGACCGCCAGCGCGACGAGCTGCAGCGGTATGTGACCGCCGAGCGGCAGGCGCTGGTCGACCAGCTGCGCGAGTCGGCCGACGGCGTGGTGCAGAGGGCACTCGACGCCGTGCCGGGACTGGTCGGCAAAGTGCTGCTGTATGTGGTGCTGGCGCTCGTGGTGCTCATCGGCGGGCCTTTCGCGCTGGGGTTCTGGCTGGGCGGCGTGCGCGAGCGGGGTCGCAGGAAGAGGGAAAAGGGCGCGTGACGGCGTGTTTCCCGCTCTGGATTGCTTATCTCTGCGGCAAAAGGATTTCGCTCAGGCAGGCGGCGCATGGGCATATTGCAAGCGGGCTTGCATCTGCGCCCGGCTTGCACTATCTTTGCCTCAGAAGGAATTTCGGCTTAGATGAGGCGGCGCCTCGGCATATTGCAAGCGGGGCTTGCATCTGCGCTCGGCTTGCACTATCTTTGCGGCAAAAATCAGGATTATGGCACGAAAAAGCAAATTACCCCCTCGTCGAGGGGCTCGAAATAACGACGCTCGCGGCCGAAGGCAAGGCTATGGGACGCTGGAACGATGTGGTGGTGTTCGTGCCGCTGACCGTGCCGGGTGACGTGGTCGACGTGCAGATCCGCTCCAAACGCCGCCGCTTCATGGAGGGGTTCGTGGTCCGCTATGTGAAGAAATCGCCCCTGCGGGCCGAGGCGTTCTGCGAGCATTTCGGCGTCTGCGGCGGCTGCAAGTGGCAGAACCTGCCCTACGGGGAGCAGCTGCGCTTCAAGACCGATCAGGTGCGCGACCAGCTGGCCCGCATCGGCAAGATCGCCCTGCCCGAGATCGCCCCGTGCCTGGGGTCTGCCCGGACGCAGTTCTACCGCAACAAGCTCGAATTCACCTTCGCCGACCGCCGCTGGCTGACGCGCGAGGAGATCGAGGGCGGTGCGGACATCGGCGACGCGCCGGCGCTTGGGATTCACATCCCGGGGATGTTCGACAAGGTGCTCGACATCCGCAAATGCTGGCTGCAGCCCGACCCGTCGAACGGCATCCGGATGGAGACTAAACGTTTCTGCGTCGAGAACGGCTACACGTTCCACAATGCCCGCGAGCATACGGGGCTGATGCGCAACATGATCGTCCGCACGGCCTCGACGGGCGAAGTGATGGTGACCGTGGTCTTCGGCGCGGACGACCGCGAACGGATCGCGGCGCTGCTCGACCATCTGGCAGCCGCATTCCCGCAGATCACCTCGCTGTGCTACGTCGTCAATACGAAGCTCAACGATTCGGTGGGCGACCTCGACCCGGTGTGCTACAAGGGCAAAGACCATATCGTCGAGGAGATGGAGGGGCTGCGTTTCAAGGTGGGCCCCAAGTCGTTCTACCAGACCAATTCCGAACAGGCCTACGAGCTCTACAAGGTGGCGCGCGAGTTCGCAGACCTGAAACCCGGAGACGTGCTCTACGACCTTTATACCGGGTACGGGCACCATCGCCAATTTCTGCGCCGCGCACTGCCGCCGCGTGGTGGGCATCGAGTATGTGCCCGAGGCGATCGCCGACGCGAAAATCAATTCCGAAATCAACGGCATCGGCAATACGGCTTTCTATGCGGGCGACATGAAGCAGGTGCTCAGCGACGAATTCGTGGCTGCCAACGGCCGCCCCGACGTCGTTATCCTCGACCCGCCGCGTGCGGGCGTCGACGAACCGGTCATCGGGGTGATCCTGCGTGCCGCGCCCGAGAGGATCGTCTATGTGAGCTGCAACCCGGCTACGCAGGCGCGCGACCTGGCGCTGCTCGACGCCGATTATCGCGTCGAGGCCGTGCAGCCCGTGGACATGTTTCCCCATACGCACCATGTCGAGAACGTGGTAAAGCTGGTGAGGAGGTGACCCGGAAGCCGCTCCCGGGATCTTTTTCGTCCGGGCGGAGAAACCGAGATGGCAATAAAAGCAGGCGTGCGGCGTTTTTATTAATGCCGCGCAGGGAGCCGCGTCCGGAAAAACAGACCGGGGCGATGCAGTATCCTGCGGTTTTGGCGTTTTATTTGCAAGACAGTTACCTAAAAAAACGGAAAACATGAAAAAACTGATTTTAATTGCGGCGGTAGCGCTGATGGCGCTTCCCGCGGCGGCACAGATGCAGGAGGCGTTCCCCAGCTACATTCAGGTGAACGGACGTGCCGAGAAGGAGATCACGCCCGACGAGTTCTACCTCTCGATCATCATCAACGAGCGCGATTCGAAGGGCAAGATTTCGGTCGAAAGCCAGCAGCGCGACATGATCGCGGCGCTCAAGCGTGCCGGGGTCGATGTCGAGAAACAGCTCAAGATGGCCAACCTGTCGAGCGAGTTCTTCAAGAAAAACACCTCGGTGGCCACGGCCAAATACCAGTTGCAGCTGGGTTCCTCGGCGATGGTCGCCAAGGTGTGGCAGGCGTTGGACGGACTGGGCATTTCGAACGTCTCGATCCTGAAGGTCTCGCACTCGAAAATCGAAGAGTATAAGGCCGAAGTGCGCGTCGAGGCGATGCAGAACGCCAAGCAGAGCGCGCAGACGCTGGCCGAGGCCATCGGGCAGAGTGTCGGCAAGTGCTTCTACATCTACGATTCGAATAACAACGTGATGCCTGTCTTTTACGACAACATGGCCGTGATGCGCAGCGCCAAGGCGGCCGGTATGGCCGAGGATGCCGCAGCGGACGAGCCGCTCGACTTCAAGACGATCAAGCTGCAGTACAACGTTCAGGCGAAATTCGTGCTGGAATAGCCGTCCGGCAGCGTATGTCGAAGAGGGTGTCCCCGAGGGGCATCCTCTTCGTCGTCCCCGGAGATGCGCTCCGCGGCGGGAAAAACACCCCGGTTGTTGGACGATTGCGAAATTTATATTATCTTTGTTTACTTTGCCCCTAAAAACAGGAGGAGTTATGGAAAAGCAGTTCTGTTTCAACTATGAGCATTATGCGGCCCTCGAAGGGCTTCCGGATGCCGACCGCAAACTGGTCGCGGAGGCCCAGCGGGCCACGGAGAACGCCCACGCGCCCTATTCGCATTTCCAGGTCGGGGCGGCGGCACGCCTGCGCAGCGGGAAGATCCTCTACGGAAGCAATTTCGAAAGCGAGGTCTATCCCGCGGGACTCTGCGCCGAGCGGTCGCTGATGTTCTACGCCCAGGCCAACTATGCCGACGACCCGATCGAGACGCTGGCCATCGCGTCGAACCCCTCGGAGCGCGAGTGCTATCCCTGCGGCCAGTGCCGGCAGGTGATGGTCGATGTCGAACGCCGCCAGGGCTCGCCCATGCGGGTCATCATGAGCGGAAAACGGTACGGCCACCGTCGTGGATACGGCGGCACGGCTGCTGCCCTTCACGTTCGTGCTGTGAGAGGAACCGTCAGACTCAATACCCCGAACATGTTTACACCGGAAGATATTCTCTACGAAGACAACCACCTGCTGGTGGTCAACAAACACTGCGGAGACTTGGTGCAGCCCGACCCGTCGGGCGGGAGTGCCCTCGAAGACCAGATCAAAAAGCCTTTATCAAACGCCGCGATGCGAAGCCCGGCGAGGTGTTCCTCGGCGTGGTGCACCGGATCGACCGTCCGGTGAGCGGCGCGGTGCTCTTCGCCAAGACCTCGAAGGCCCTCACGCGACTCAACGAAATGATCCGCGAAGGACGCATCCGTAAGATATACTGGGCGCTGACCGAGCAGGCTCCCGATCCGCTGAGCGGCGAATTGTGCCACTACATCCTGCGTGACGGACGTGCCAACCGTTCGCGTGCCTGCGATGCGCCGAAGGCCGACGCCAAGCAGGCGCGGCTGCGCTATGCGACGCTGGGCGCGGGGACGCACTATACGCTCGTGGAGGTGGAGCTGCTGACGGGGCGCCACCACCAGATA
>VOFK01001998.1_pt1 | contig 12437 bp, 17 predicted proteins | sample 5384121 | NCBI WGS metagenome assembly VOFK01 (sample SAMN12384730, study PRJNA508395) | human gut metagenome | isolation source: healthy gut J | host: Homo sapiens | reverse complement strand
TGCTGGGCTGCACATTGCTAGCCGTAAGAATTTTCAGCAGAACAAAAATAGGCCACGGCGGCGGCAATGCCGATCAGCAGCTTCTTGCTGAACAGCTCCGCCTTTTCACTGCCGCCCTTGCGGAGCTCCTGGATGATCAGAAGGACGCCGCACACTGCCAGGCCCACACAAACGGCCTTGGGGAAAGCGCCGGGGCCGATCTCCGTCTGACCCGGCAGCATCTTGAAGGTATCGGCGTAAAAGAAGAAAAATGCGGCAACCGCTATCAGAACCACGGAGAATACAATATTCAGCTTTTTCATAAGTTCTCCTTTCGAGTGTGGGCGGTACACACCCCCTGTGCGTACCGCCCACTTGAGTCGGTTAAGACGATCAGTTCGCAGAATTCAGATAAGCGTTGATGATCTTCTCAAAGTTGCCGGACATGCTGTCCAGAATGTCGTTGGTCTCCTGAGCGTTCAGGGGCATGTAGGTCATGTTGGCAGCCTCGATCTTCTCGCGGCAGGCATCGCTGTTGATGACCTTCTCAAAGCCGTCGCACAGAGCCTTCTTCACGTCGTCGGGGGGATCCTTGTTGACGCACAGGCCGCGCAGAGCCACGATGGTCAGATCCACGCCGACCTCCTGGAAGGTGGGCACGTCAGGATAGGCCTCCAGGCGCTCGGTGTTGGCCACAGCCAGGACCTTCAGCTCGCCGCTGGCGATGTTGGAGGCAGCCTCGGCGGCGGGAGCAGGTCACGGCGTCCACATGGCCGCCCAGAACGGCGGTGAGGGCGGAAGCAGCGCCGTCAAAGGGAACGTGGTTGAAGCTGGCGCCGGTTTCCAGCTCGATGCCGATGGCAGACAGGTGCCAGATGTTGCCCATGCCGGAGTTGGCCAGCTGGACGGCGCCGGGCTTCTCCTTGGCCTCAGCCAGGATGTCCTGGATGGTGTTCCAGCGGGAGTCAGCGCGGATGATGATGGCGGCAGGCTCGCCGTTGATGACGCAGATGGGATCAAAGGCGTCGCGGGTGGTCTCGGCGGGAGCCAGGCCCAGCAGAGGCAGCGTGATCAGGTCCACGGAGCAGGTGCCCAGGGTGTAGCCGTCAGCGGCGGCGTTCAGAGCCTCGGTCAGGCCCACGGTGCCGGAGCCGCCGGTCTTATTCTCCACATTGATGGTCTGGCCGAAGGTGTCCTTGCCGCACTCGGCCAGGATCCGCAGGGCCAGGTCCGTACCGCCGCCTGCGCCGTAGGGGCAGACAATGGTCATGGTTTTGGTGGGGAAGGCGGTGGAATCCGTATTGTTGTTGTTATCGCTGGGCTTGCTGCCGCAGGCCACCAGCGTAAGAATCATCACAGAGGCAAGAACCAGGGGTTGTTATAGATCATCATGCGGATATCCAGCGCGGCGCGGATGTCGCGGAAGTGCTGCATAACGGCCTTCTTGTGGGGATTGAGGTAGTAGGGCAGGATCACCATCACGCCGTCGGCGCCGCAGTCCTGGGCATACTTGCTCATCTTGATGGTGTTCAGGGTGTCGTACCGGCCGGTACCGCAGATCAGGGGCACCTGATCATTCAGGAAGGACGCCACATGGCCGATGATCTCGCGCTGCTCCTCCATGTTCATGGCGACGTTCTCGCCGGTGCTGCCGCAGATGGAGATGGACTGTGCGCCGTTGTCCAGCAGCCAGGTCAGATACTTCTCCATGCCCTTCTTGTTATAGGTCTGGTCAGCGTTCCAGATGGTCATGGACGCAGGGCAGATACCATAAGGCTTCTTGGCGGTTTCTTTCACTTTCATGATAATTCTTCCTTTCCCATTTTTATCTGTTGAATTTTTATGTAACCTGCTTCGCAGGAAAGGATAACAAAAATTTTTAATTTTTAATTTTTTGGTCTGAAAAAAGATATCCCTTTCCGATGGCTCAAGGTTATCCCATTGTGCAGTGGAGCGGATAACGGCGCGGCGGTCCGGAGCTTGTTCCGGACCGCCGTCAACTCATGGTTGGGGATATCGTTTCGTTTATGCGTGCATTTTGATCAGGATTTTCTGGCAGGCGCCCTGGATATGCTCCTCAATGATGCTGTGGGCCCGGGAGAAATCCCCCGCCCGCAGGGCATCGAGCACCATCTCATGGTCGCCGGAGGCGCTCTCCTGCTGCACCCGGGTGTGGCTGGCCAGCAGATAGTTGGCCACAATGAACTGGCCCTGGATCCGGTCATAGACCTCGCTGAGACACCGGTTCCCGGCCTGCTCCACCAACACCCGGTGGAAGTCCAGGTCCGTGCGGCGGGCACTGACCACATCGTCCGTTTCGTTGGAGAGGATGCACTCCCTGGCCAGACGGTCCAGCGTCTGATAGTCCACCGGCAGCGCCTTGCGCTGAATGTCCGTCAGTGCCTGATGCTCCAGCAGAAGGCGAATCTCAATGATGTCGCACACTTCCTTCTCGCTGAAGGTCGGCACGGAGAAATGTCCCTTGCTGGAAAACACCACCATGCCCTGGGTATGCATCCGCTTCAGAGCCTGCTGCACCGGCGTCCGGCTGACGCCGTAGCGCTCCGCCAGCTCGTCCAGGTTCAGGGCCTGGCCCGGTAACCAGTTTCCCCGCAGGATCTCCTCCAGAAATGCCTCGTGGATCGTCACGTCCAGGTTCTTCTTCAGCGCCATATAATTCACCATTCATCCTTGTTTTTTGTCTCTCTGCTTTACATGCCTATCATACAGCCTTTTTCTGTAAAAAGCAATACACAAAGCCTATAATTTAATTTTTAATTTTTTATTAGAAATGTAAAAAGGGAGTCAGTGAAAGTCCTTGCATAATCCCCGCCTCAGTAGATGAGGCGGGGATTTTGGGAAAAATCTTGGGCTTACGGCAGGAGCTTGTCCCACCAATCCGACCAGGAGCCGAAGCGGGTGTCGTCGTCATCGTCGTCATCGCCAGGGATGATGGGGAAGATAGAGGGCTTCTTGTTGTGCACCGGGCACAACTCGCCCTCCTCCTTGCCGGTGAGGGTCTGGAGCAGGTACTCGTCGTCCTGGGCCTTGATGTCCTTGATGATCTCACGGGGCCAATCCAGGGCGGCGATCTCCACCACGCTGCTGGCAGGGCAGTATTCCGTGGCCAGGTGCTTGCCGTCCTTGCAGTAGCGCACCATCTTGTGGACGTTGCAGCTTTGGGTGGGGGCGGTGTCTGCCGCCACGGTGACGGTGGTGACGCGATTGCCCCGCAGATCGTGGGTGCAGGCGTCGGTGGCCAGCAGGCCGCTGTCCTGGCAGACGGTGACCTGGACCAGGCCGGAGCAGCTGTTGAAGTCCTTGTTCTCCAGGCCATCGTGGATGCGGCGCATGACCTCACGCCACAGCACGGCGGAGGGGTTGCCCAGGGACTCGGAGAACCGCTCGTTGGACTTGTAGCCCGTCCAGACGGCGGCGCTGTAATACGGGGAGAAGCCCGCGAAGTAACGGTCGCGGTTTTCGTCGGTGGTACCGGTCTTGCCGGCGATGGTCATGCCGGAGAACCGGGCCTCGCCGCCGGTGCCACTGGTGATGACGCTCTTGAGGGTCTGGCGGATGATATAGGCGGTGGTGGCCTTCATGGCCACGTTGGACTCCTTGTTGTTCTCGCAGACCAGGTTGCCCTGGGAGTCCTCCACCCGATAGAAGGTCCGGGGCGGGGTGTACACGCCGTCGTTGACGAAGGCGCCGTAGGCCGCCGCCATCTCCTCGGTGGTGACGCCGTATTCATAGCCGCCCAGGCCCATGTTGCCGGATTGCTGGCTGTCGGCCTGGGTCAGGGTGGTGAAGCCCAGCTTCTCCACCATGAAGGTGTAGGACTGATAGGTGCCCAGCTCCTCCCCACCGTGCGCACGGCGCAGGTGTTCAGAGAGCGGACCAGGGCGGTATAGAAGGAGGTCAGGCCCCGGGAGCCGCTGCCGGAGTTGGAGGGCCATGCGCCGTAGCCGGGCAGGTCCCGGACGGGATAGTCGTCGATGGCGGAGGCGGCGGTGATGGTGCCGTTATCCAGAGCCGGGGCGTACACGGACACGGGCTTGGTGGCAGAACCCGGCTGACGGGCCGACGTGGCCCAGTTCCAGCCCCCCGGTCCACCTCCTTGCGCCGGTGCCGCCCACCATGGCCACCACGTCCCCGGTGTAGGGGTCCACAATGGTGATGGCCGCCTGGAGCGGCTCGCCCTTGGAGTCGGTGTAGTTTGCATAGTTGGTGTTTTCAAACACGGACTCCGCAATATCCTGAATCTTGGGGTTCTGGGTGGTATAGATCTTGTAGCCGCCGTTATAGACCTTGCTGACGGCCTTTTCAAAGGCGGTGCGGACATAGCCGTCGGCATCCGCGGGGTCGTCGGTCAGGCCAAAGACCTCCACAAACTTCTCGGCCACATCGGTGATGACCTCGTCGGTGAAGTAGGAGTTGTTGGCGGTGCTGACCACGGCGGGCTTTTCGTCCTCCTCCAAAAACGCCCCACATAGTTGCCCAGGTTGGTGTAGCCGTTGGTGAATACCACCTCCTCGGCTTTGGCGGCGTCATAGGTGGCCTGGTCGATCTTTTCCTGGGCCAGCATGGCGTCCAGCACGTCCAGCTGCCGGTTGCGGTTCTGCTCCCGGGTCCAGTCGCTGCGCAGGGGGTCATACTGGGAGGGGTTGTTGGTGATGCTGATGAGACACGCGCACTCAGCCAGGGTCAGCTCGGACACGTCCTTGTGGAAGTATGTCCGGGCGGCGGTCTGCACACCGTAGCACTGGTTGCCCAGGTAGATGGTGTTCAGGTACATCTCCAGAATCTCGTCCTTGGAATAGTCCTTTTCCAGGGCCAGAGCCCGGTACACCTCCGTCACCTTGCGCTTGACGGTGTTCTCGTTGTTGCCGGTGACGTTCTTGATGAGCTGCTGGGTGATGGTGGAGCCGCCCTGGGTGTTGCCCTTGGTAAGGGTCCGGAACACGGCCCGACGGTCCGCCGTGCCAGTCCACGCCGTGGTGGCTCTCGAAAGCGCTTGTCCTCGATGGCGATGGTGGCCTCGCGGAGGTTCTTGGGGATGGAATCAAAATCCACCCAGATGCGGTTTTCGTCGCCGAACAGCAGGTCTGATACATCTCCCATGTTCTCGTCGCGTCCCCATAGTACAGCTCCGTGGATACCTTCCGGTCATATTCGGACATATCCACCTCTACGTGGCCCTTCAGGGACTTGGCCATGTGGGTCATGAAGATCCCCCACAAAAATGGCCATGGTCAGCACGCCCACCAGCACGATGGTGCCGATGACGCCCTTCCCTCTTGGCCCGTCCCTTCCCTCGGTTTTTTCTGATGGGCGCTCTGCTCTGCTTGCCTTATCACGGTCGTTGGGTGTTCTTTCATGGACAGCGCACCTCACTTTTCTGTTTCGTTGTTCCGACGCCGGGCCACCTCAGGCTTTATACGGCTTCTCCCTGCCGCCCTGCTCCGGGAAGGACCGGCTGCGGCAAAAAACATATTAAACCAATATAAAGTATTGTACCACCTGTCAACCGATAAAAAACCTTTTGCGCAAAAAAACGCCATCACCGTATCCTTTGACCCGGCACATAGGTTCCGTTTTGTGCTGCTTTTCCAATTTTGCACGGAAATCGGCACGCCGCCACTCTTGCAATTTCTGTGGAAATCCGTTATAGTAGGGGGGACATCAACCTATGCAGGAGGTATTTTCTCATGAGCGATGAGTTTGGCCCCAGCTTTATCACCCTCACCGACGAGGACGGCAACGATATCGAGCTGGAGTATGTGGACGCACTGGAGCACGAGGGGGCAGACCTATGGCCTTCTTCCCCGCCGTGGAGGACGAGGCAGACGAGGAATCCGAGGACTACGGTCTGGTGATCCTGAAATCCGTCACGGAAAACGGCGAGGAGCTGCTCAGCACGCTGGATGACGAAGCGGAGCTGGAGAAGATCTACGAGCTGTTCATGGAACAGCTGCTGGCCGACGAGGAAGAAAATTCCTGACCGTTTCTGCGAAAACCCCTTTTATTTTTCCCGCAGGTCTGTTATAATAAGACCATCGCCGAAAGGCGAGGTCCCGCAGGGATGTGACGGGTCTTTTTTATCCTCACATTTTGTTATAGGGGATGTCGGATCAGTATGTGGATCGCAGGCCTCCCGGCTGCCGTCTGCGGCTGGAAGTTGGAAGCGGTGAAGCACGCTGGAGACAACCCACCTGCTGAAACGGTGCAGGTTATAATCTTGGCCCCCACGCCCGGCGGGACAACTGGTAAAAAGCCCGGTCAGCTCGGAAGACCTCCGGAGCTGACCGCTTTTTTCGGCCTATGGCCGGATAATTTCCGTTCCCCTTGCACAGCAGACAGATTTCCTGTATAATTACGATTAACTTTACGAAGTCGGGTCGTAATGACCCCTATTTTGAGAGGATGAAACAACTATGAGCGCATCAAGAGAAAAAGAAGAACCGGCAGGAGGTAGGCGCCGCCAGCGGCTTTGTGGATCCCAAGACTGCCCGTCAAGCTCAGGAGCAGGCCAAGGAGCGCCGCCCAACCGGCTCTCTATGCCATCATCGCCATCGCCTTTGTGGTGGTCGCCATTGGCCTGGTGGTGGAACTCCAACATCATCCAGCGTGTGGCACCACCGCCGTCACGGTGGAGGGCGAGTCCTATTCCGCCGCCGAGGGTCAGCTACTACTATCACAACGCCTATAACAGTATCGTCAACTCCAACTATGTCAGTCTCTACGGCATTGACAAGAATACCGCCCCCTGTCTCAGCAGAGCCTGAACGACACCGCCAAGATGATGTTGCGTGTCAGCGAGGACATGACTTGGGACGCCTACTTCCGTGACGCCGCTAAGAAGAGCCTTATCCAGTTGACCATGCTGAAGAAAAGGTGCCGCCGAGAAGGGCATGACCTTCAACGACGATATGCAGAAGGAAGTGGACAGCACCGTTGGAGACCTTCTCCACCTATGCTAAGAAGGCCGGCTACTCCACCAGCGCTTACCTGAAGCTGATGTACGGCAATAACATGACGATGTCCACCTTCAAGAGCATCCTGAAGGACACCCTTCTGGCCTCCCACTATCAGCAGGACTACATCGACAGCCTCACCTACACCGACGAGGAAGTGGAGACCTACTATAACGAGCACAAGAACAACTTCGACGTGGCCGACTACGAGTACATCTACTTCAAGGGTACTGCCGACTCCACCAAGGATGCCGACGGCAACACCGTGAAGCCCACCGACGAGGAGAACGCCGCCGCCAAGGAGGCTGCCTCCGCCAATGCCAACGCCGCTCTGGAGGCTGTCCGCAACGGTCTGCTGATGGAGAAGGCCGCCGACAACTACGATAACGGCACCTACACCCGACCGTCCCACCGGTACCTACCAGCGGCGACGCCGTCACCGAGTGGGTGTTCAACGAGGAGCGTCAGGAGGGCGATCTGACCCTCATCGAGAGCGGCGACAACTACTATGTGGTCCTGTTCCACAGCCGTGGCCGCAACGACTACAACACCGTGGACGTGCGCCACATTCTGTTCAAGGTGGATACCTCCGATCTGGACAGCAAGGCTGACGACTATCAGGAGAAGCTGGACGCCCGCAAGGCCGAGCAGAAGGAGGCCGCCGAGGCCGCTCTGAAGAAGTGGGAGGGGGCGCCCGCACCGAGGATAGCTTTGCCGAGCTGGCCAACGAGCTGTCCCTCCGACACCGGCTCCAACACCAACGGCGGTCTGTATACCGAGGTGTATAAGGGCCAGATGGTCACCGAGTTCAATGACTGGTGCTTCGACGAGTCCCGTCAGCCCGGCGACACCGGCATCGTCTACAACGAGCAGCTACACCGGCTACCATGTCATATACTTTGGGCACTGACGCCCCCTTGGCAGGTGCAGGTCCGCAACGCCCATGAAGAACGCCGACTACACCCAGTGGAACAACGATCTCGTGAAGGATATCACCGCCACCGAGACCTCCGGTATGAAGTACCTCGCCTGATGAATTTCCGAAAAGACCGGCCTCGGCCGGTCTTTTTTATACTGCTTTGAAGCAAAGGAGCCTATTTATGCACGAACAGTTTTTGCTTTCGCACCGAGGTGCTGGGCCAGCCGGCGCTGGAGCGCCTGCAAAGCGCCCATGTGGCCGTGTTCGGTCTGGGCGGCGTGGGCAGCTATGCCGCCGAGATCCTGGCCCGCTCCGGCGTAGGTGAGCTGACGCTGGTGGATCAGGACACCGTCAGTGTCACCAACATCAACCGCCAGCTCTGCGCCCTCCACTCCCACCGTGGGCCAGTCCAGGCGGAGGTCACCGCCCGCCGTTGCCGGGACATCTCCCCAGCGCCGTCATCCACCCCATCTGCGCCACCTACGACGCCGCCCATCGTGGAGAATTTCTTCTCCGCCCAATATGACTACATTGCCGACTGCATCGATCTGGTGACCTGCAAGCTGGATCTGATCCAGCAGGCCATGGCCCGAAGCATCCCCATCCTGTCGGCGCTGGGGACCGGCAACAAAGCTGGACCCCCACCCTGCTGCGGGTGACGGACATCTCCCAGACCAGCGGCTGCCCGCTGGCCCGTGTCATGCGGAAGGAACTGCGCGGCCCGTGGCATCCGCCACCTGAAAGGTGGTGTTCAGCCCGGGAAGCCTGCCGCCACTGCCCGGCTGGAGGCCTCCCCCGGCCGCCCGCGGCCCGGCCAGTGTTGCCTGGGTCCCTCCACCGCCGGTATCCTGCTGCCGGCGCCATCGTGCGGGACCTCATCGGATGAGGGCGGCGACATCGCCGGACTGCTGATCCGGCAGGCCCGCCTTCAGCGGGACTGGAGTCAGGAGGGTCTGTGCCGTGGCATCTGCGCCCCCTCCTATCTGTCCAAAATCGAGCAGGGGCAAGGCCGCCCCCTCCCCGGAGGTGACGGAGCTGCTGCTCCGGCTGGGTCTTGTGTGGACTCCGGAGCCGGAGGGCTTAGCGCCCTGCTGGAAGGCCCTGCTCTCCGGCAGCCCAGAATTTCGATTCCCTCTATGAACAGCTGGTGCAGCCCCGGCGGGAGATTCTTGCATTCAGTCCGCTGGCAGCGGACGCCCTGCTGCTGGATGCCTTTTTACGCCGACGAATGCGCCCTCTGCCGGTGGAGTGGGAGTCCTTTCTCTCCAACCGGCAGCTGGCCTTACAGCGCGGTCTGCAGGGCCGATGGGAGGAGGCGGTGCGGCTGGAGCCCGCTGCCGCTTCTGCTGGCTCCCACTTTACGGAGAGTTCCTCTACGCCGAGGGCGAATACACCGCCGCCATTGAGGTGCTGCGGGACGCCTGCCGCTCGGCGGCAGACGCCGGGTATCCCCACCTGATGCTGTCCTGCCGTCTGTGGATGGGGAACTGCTACTCAGATCTGGGCCGCATGGAGGAAATGCTGGCCCACTTCGTAGCGGAGCGTCTGGCAGAAGCCTTGATACCCGGCAGTCTTGTCTGCCCTCCGCTAAATGTTGCCTCCACTCAACTGGAGCTGGGTCAACCGGAAAAGGCCCTGCCCTACTTTGCCTCCCTCCCCCGCCCCGGCTTTCTGGACCTGCACAAACTGGCCATCTGCCACGAGCAGTTGGGGCACCGGGAACAGGCGCTGGCAGCTGTCCAGCAGGCGGAGCCGCTGGCCTCCGGGGAGATGGAGCGGCGGATGCTGGCGCTGGTGCGCTATCGGCTGGAGCACCCGGGCTACCTCCACGACGATACCTACGGCGCCCAACTTCTGGACTGCTTCCAGCGTCTGCGAGACACATATCCTATGGGCTTCACCCGCTTCCACCTGCCGTGGGTGCTGGCGTGGTACAAGGCCAACCGTCAGTACCGTCAAGCCTGCCGCCTGTTGGAGGAGTTTCCTGTAAAATAGCATTTTTGCCCCATTAAAGAGGGTCATCATGGGAATAACTTTCCCACGATGACCCCCTTTTTTTGTAAGCAGCTGTGGGATAATCATAGCAGTGAGGTGAACGCCATGAAACAAACTCTCTGGACACGGAATTTTACCCGCATCACCGCCGCCACGACGCTGGGCGCCGCCGGCGGCATCATCAGTCAATTCGCCCTGTCGCTTTCTGGTCTTTGACGAGACAGGCAGCACTCTGGCCTCGGCGCTGGTGGTGGCCATTCAGCTGATCCCCATGGTGCTGCTGCCGCTGGTCGTCGCCCCCATGATGGACCGCCTGCCCCGCAAGCCCTTTCTGGTGTGGGGCGACCTGCTCAACGGCTTGTGCTACGCCGGGGCGGGACTGTTCCTGCTGCGCAGTGCTTTCTCCTACACCGCCTATCTGGCCTTTTCCCTGCTGGTATCGTGCCTTGCAGCCTTCGATGAGCTGGCCTACAACAGCTTCTACCCCTGCTGCTGCCGGAGGGACAGGAGGAACGGGCCTACACCGTCTCCGCCATGCTCTATCCCATTCTGAAGGTCCTCATGATGCCGCTGGCGGCGCTGCTGTACGACACCTTAGGCGTGGGACGGCGCTGCTGATCCAAGGCACTGTCGGTGCTGGCCGCCCTCATCGAAAACCGCATCCATGTGCAGGAGAGCCGCCGGGATCAAGAGCCGCTGCTGTCCCTGAAAAACCTGGTGGCGGGACGTCCGGGAGGCCGCCGCCTATCTTCGGCAGGAGCACGGCCTCCACGGCCTCTATGAGTACATGGCCGTCACCAACGGCATGGCCATGGGCTATTCTCCCCTGCTCATCGCCTTCTTTCGCACAGCGCCGGGCTTCACCACCGCCATGTACTCCCTTCTTCTCCGTGGCGGAGTTCGCCGGGCGCACCATCGGCGGCGCCGTCCGCTACCGCTACTCCCTGCCGGGCGAAAAGCGATTCGGCTTCCTGTCCGGGGTGTATCAGACCTACGAACTGATGGACACCTGCCTGCTGTGGCTGCCATATCCCCTGATGCTGGTGAACCGAGCCGTCTGCGGCTTTCTGGGGCATCAGAGTGCCACCATCCGGCAGGCGGCGGTGGTGGCACGCTCATCCCCGACCGGCTGCGGGCTCGGCTCAATGCCTATGAGTCCATGCTCTGCACAGCGGCGGGAGCGGTGCTGTCGCTGGCCATCGGTGCTTTGGGCGAGGTGCTGGACTATCGGCTCTGCATGACCATCTGCGGCTTGATCGCCATGGCGGTTTGCTGGCTGACGGTATTCCTGCGGCGGCGTCAGGTGCAGCTGGTGCTGACTGACCGCCCCGGCGAGACCCAGCCCGATACACTTTCATAACGCTCCATTCTAAAAAAAGCCCCAAAGGCTCTGCCTTTGGGGCACCCTCCGTAAGGAAGGGACTCCAATGATTTGTATTTAGCTTTTTTTCGCGGGATCGTGGTGTCATAATCCGATGCTTGCTATCCCTGTGGACACGACGGCAAATGCTTCGTATTATTTATTTATAATAACTCCTTTGTACCAAGTCGGAATGGATTTCGTCATATTCTCATACCAGCTTAGTACATCTTTTGCTTGATTTATCATTACTTGAATTTGGCTCTGCCCAAAAGGAATTGCCCAAGGCACAGAAGATAAAGTATTACTGCTGATATAAAGTGCGAGCAACTCCCAAAACTGAACCGGCACATCATTATCGAAGTACCCGTTTACCATTCCGGTTGCAAATAAAGGAGCAGCTTGAGCACACCACACAATGCGGTTAAATTCTTCCCACGGATCTCCAAAGTCATTTCTGTTAAAATCAATAATGTAGAGTTGCTTATCATTCCCTATCATCATATTGCCGATATGATAATCTCCGTGCTGATAAGTTCGAGGGCGACCGCTGAGTAAATATCTGTGAGCATTAATGTAATCAATGAAGGCTTGCCCATTTTCGTACTTGATAGGACATTCTTCATACATTTTGATTTTGCGGTCTGCTTTACGATTAAAGTAAATTTCCCAATCTTCTATTCCTTTGGGAGCTGGGATTTTGTGAATCTCCTTCAGTATTCTTCCCGCTTCAAAACCATAAGAATATTGTTCTTCGCATGTTAAATTATGTACATTTTCTTCTACATCAACGCCATCTATCCAAGTTTGAATAGAATAAACTCCTTCATCAGATGTACCGAACTCTAAAGGTTTGCACATTGGCACACCGAGAGTTGCTACCTGACTCATAAGTTCATATTCACTTTTCTTTCTGTCATACTGTTCAATCGGAGAAACACGAAGCAAAAATCTTTTTCCTTGTTTGTCAGTAAGACAGTATTTTTTATCTTCTGACCAACCTTTATCTATTAGTTGCTTTTATAATAAATTCATGTTTTGGCATAGCCTTTCATCCTTTCAAAAAATTATTTGCCTTACAAAAATTATTATTCTTGGTAAAATTATATTTCTTATTATACAGAAAATAAAATCATTATTTACTATTTTTTGCTCCTACCGTATCCTTCCATATGATTGAGCAATACGTAACTGAACGAAGCGCCACTGA
>VOFK01001054.1_pt1 | contig 12482 bp, 24 predicted proteins | sample 5384121 | NCBI WGS metagenome assembly VOFK01 (sample SAMN12384730, study PRJNA508395) | human gut metagenome | isolation source: healthy gut J | host: Homo sapiens | reverse complement strand
CCCATCCGGCGCGTTGATCGCGCGGGCAAGGGCATAATCCTTCGGCTTGCGTGCGAAGGAGCCTTGCATAACGTTCGTCGGAAGCCAGACACACTTCCCCTCCCGCTCAAGCACTTGCTGCTCATACTGCTCTCTGTACCGCTGCAGGTTTGTAAAGCTCTTGCCGTAAACATACGTCTCGCCTCCAAAGCATAGAGCCATGCTCTCTGCTGACTGACGGGAATTGAGGATCGTAACGAGCGCCTCCTCTACCGCCGCTGACGGTTCCTCATAGGCGTGACCGTCAATATAATTTTTCGTGGAGGTATCGTAATAGATCGTCATGGACAGCTCCTGCACATTGTCAAAATGCAAAGAAATGCTCTTGTTGATCGCTTCCAGCAGATTTTCGCGTTCGGAGATCGCCGCGCTGAGCAGATCATTGGAATACCGCTGCACGATGAACCAGAAGAAAAATATGCTGGGCAGGATGATCGTAAAAATCAGGATCGTCACGATCTGAAAGCCCATCTTGTTGCGAATACGGATACGTCCACGCCGCATAGCTCCACCCACTTCCTGTTTCTCATTTTCTTTTTACTCTAACCGATAATTTATAGAGCGTCAAGCTGTCAAAATCAGCTGGTATGATTATTCAAAACACTTTAAGACACCAAATTTCCCTTGACAAGCATGCCTGTGTCCGTTAATATGTCTTTATAGGGTGTACACATATATGCGCATAGTCTTCGCAGTACGGACATATGAAGTTCTGAAGAAAGGGCGGATTGAAAATGAATCAAATGATGGATGCCATCGTAAAACCCACAGCCGGCCCCGGATTGGAGCTGCGGCAGGTGCCTGTTCCCGTGCCGGGCCCCGGAGAAGTTCTCATCAAGATCCACAAGACCGCGATCTGCGGCTCCGACGTCCATATCTACAAATGGAACCAGTGGGCGCAGCAGCACGTTAAGCCCCCTCAGGTCATCGGCCATGAGTATGTCGGCGAGATCGCGGAGCTTGGCGCAGGCGTCACGGGCTTCACGGTCGGCCAGCGCGTATCCGGCGAGGGCCATATCACCTGCGGCCACTGCCGCAACTGCCACACCGGCAATATCAGTGGTGCAAGCACCACATCGGCGTCGGCGTTGACCGTGACGGCGCGTTCGCGGAGTTCGTCTGCATCCCGGCGCGCAACGTCATTGCCATCGACGAGAGCCTGCCGGAGGACGTTGTCTCCTTCTTCGACGCCTTCGGCAACGCCACGCATACCGCGCTCATGTTCCCGCTCATCGGCGAGGACGTGCTCATCACCGGCGCGGGCCCCATCGGCATCATTGCGGGCGGCATCTGCAAATACGCGGGCGCACGCCGCGTCGTGATCACCGATGTCAACGAATACCGGCTTGCCCTTGCCCGCAAAATGGGCGTCGATGCCGCCGTCAACACCGCGAAAGAGGATCTGCACGCAGTCATGCACGAGCAGGGCCTGACCGAGGGCTTTGACGTAGGTCTTGAAATGTCCGGAAACGCCGCGGCGTTCCACCAGCTGATCTCCGTCATGCGCAGCGGCGGCAAGGTCTCTCTCTGCTTGGTCTCGGCGACGGCCCCATCAGCGTGGACATGAACCAGATCATTACAAACGGCCTGACGCTGCAGGGCATCTATGGCCGCAAGATGGACAACTGGCACCAGATGTCGTACATGGTGCAGGGCGGACTCGATCTGACACCCGTCATTACGCACCGCTTCCACTACACGGACTTCCAGAAGGGCTTTGACGCGATGATGAGCGGAAGGTCTGGAAAAGTTGTACTCGATTGGACGAAGTAAAGGAGGAATTCTCATGAAAACTGCACTGCAAGCCTTTGAACAGGAGCTGAACGCCATCCGCGAAGCCGGTACCTGGCGCGAAGAGCGCATCATCACCACGCCGCAGCGCTCCTGCATCGACACCACGCAGAAATCCCACGTTGTCAACATGTGCGCCAACAACTATCTTGGCCTGTCCAACGACCCGCGTCTCATCGAGGCTGCGAAGGCCAGCTATGACCGCTGGGGCTTCGGCCTTTCGTCTGTCCGCTTTATCTGCGGCACACAGGAGATTCACAAGGAACTTGAACGCCGCATCGCAAAGTTCGCAGGCACCGACGACGCCATCCTCTATTCCTCCTGCTTCGACGCCAACGGCGGTCTGTTTGAGACGCTGCTGGGCCGGAGGACGCGGTTATTTCGGACGAACTGAACCACGCCTCCATCATCGACGGCGTGCGCCTGTGCAAGGCCAAGCGCTACCGCTATCTGAACAACAACATGGAGGATCTCGAAGCCAAGCTGAAGGACGCGCGGGCGTCCGGCTGCAAGAAAGATTCTGATTGCGACCGACGGCGTGTTCTCCATGGACGGCTACATCGCAAACCTCAAGGCCATCTGCGATCTGGCAGACCGCTATGACGCGCTGACGATGGTCGACGACAGCCACGCCGTTGGCTTCATGGGCGAGCACGGCCGCGGCACGGCGGAGTTCTGCGGCGTGCTGGGACGCGTCGACATCATCACCGGCACGTTCGGCAAGGCCATGGGCGGCGCCTCCGGCGGCTATACCGCAGCGCGTCAGCCGATCGTCGACCTGCTGCGGCAGCGCTCGCGTCCGTATCTGTTCTCCAACACGCTCGCGCCCGCCATCTGCGCCGCGACGCTCCGCACGATCGACCTGCTGGAGGAGTCCACCGCACTGCGGGACAAGGTGCATGAAAATGCGCGCTATTTCCGCGCCGAGATGGAAAGGCTGGCTTCGATCTGCTCCCCGGCGAGCACCCCATCGTCCCCGTCATGCTCTATGACCCCAAGATCGCACAGGAGTTTGCCCGCCGGATGCTCGATAAGGGCGTGTACGTCGTCGGCTTCTGCTATCCCGTCGTCCCGAAGGGCCGCGACCGCATCCGCACGCAGATCTCCGCCGGCCATACAAAGGAAGACCTCGATTTCGCCGTCCGTTGCTTCGGCGAGGTCAAACGGGAGATGGGGCTGTAATCTTTATATTATAAAAGTCGTATCTGCATAACATAATGGAGAATTAACAGAATTATTCAAGCAGCCGCCGCCATATCATGCGCGACCAGAGCGGTGTAATAGCTGTTCATCGTGCTTGGCGCGTTGAACAGCATTGCCAGCAGATATTGCCGGATATTCCGGATCCGCGTTGTGTTCTGCTTCAGGCAGTCCGTGACGAAACGGATATGCTCGCTGTTCAGCTTCAGCAGCTTTGACCGCACGACCCCGGCTGGATAATCGTTGCCTGCAGCGCGGATTCGGCTGCGCGTGCTGCAAACTGTCTCCTGCACCAGGTCGACGATCTCGTCAAGCTGCTCCCGGTCAACGTGAGGATCACTTGCCAGAACGTCGTAGTCAATATTCTCCAAGATCAAGTCCCGGTAGCGTTCAAACGATTCCTTCGCTTCCGTTCGCTTCTGCGTAGGACTTTCCGGAAAACCGGAAGGGAAAGGAATCGAATCGGTAATTGATAGATCTTTACTTTTGTCTTTTTCTTTTCTTAGTACTCTCAGTATTTAATTGCGTTGGATTTTCCAACGTAGGTTTCTCCAACATAGGCTTTTCAATGTTGGGTTATCCAATGTGCAGGCTTTTCCTGCGTAGGTTCTTCCGGCGCTGGCTCTGTGTGCGGCTGCACGTAGACCGTGTACACGGTCCCGCGCAGACAGCCGCGCTCATCGCGCTCGCGGCTGCGTTCGATGTAACCAGCACGCTCCAACTCCCGCACAGCTTCGCGGATGGCGTCGATGCTCTCTTTGTTGATCTGTGCAAGACCCTGCAGCGTATAATCCCAATCGTCCGGCAGCGACAGCATCTGCGAGAGGAGTCCTTTGGCCTTGAGAGACAACGTATGGTTGCGAAGATGGTGGTTGGACATGACCGTGTAACCTTTGGTCTTTTCAACACGGAAAACAGACATTTTTGTGACCTCCTTCGTCTCAGGTTTCAAATTTAAGAAAAGAAAAAAGCGGCGTTTCAACCCTCTTTTCATAAGAGAGCGAAACGCCGCTTCATTTTGTGTATTGATTCGTGATTCAATATTTCGGCACAATGCGCATAGACCGGTACCGCATCTTGTGGTATGATTGCCGCGTTTGTTGTATGAACATCGTAGAGGAGGGCAATCACCATGCAGTACACCGATAACGAAGCCGCATTGATTGGCGGCCTGATTTCAAACTATTTCTTCAGCCGTCTGTGGACGCAAGGCTCCGCGAATCCTATCGCCGGGTGCTGCGCCATCTGCGCGAGAATACGCTCTCCGCATCTGATCTGAGCCGCATTCAGAACGCGCTGACGTTTCTCTCGCCGCTCTGCCGCGATACCCGCGAAGCCCACAAAGACATGATGGGCGTGACATTAAAAACCGATGCTCTGCTAAGAGCCAACCGATAAGCGACCACCCGCTGCGTTGCAGCGGGTGTTTGCTTTCTCGCGTCCCAGCATCGCCAATACGCTGTGATTTCGTCCTGGAGCGGGTGGAGGCTTGCCTGCGGTCTTAACGTCTGAAACGTCGCACAGCTGGCTAACGCGCTGGTATCTGTACTTGGAACATCTATCTGACAATACCAACAAAAACGCCGGTCGAAATTCTACATTTTGCCGAGAGCAAAAAAGAGCCACTTTCCCGAAAAATCTTCGGAAAAGCGGCTCGAAATGCCTGGGTAAAGGTACAGGTCCATCAAATTAGCCAAAGTCCATTTTGGCATCTTTTGTCACGCCTCTAAAATGGGCGCAAAAAGCCCGGAAGTCGTTGAAACTTCTAGGCTTTTCGCAGCGGCATCTTTTTGGGTGCAGCTTGATGGTGGAGCTGAGGGGAATCGAACCCCTGTCCGAAAGCAACTTGACTGGACTTTCTCCGGGCGCAGTCTGTTATTTACATTCCCTCGGCGCGGCGGGAGCAGACACTCTCCGCGCCTTGGTAGCTTCATGATGCATGACGCAGGCAAAGCTTACTGCGTTCACGGACGCCACTAGATCACGCCCAAGCCCGGCTCGTGGCCCTTCCGGGGAGGACGGGTTGCCTAATTAGGCAGCCTGAGCAACGTAAGTGTTGTCAGTTAATTTAGAAAAATTGCCCGTTTTATGGAGGCCAGGCGCCTCCGCCCGCTTATCCAGCCTCACTGCCCCCGTCGAAACCAGTGCAGCCCCATATGGCAGCGGAAAACCGCTGCGGATCGCTGGAAAACTCTAACTTAGACTCTTGTTGCTTTTATCATCCACTTCATGGGCAGGATCTTGGCCACGAAGCGATAGAACTTGTTAAATACGGTCGGCGTGTAGAACGTCCGGCCCTTTTTCGCCGCCCGAATTGTCCCGGCGACGACCTTTACCGGGTCACACCATGGAATATTGCCGAACAGGTCATGGTCGCCCGCAGCGTCGAAGAACTCAGTCTTCATCGGGCCGGGACAGACAGCCGTAACGGAAATGCCCTTGGGCGCAGCTCGTCGGCGATGCCGCCGGTAAAGGCGGAGACATACGCCTTGGAGGCGCTGTAGACCGTCATGCGGGGCGTAGGGCAGAAAGCCGCGATGGACGAGACGTTGATGATCTTCGCGCCGCGCGTCATAAACGGCACGACAGTCTGCGTGACCATGGTCAGCGCACGGACATTGAGGTCAACGACACGCATAACATCTGCTGAGGTCGCGCCGAAGCCGATATTGCCCGTCGTGCCGCAGCCCGCGTTATTGACGAGCACGCGCACATCGGCCTTCTGCTCGGCCAGCTTTTCGCCGAGATAGCGGAAGCTTTTGGGGTCGAGCAGGTTCAGGCCCATGCAGACGAATTTCTTTTCCGGGAACTGCTGGGCCAGCTCTTCGAGCTTGCCCACGCGGCGGGCGATAGCCAGAATTCCTCGATCTCCGGGAATTCCCGCACAAGCTGACGCGTGAACTCCGCGCCGAGTCCGGCGGACGCGCCGGTAATGACGGCTGCGGTCATCCGCGTCCGTAGGGGTCGCGGAGTTTGTCGGGCTCGGGGTATTCCTCGCCCTTGGTGTCGACGCGGATAGAGGCGATCTTCTGCTCGGTGAGCGGGCGGTCGTTCCCGTCGGTCTTCACAGCAGCGATTTTATCGACAACGTCCATGCCCTCGAGCACCTTGCCGAACGCGGCATACTGGCCGTCCAGAATTCGCCGTCCTCGTGCATGATGAAGAACTGGCTGCCGGCGGAGTTGGCTGCCTGCGCGCGGGCCATAGACAGAACGCCGCGCTTGTGGCTGAGATTGTTCTTCACGCCGTTGAGCTTGAACTCGCCCTTGATGCAGTAGCCGGGGCCGCCGGTGCCGGTGCCCTTGGGGCAGCCGCCCTGGATCATGAAGCCGGAAATAACGCGGTGGAAGATCAGGCCGTCGTAAAAGCCCTTGTTGGCAAGGGAGATCATGTTGCGGACGCTCTGCGGCGCTTTCTCGGGGTAGAGCTCACAGACGATCTTGCCGCCGTCTGCCATTGTAAGGGTCATAATGGGATTTTCCATAGGATTACCGTCCTTTCATTGCGCGGTCGATCTGGCGCTTGGCGTCCTTCTTTGCGGCGTCGTCTCGCTTGTCGTAGAGCTTCTTGCCCCTTGCAAGCGCAACCTCGACCTTGACGAGACTGCCGCGGAAATAGACGCTCAGCGGGATCAGCGCATATCCGTCCTGCTTCACCTTGCCGTACAGCCGCATGATCTCACGCTTGTGCATGAGCAGCCTGCGCGGGCGAAGCGGATCCTTGTTGAAGATATTGCCCTGCTCATAGGGTGCGATGTGCATCTGCCGGATGAAAAGCTGCCCGTCCTTGATCTGGCACCAGGCTTCCTTCAGGCTGAGCGTGCCGAGGCGGATGGATTTGACCTCGGTTCCGGTGAGTTCGATGCCGGCCTCGAATTTTTCATCGATGAAATATTCATGGAACGCTTTCTGGTTCCGCGCGGCGATCTTCACGCCCTCCGCCATGGAACACACCTCCCTCCGGCAATCATACGATGTGTATTATATGTCAATTATATCAGCCATGTCAAGCGTTTTCCGGTACTGCGTGTACCGGACGACACGGTTCAGCAGATATTGTTGAAATGCGCGGCACTGCTGCGCGCTTAGATTCCGGTTTGCCATGATGACAAGCGGAACAATGGGACCGCCGCCCTGAAATGGAAGCTGCACGTGCCGGTACGGCTGCGCACACAGGCCGTTTCGCTCGTAAAAATGCTTGCGTCGGCAGGTAATCTCGTCCTCCGGCAGCTCGATCTCCAGAATCAGGGGCTTTTCCCGCTGCAAAAGCTGCCGGAGCAGCGTGCTGCCAGTCCCGTGGCCGCGCAGAGACGGCTGAACAGCAAAATGCTCAAGATAGCAGAAGTCCTCTGTCTCCCATAAAAACACATCCGCCAGCAGCTTTCCGTCCTCGACTGCGCCGAGCGGGAAAAAGTCCTCGTCCTGCAGCGCGCGCAGATGATCTTCCCGCGTGCGCCGCTCGTTGGGCGGGAAGCTGGCTTCGTAAAGGGTAAACGACGCTTCAAACAGCGGATGGGAAGCGTCGATGCGTTCAAAAATCATGTCTGATAAAAGTCTGCGACCAGCTGCCGGTCATACAAAACGCGGTCACGCAGCGCCTGCACGCTTTCAAAGCGCAGTTCCCCGCGGATATGATCCTCCAGCCAGATTGCAAGTTCCTTTCCATATAGATTGCCGGAGAAGCCGATCAGATTGGCCTCCAGCACCGGCGCAGACAGCGCGCCAAGCGTCGGATGGACACCGATGTTGACGCAGGCAGGATAGCGCCTGCCGTCAAGCTCCGCCTCCGCGCGGTAGACACCGAAGGCGGGGACGAGCACATCCGGAGAAAAAATCAGATTGGCCGTCGGGAACCCCAGTCCCGCACCACGGCCCGCACCCTTCTGCACAATGCCGGTCACAAGCTGGCCGTGGCCAAGCAGACGCGCGGCAGTTTGCAATCACCGGCGCGCAGAAGCGCGCGGATGGCCGTTGAGCTGACGCACTGCCCGTCCAGCTGAATTTCCGGGATCACGTCGCAGCCGACGCCGAGTGCGCAGCACTTTTCGCGCAGCCGCGCGGGATTCCCCTGTCCCCGGTCGCCGAAGTGGAAATCGTGCCCGCAGACCACATGGCGGGCGCGCAGCTGCCGAACGAGATAGTCCTCAACGAAGACCTCCCACGGCATGTGCATCATCGCCTCGTCAAAGTGCGCGAAAATGACCTCTTCAATGCCGCAGAGCCTGCGCATGAGAAGCTCACGCTCGGCCATGGTATTGAGAAGCGGTACGCGCGTCCCGAACACGAGCGTATCCGGATGCGTGTCAAAGCTCATGGCCGCCGGGGTAAGGCTAAGCTCCCGCGCGCGCTCCCGCGTTTTATTCAGAAGTGCAGCGTGGCCCAGGTGGATGCCGTCAAAAAATCCGAGGGCCAGAACGCGGTCATGTTGCAAGTGTGTTCACCTCGAAAAAGCTCTTGATGGTGGTAAGTACCCCGTTTTCCACACGGCCAAGCAGCAGAAAATTCGCCGTCCTCGGCGTAGACGCGATAAGTACCGGACCGGAACTGCCAGTCCCTGACCTGTGCGCCGTTTTTGAGCTTTGCAGCCTGTCCCAGTGTGACGATGAGCGGCGGATGTACCGAAAAGAACCGCGTCAACGGGCATGAGAAGCTCCTGCGGATCGTGCTCCGCCGCAAACTCCAGCACCTGCTGCATCGTGACGGCCTGCGAAAGCGCAAAGCTTCCGGCCCGTGTCCGGCGCAGGGACGACATACAGCCGCCGCAGCCGAGCACGCTGCCCAGATCGTGGCAGAGCGTGCGCACATACGTCCCCTTGGAGCAGCGGACGCGGATGGTAAACTCCGTCCCCTCCCCTTCCAGCAGCTCCAGCTCGTGGATGGTGATGCTGCGGGGCTTCCGCTCAACCTCTTTGCCCTTGCGGGCCAGCTCATAGAGCTTCTGGCCGCCGATTTTAATGGCGGAATACATGGGCGGGATCTGCTCGATGGGGCCGAGGAACTGCGCTGGCGCGGCCTGCACAGCCTCCCGCGTGGCAGTCACGGGATGCGTTTCGAGGATATTCCCGCTCGTGTCCTGCGTGTCGGTCACAGTGCCGAGGCGCAGGCCCGCGATGTATTCCTTTTCCGCTGATTCCAGAAATTCTGCCGCTCTTGTCGCGCGGCCGATAAAAATGGGCAGAACACCGGTTGCCATCGGGTCGAGCGTGCCGCCGTGGCCGACACGGCGTTCATGAAACACGCCGCGCAGCTTGGCGGCCACGTCCTGACTCGTCCAACCGGCGCTCTTGTCGATCACAAGGATTCCGTTTGCCATAGGTTCTCCTCAAAGCTTCACGCCGCTGTCGCGCAGCGCCTGCAAAATGGCTGCTTTCGCGCCCTCGACGCCGCCGGGGACGCTGGCTCCCGCCGCAGCGGCATGGCCGCCGCCGCCGAGCAGACCGCAGATCTGCGCCGCGTCATACGGCGCTTCGGTGCGCAGGCTGATCTTCCCGAGGCCGTCCTCGACCTCGCGGATCATGACGCCGATCTGCACACCCTCAATGCTGCGGGCGAAGCCGGAGATCGAGTCCAGATCGTCCTCGGTGACGGAGAATTCCGCAAGCAGACGCTTGGGCATGACGCACACGCCGACGGCTCCGTCTGCGTAAAACTCCATGGTCTCCGTCAGCTTTGCCTCCAGCCGGAGGCGGGAAAAACTCTTGGTATCGAAAAAAACCTTGTTGATGGGATACACGTCCGCACCCGCTTCGATCAGCGCAGCGGCCGTGCGGTGGGTATTGGACGTGGTGTTGGAAAATTTGAAGCAGCCCGTGTCCGTCGAGATCGCCACATACAGGCACTCCGCGATCCGTTTTGTAACGCTCACGCCAAGCTCCAGCAGGATCGCGTGGATGATCTCGCCGCAGGCGGCCTTGTCCGCCTCGACGAGCTTCGGGCAGGCAAGTGAATTGCTGCCGTGATGATCGACCGCGCAGACGGGCGTGAGGCCCATACGCACAGCATCGAAAGGACAATAGGCCCTCGGACGCGATATCCGCCGAAATGACGGTCGCGCCTGCGGGCAGCGCCTCGCAGACAAGCCCGTCCAGAAACGGATCGAAGCGGGGCGTGAACTGCTCGTTCGTCAGGACAAACGCCGTCTTTCCAAGCTGCCGCAGGCCGAGGCACAGCGCGCCTGCGCTGCCGATGGTGTCGCCGTCCGGGCGGCGGTGGGTCAGGATGACAAAGTTGTCATGTGCGCGCGCAAACGCGCAGAATTCAGCCCTCGTCATTGGCCTTCTCCGCCTCCCGCGCAGCCTCCTGCCGTTCGAGCTTCTCGAGAAGATCGAACATATGCGCGCCGTATTTGAGCGAATCGTCGAGCGTGAAGACAAGCTCCGGCGTATAGCGCAGCTGCAGACGGCTGCCAAGCTCGCGCCGCAGCCATCCGCCCGCGGACTTCAGGCCGCGCAGCGCGTCCTGCGACCGGGCCTCTTCCAGCACGCTCACATAAATTTTACTGTAGCGCAGATCAGGCGTGGTGTCCACGCGCGTGATGGAGATCATGGTCTGCACCCGCGGGTCTTCAGCGAGCGGATCAGCTCCGCCAGCTCCCGCTGGATCTCCTCGTTGATCCGGCCAATTCGGTTGGAAGCCATAGTACCTCCTTGTAAACAATCAGGTTGGCCAGCGCCGATTTTCCGGCGCTGACCATACCGTCCTTACTCCTTGATCTGCTCCATAACGAAGCATTCAAAAATGTCGCCTTCCTTAATGTCGTTGAACTTCTCGATCGACATACCGCATTCGTAGCCGGCCGCGACCTCCTTTGACAGCGTCCTGAAGCGCTGCAGGGAGCCAAGCTTTCCTCCCTCATGGATGACGATATTGTCGCGCAGCACGCGGACCGACGCGTCGCGGGTGATCTTGCCGTCCTTGACATAGCAGCCTGCAATGGTGCCGATGGCGGAAACCTTATAGGTCTGGCGCACCTCGGCGTGACCAATGATGGCCTCGCGGAACTTTGGGCGCGAAAGCATGCCCTTCATGGCATCGGTGATCTCGTTGATGGCATCATAAATGACGCGGTACATCCGCATATATCGACCTTGTCGCGCGCTTTTGCGGCAGCCTGGGCCAGTTGCGTTCGGGCGGACGTTGAAGCCGATGACGATGGCGTTCGAGGTAGAGGCAAGCAGGATGTCGGATTCGTTGATCGCGCAGACACCGGTATGAATGACGCGGACGCGGACTTCCTCGTTCGACGACTTTTCGAGGTTGAAGCGCCCGGCCCTCGGCAGAGCCCTGCATCGTCGGCCTTGACGATGAGGTTCAGCTCCATTCATCGCCCCTCCCCGCATCTTGGAACAGGCTCTCGAGCGTGGTCTTGCTGGCATGCTTTGATGGCGTCGTCCTTGATCTTCTGCCTACGCTGTTCGACCAGCTGACGGCCATACGCTCGTCGGAAACGACGCTGAACTCGTCGCCGGGACGGGACCTTCAGCAAGACCGGTGATCTCGACCGGGTGGACGGCCTTTGCATCGGTGATGGCGCGTGGCCCTTGTCGTTGACCATGACACGTAATGCGGCCGACGCCGTGCCGGCGACGATGGGTCGCCCGCGGAGCGTGCCGTTCTGTACGAGCAGCGTGGCAATGGGGCCGCGGTTCTTGTCGAGACGGGCCTCGATGATTTGCCCTTCGCGGCGCGGTTCGGGTTGGCCTTTGAGCTCCTTCATCTCCGCGGTGAGCATGACCATCTCCCCCAGCAGGTTGTCAATGCCCATGCCCGGTCTTTGCGGCGGAAACCGGCAGCAGATGGTGTCGCCGCCCCACCTTCGGGGATGAGGTCGTATTTCGTCAGCTCCTGCTTGACGCGCTCGCGTTTGCGCCAAGAGTAGGGCTATCCATTTTGGTTGACGGCCACGATGATGGGGCACGCCCGGCCGCCTTGGCGTGGTTGATGGCCCTCGATGGTCTGCGGTATGATGCCGTCGTCCGGCCGCAACGACCAGAATGGCGATATCGGTGCACTGCGCGCCGCGGGCACGCATGGAGGTGGAAGCGCGGCGTGGCCCGGCGTGTCGGCGGAAGGTGATGGGGTCGCCGTTGATCTTCGACGGTGGCGCCGATATGCTGTGCGATGCCGCTTCTACTGCCGGAGACGCATTGTCTTGCGGATTTTGGCGTCGAGCAGGCTTGTCTTGCCGTGGTCGACGTGGCCCGCGGCGACCACGACCGGCGGACGGTGACGGCTCGTCGGCGGTATCCCGATGATCGTCCGGGCAGGGCGCTCCTCGATGGTGACAATGACATAAATTTAGCTCTTGCAGCCAAGCTCGGTGAGCGAGCGATTCGCCGTGTCAAAGTCGATATGGTCTGGTTGACCGTGGCCATGACGCCGTTTGAGCGAAGCACTTGATGACACTCGGCGCCGTCTTCTTCGTACGGAGGCAGCTGCCGGTGATCTCGTCAA
>VOFK01001853.1_pt1 | contig 12484 bp, 13 predicted proteins | sample 5384121 | NCBI WGS metagenome assembly VOFK01 (sample SAMN12384730, study PRJNA508395) | human gut metagenome | isolation source: healthy gut J | host: Homo sapiens | reverse complement strand
TAATTCCGAGAGCACCGGATTATGCGTGGCGCGGGCCACGGCGGCATGAAACAGCATGTCATCCTCAATGCCCTGCCTTACCCTGCCGTGGCAGTCTTCCAGGGCATTTTCCAGCTCCTTCAAATCTTCATCCGTCCTTTTAACGGCGGCCAGCCGCGCAATTTCCTTTTCCAAAGCCAGCCGCGCCTCCAGAATCTGAGGCAGCTCGGATTCCTTGAGGCGGTTGCTCACCGCGACGGCAAAGCGGTCTGACGCCATCACGTACGTGCCGTCCCCGGGGCGCGCTTCCAGCATCCCCATGTGAATCAGGGATTGAAGGGCTTCGCGGATGGTGTTGTGGCTGACGGAAAAGGCACGGGCCAGTTCCGCTTCCGCGGGAATGCGGTCTCCAACCTTCCATTTGCCGGACCGTATCATGGATTCCATGGCGGTAAGCACCTGGCGGGCCAGGGACACCCGCACCGGTTTCTTCAGCTCCATTGTCTTGGACTGCTTCATGAAAAATTATCGGATAACGGTCCAGAGACGCCCCTTCTCCGTCTTGATTAACTGGATATCCAGCCCAAAGGCGTCTTTCAGGTTTTCCTCCGTCAGCACCTCGTCCCGGCTTCCATGCGCCACGATTTCTCCAGACTTTAAAATCATGCCGCGGTTAAATACGGGAAGGATATCTTCAATGCGCTGGGTGATGAACACGATGGTCAGATCAGGCCTCGTTTCAGCCAGTTCTTCAATGGTTTTCAATAAAAATTCCCGCCCTGCCAAATCCAGATAAACGCTGGGTTCGTCCAGAATCATCAGTTCCGGATTCGTCATCAGAGCCCGGGCAATCAGCACTTTCACCTGTTCCCCGGAAGACATGGCTACCACCGGTCTGTCTATCAAATGCTCCGCTTTCAGGGATTTCATGATTCCTGCGGCTTTTTCCTCCTCTTCCGGCGTCGGCTCCCTCAAGAGGCCGATAGTGCCGTCGGGGCCGGAAAGCACCATGTCGCGCCCGTTCCAGGAGCCATCCTCCAGCCACTTGTGCATGAACGGACTCACCCACGCAATGGACTTGCGCAATTCCAGCAGGTTCACGTGCCCGAAGGTCTTGCCCAGAACCTGCACCCTGGCTCCGAAGAGCGGCCACGCAAACCCCATCAGCACCTTGACCAGCGTTGTCTTTCCGGCGCCGTTGGCCCCCAGAATAAAACAACGTTCTCCGCGCTGCACCTGCCAGGAAATATTGTGCAGGATTTCGTGCCCGCCCAGGTATACCCTGGCGTTTTCCACATTGACGGCCGGCGTGGCGTGCTCCATAAACTGAACAAATGGCGGATTTCCGGGAAAAGCCCGGGAATATCCGTGCCGCTCCGCCGCATTCCGGCGGAACGGCACGCGTTCCAGGTAAAAGAAACCTTAGTTCCTTTCAAACAGGCTGCGAATCTTGGCGCCCACGATTTCCACCGGGTGCTGGCCCAGGGCTTCGCGCTTGGCTTTGAGGTTGGGAGCGCCCTTGGCTGCCTCTTCCAGCCAGTCCTTGGCGAACTTGCCGGATTCAATGCGCTTGAGGGATTCCTTCATGCGTTCTTTCACCTCCGCGGGCAGGATCTGCGGGCCGTTGTAATATTCGCCGAATTCGGCCGTGTTGGAAATCACGGAGTTCATTTTCTGAATGCCGCCGTTATAAATCAGATCCACAATGAGCTTGGCTTCATGCACGCATTCGAAGTAAGCCATTTCCGGCGGGTAGCCGGCTTCCGTCAGGGTTTCAAAGCCGTACTTCATCAGGTCCACCAGACCGCCGCACAGGACGTTCTGTTCACCGAACAGGTCTTCATACGTTTCCTGGGCCATGGTGCATTCCAGCACGCCGCCGCGGGTCAGGCCTTCAGCCTTGGCCATGGCAAGAGCCACGTCACGGGCCTTGCCGGAGGGGTTCTGATGAACGGCAATCAGGCCGGGGCAGCCGAACCCTTCTTCAAATACTCGGCGCACTTCCGTGCCCGGGCCCTTGGGGGCCACCATGATGACATCTACATCCGCGGGGGGGACGATGGTATTGAAAACATACGCGAAGCCATGGGAGCAGCAAAGCGTCTTGCCGGCCTTCAAGTGAGGCTTGATTTCAGCTTCATACACGGCGCCGTGGCTTTCATCCGGCAGCAGAATGTGAATGATGTCCGCTTTTTCGGCGGCTTCCGCGACGCTCATTACCTGGAATCCATCCTGGGCGGCGGCGTCAAAAGACTTGCCGGGGCGAACGCCGATAATCACGTTCACACCGGAATCACGCATGCAAAGTGCCTGAGCGCGCCCCTGGGCGCCATATCCGATCACGGCAACGGTCTTGCCGTTCAATGCGCTGAGATCAGCGGCGTTGTCATGAATAATATCCATTGTTACTCCTTCTTTAAGTAATTCATCCAAACATCCAATGTTTGGATGAATGTCAACATATCCATCCTTCTCATGATTGCAAGCCTATTTTAAGCAGGCGCCTGTGTTTTTCCCTGTTCTTTGCAAAAAAACGGAAAGGACGGGGCAGGAAAAAGCGGAAAAATACGGGACCGGAGCCATGCAGGAAGAAGAACCACACCGGAGAATTCAAAAGCATGACATTCCCGCACGGCGGAACACTGGAAAGGAACGCCCGGCCCATGCCCAAAAATTTTTTCCTGGCAGGAGAAAAGCCACCTTTTCCACATTCCCCATTTCAAAAATATCCCATATTCACGGCACACCGCTTCTTCAAGCCCGCCCCATGTCATTTGTCCGGAGAGGCCTGGACATTGGCGTAAATCAACCGGGAAGTATCATACCCCAGTTTTTCCGCGCAATGAAGCATCGGCTGAAGCTCGTCATCCTTCAACTGCGGCGAGCGGGCAAGCAGCCACAGATAATTCAGGGAACCGCCGGAAACTACGGCGCGGGTGTAATTTTCATCCAGGAAAGCCACTTCATACCGGCCGTATACCAGTGGTACAAAGTACACTTTCAAATGATTGGGGGCATCCCCCGCCACCGCCCGTGCACGCGCCTCCTTCCGTTCCCCGGTACGAACGTCATAACCGCTGTTAACCACGGAAATGGAACCGTCCTCCCTGAGGTCATACCGGGCAAGAACCCTGCTGAGCCCGCGCTCGAACCAGTTTTCCAGACGGGCTATTTCGTGCCATTCCCCCAGATAACGTTCCAGATTGAAATCCGGCATGGGATCGGTTTTGACGGAATGACCGTGAAACAGGGAAGTAACGATGGTCTGTATCATGCTCATGATTTGACAGAAAATGCTTTGTTAAAAAAAGTGCGGATATCCGGATATTGGAATGTAAACCCTTCCCTCATCAGCGTCTCCGGAACGGCGCACTGGCCGCCGGTAATCACCTGGGAAGCTTCTCCCATCAGCAACCGCAGAACGGCGTCCGGAACACGGATGGACAGACGGGTGTGGAAATGTTCCGCGGCTGCCCTGTAGAATTCCCGGTTGGTGGTGCGCTCCGGCGCCGTTACATTGACCGGGCCGGAAATATCCTGCCGGCCCATAATGAAGACCAGGGCATCCGCCAGATCTTCCAAAGCCACCCAGGAAAAAAGATGATCCGGATTTCCTGCGGTTGCCGTAACGCCGAACCGGGCCGGCCGCATCATCTCGGGGAGCGCCCCTCCATCCGGAGAAAGAACTACGCCAAACCGGGTAAGGACCAGCCGCACGGAGCTGTTCACCAGCCCGGCCTCCTTTTCCCAGGCCACGCACAATTCCGCCAGAAAGGAATCCGCTTCCGGATCGTCCAGTTCCCCATGACAGCCGCCGGACGAGCCATAGTACCCGACAGCAGAGGCGGAAATCATCACTCCCGGCGGTTCATGCAACCTGTTGACCGCTTCCACCAGCTTGCGGGTGGTCATGATGCGGCTCTCCACCAGCTCCCTCTTGTAGGCATCCGTCCAGCGCCGGTCGATGGGCGCTCCGGCCAGATTGATGACGGCATGGCATCCCGCCAGGGCCTGCGCCAGACAATCCACGCCCTCCTGGGCAAACAGATAGCGCCGCAAGGGCGTCACCCGATGCCCGAACATCTCAAGACGCTTGGACAAATGACTCCCTATAAATCCTCCGATCCCGTAATGGCTACCTTCATCACCTTAACCCAAATGGAGGCCCGCCTCCGGGGCGGAGGTCCGGCACCTCGCCGGAATCCCCCCACGGAACAGGCAGCCTTTGCCGGATAAGACATTTCCGGCACTCCCCTGTGTTCAGAAGAGGACAGACTTTGCCGCATTCCCTCTTCCGGAAAGAGTTTCTTCAGTAGAATACTTTTCCCGGCCGCACAGGAAAAGATAACTTGATTTTCACCAGCCTCATCTTATGTTGGATACCGTCACAACCGCTGCCCTGTCATGAATAAATCTCCCAAAGCCGCCTTCTCCCTGCTTATTCCCGCCGTCATCTTCGTCGCTGCGGGTGCCGCCATTTTTGCCTTCCAGAATTTCAGCAACAAGCGCGTATTGTCCGGCTTTGCCGGATATGTCTATTCCAAACCCATTTTCGGACAGAACAGGTTTGAAGGCATCCTGATCGGGCCGTCCTCCACGGGATGGGCGTGGAGAAAGGAAGTCAGCAAGGTTTCCATCACGCCGGATACCACGGTGGAAGAATTCGACGCCCGCAATGGAGGGGCTATCCTGGGCAAGGACAAGCTCCCCATCTCCTGCAAAGCTTCTCTGGTTTACCGGCTGGACCCGTCCCGGGTAAAGGAATTCATGGAAGATTACGGAGGCATCGCCCAAAGCTCCGGCCGCAACGATGACGAAGTGGCGGACGAAATCATGCTCTTTGCCTACAAAAATTTCATTCAGCAGCCTTTCCGCACAGCCGTGCGGGCGGAATTAAGCCAGTACAATGCCCTGGACGCCTCCGGCAGCCTGCAAAAAATTTCCGACAACGTTTACACGCAGTTAAGCAAGCGGCTGGACGGCACCCCCTTTATTGTGGATTCCGTAGCCGTGGGGGAAACAAATCCCCCGCAGGCCATCATTGAATCCGTCGTCAGAAAAGTTCAGACGACTCAGGAAAACGAACGCAAGGAAACGGAACTTCAAATCGCCCGGAAAGACATCGCCATCCAGCGCGCACGCGGTGAGGCGGAAGGCGCCATGAAAATGGAAATAGCGCGCCAGGAAGCAAACGCTAACCTGGCCCGGGGAGAAGCGGAGGCCAAAGTCATTGTCATGCGGGGCAAGGCCCAGGCGGAAGCAGCCCTGGAAGCAGCCCGGGCGGAAGCGGAAGGACTGGCATTGAAGGAAAAGGCCATGGGACCGAACATGCTCCGCGCCAAGGCCTTTGAAAACATGCTGAACAATGCGAAGGTTCATCTCCCCTCCGGAAAAGATGCGGAAGGCAACATGTCTGTACTGGGCATCCTGAACCTGGACAAGGAACCCGCCAAATAAACTCACCTGTTCCCGGCCCGCCGGAAAGGCGGCAGCATCACGAGGCCGCAGGCCCGGAAGGGGAAAAGCTGCCGTCCTCTTCCTCCCCGGCAAATTCATGCTTGAGCATGAACAGTCCGCACATATTCATCAACACGCAGGCGACATACAGCTTCACGGGCACCATGGCGAAATCCATCAAAGGCCCTGAAGGAAGGTTCAGGATGATCCATCCCCCGGCGCATATGGCGCCAAGTAACCCGGCATAGGAAAAGGGAGCCCTTCTGACCAGCCCCCACCAGCCCACGGGAGAAAGACCGGAAAAACGTTCCCGAACGGAGGTTCTCATGAATACACCGGGAAAGTAAATCACACCCGCCGCCAGGAACAGCCACGCCAGGGTAGTATCCGCCGCCCAGGCCGCAGTATGCGCATACACGGCGAAAGGCAGGAAGGAAACGATGATGCACACCACCAGCCGGACAAAAGGCAACATGAGGGAGTCAAGCCATTCATCCAGTTCAGGAAAGGGGCAGATATCCTCTTCTCCCATGGCGGACTGCCTCACCATTTTCATGAAAAAGGCGCACATGAAAGGCAGCAGGAAACAAAAGGCGGCAATCCATCCGATGAGAACATCCCGGGCCGCCAGGAACACGCCCCATACCATCATGACGGAAAAGACAAAAACCATGGGCCTTCCACGGAAAGGATAGCCCAGAGAGGAAAGGTAGTCGGACATACCAAAAATGTTAGAACATTCATTCACGTATCGTCAACGTCTTATCCAACTGTCTAACAAAATAATCCTCCCTTTTCTTCAGGAATAGAATGCCTCCACAATCCGGGCGATGCGCTCCATGTCCTGCGGCCCGCAGCGCTGGTCCACAGGAAGCGGCAGAAGATGCAGCGCCAGTTTCCGTTCCAAGCTGCCGGCAGGGGACTGTTCCAATACCTCCGGCCACAGGAGAGGAATCAGAACGCGCTTATCAATCAGCACGTTCCTCAGCTCGGGAAAAAGCTGTCCAAAACGGATAATAACACGGAGCGGACAAGGAATCCGCCTCCACGGAAAGACGGGTTCAAATGGCCCAGCCTTTCATGAAGAAAAAAAGGAAATGATTCATGCGGAGCAGCCGCGCCTGTTCATAATCAATGCCGCTCATCAGTCGCTCCGTCAGCCGGGAAACCCTTCGCAGCGGGGTATTCCGCAAGCGCCGTTCATTCCGTTCACAGGCGGCGGAAGCCCTTTCCCTGCCCATGCTCCAGGCATTCCAGCAAAAAGCGGCATCCGGCAAGGATTCGTCCCGCTCCTCCGGTTCCGGCAAGGGCCGCTCCGCATCCATCACGGCGATCCCCCCGTCAGGAAGACCGGAAAACTTGCGCGGACTGTACAGGGAGGCCACTCCGGAACGGGCCGGAGAATACAGGGCCAGCGCATTGTCCACAATCAGGCTGCCGCCATACCGGGAAGCCAGACGGTCCACGCATTCTTCCTTGATTCCGAAGTAATTGGTGTACAAAAGGTATTCCCCCTTTTCCAATTCCGGCAGTTCCTCCGGTTCCAGGCGTTCGTCAATGCGGTTGGTAAGTAATCACGGGAATGCCAAGCCGTTCCATTGTTTCCACCACCGTCCGGCATGTATACAGGGGAACGCGGACACAGCGCACATCCCCAGGCGGCGCAGGATATATTCCAAAAGCGCGTCTGCCGGAATTCACGGCTACACTCCTGCCGGGATGCCATTGCGGGAAATTGCCGTACTCCGGCAATTCCAGCCCGAAAAAAAACCGCCTATGCCCGTCCTCCTTTCCATACACCATGCCATACTACATCTCCCCTTTAAAGAAAAAAAGCGCCATCTGGTACGGAATCTCCTCCTGCATCAGTCCGTCGGAAAAGCCTCCGGAACACGGACCGGAGAGGGCAGCGGCACGCCATCCCCAGGAAACCAGACCGTTCCCTGTGGAAAAAATCTCCAGGAAAGCCATTCTTCAAAAAATACCGCGCTTTCATGTCTCCCGCCGCCATGAAACGTTCATCCCTTTTCCCCCAGCCTCTGCCCCCTGTTCCATGTCTCCTCTCCAAAATACCCCTTGCGGAACCGGATGCATCCTCCGTCCGGATAAATCACCGGCTTTGACAGAAGACGCTAAAAATCGTCCCGCAAGTATCGGGAAACATCATTGCGCCGGCCCCCGTTTCTTACCGGTGTTCCGGAGCGGAAACCTTCCCGGCGGCCAGCCATGTCGCCCGGTGCCACAATCCTTCCAGCACCCCGTAGCGGTGCCGCTCCAGCCACCAGCGGCAGAACCATATCTGTCCGGTCATGGCGGCAAAGCCGACCGCAAAACTGACCAGATACCCGCAGTAGGGAGCCATCCCCAGGGCATACGGGAAAAAAATCAGGGAGCCAATCACGGACTGGGAAACATAGTTGGTCAGGCTCATGCGCCCGTAGGTCAGCAGCGGAGCCGTCGCTTTCCTGAAATATTCCAGCCGGTACAGCAGGACGAACCCGGCCACCCATACGCCGGTAAAGCAAACATTGTGCCACATGTTAAACACGGTATGCACAGGTCCCGGCAGCCCCGGCAGGCACATCACCACGTAAAATGCACAGGTCCCGGCCAGGGAAAACAGCAGTCCGCGGGTCCAGAACACAGCCGTTCCGTCATTCTGCAAAAAGAAATCCTGGCGCCCCAAAACAAACCCCAGCAGGAACAGACCCGGAGCCTGCATCAAACGCCCGGCTTCAATACCCCATGCCAGGCTGGCCCATTGTCCTGTAGTCAGGTTCTCCCAGGCCATCACCCAGAAATTTCCCGTATCCACGGCGGATTTCAGGGAAGCGTACGATTCCGCAACAGACAGGGAGGGAGGAACCCAGCCCGGATGCATCCACTGCACCGCCGCATAGGCCCACTCCAGCGGCTGGGCCAGGAAAAACAGGGACAAAGCCACCAGCGAGGATGTCTTCAACCGGCGGCACGGCACCAGCAACAAACCTGCAAGTGAAAAAGTCAGCAGAACATCACCGCCCGGGAAAAACGCTGCATTCATGCAGGCGAACACCGCCAGCAGGCACATGCGCCAGACAAACCTGCCCGCAAAATCCCTTCCCTTCCGGGCCTGGTTACGGTACTGGACCGCAAAAGTGAATCCGAACAGAAGGGCGAAAATGGTGTAGGACTTGCCGGCAAACAGGAAAAAAAAACCTCCTTGAACTGCTGGTTGGCCGCTTCCATCATTGGGGAAGAAGCCACGGGATAGGAATTGTAGATGAAATGTTCAAGAAAATGCAGCAGCATGATCGCCATTACGGCAAAGCCGCGCAGAGCGTCCACCACGTAAATGCGTTCGTTGCCGGGGGGATATACGGAAGGCATGACAATAATACATGCCAGGAAGCCTTCTTTTTTCAACAGATGGAACATACATTGCAGCAATGCCATTTACCACTCAAACCCCGCAGGGTATTTTCTCTTCATATTACTGAAAATTAACAGGTCCCGCTATCTTTCTGCTTGCAGCCCCTCTGGATGCATGGCATAAGTTCATGAAGAAATCTAACAAATGCCCGGTCTTTTTCCCAAAAGCCGCGGAAATCCGGCAGTTTCCCATGAATACCCCCCCTATCCTTTCTCAGGAAGAACTTGGCTGCGCCATGCAAAGCTCCGTGCTCTGGCTGCCGCCATGAACCAGGTCCTGTTCGGTCAAAAGGATCTCATTGAACTGGTTCTCATTGGTGTACTGGCTCGCGGGCATATCCTGCTGGAGGGCCTGCCCGGCCTGGGCAAGACGGAACTGGTCAAAGGCCTCTCCAGGGCACTGGATATCACAGCGCGCCGCGTCCAGTTCACACCCGATCTACTGCCGGGAGACATCACGGGAACCCCGGTTCTTCAGGAAAGGGACGGAACAAAAAACTTCATCTTCCAGGAAGGGCCCGTCTTCGCCAACATTATGCTGGCGGATGAAATCAACCGCGCCTCCCCAAGACCCAGTCCGCCCTGCTGGAAGCCATGCAGGAACGCCGCGTCACCGTCATGGGAGACCCATGCCCTCCCCTCCCCCTTTTTCGTGCTTGCCACCCAGAACCCCATTGAACTGGAAGGAACCTTTCCCCCTGCCGGAAGCGCAGCTGGACCGCTTCCTTTTCAAAATCAACGTCAACCGCACACCGGCGGATGTGCTGACCCGCATTGTCCTCAACCGGGAAATGGGCGTGGAACCTGAAATATCCCCGGTTTTGAACGCGCAGGAATTGCTGGAACTCATGCAAATGGCCCGGAATGTAGCCATTCCCGAAGTGGTGGCGGACTATATAGGCAGGCTGGTCAACGCTACGCATCCCGGAGAATCGGAAGCCTCCGGAGGCGTTAAATACGGGGCCAGCCCCCGGGCGGCCCTGGGCCTGGCGGCTGCCGCCAAAGCCCGAGCTTTGCGCCACGGGCGCGCTTTCTGCTCCTTTGAGGATGTGCAGGCCGTTATTCATCCCGTGCTGGAGCACCGTATCCTGCTCAACCACACAGCCCGTCTGGACGGACAGACACCCGCCGCAGTCATCAACCGCCTGGTCAGGGAAATCCCTGCCCAGAACAAGCCCCTGCCGGATTCCCTGGCCGCCGCAAAAATTCATTGACCACACCTCCTCAGCCCTTCCCCCATGCGTCGCCCTCTCTCCCGTTCATGGCTGTTCTTCAGCCTCTTCCTTCTTTCGGAATTCAATATTCTCCCGCTCCACGCAAAACCGGCCGCCGCTCCCCCCATCGCCGTTTCCGTGGAGAAAGCATTTGACTACAGCGCGAACGGCGCCCGCGTCCCTCTCCGGGTGAAGCTGGAAAACACCACCGGCTCGGACAGAAAAGCCACTCTTCAATTCCATGAAGGGTGGAACGGAAACAGGAGAACCAGCCATACTTATCCGTTCTTCATTCCGGCCCGGGAAAGCGTTCATGCAGTCGTTTACCCTCCCCTCTCCTACAATCTCGTCTACGAAGTGAAGGAAAACCATGAAGGAGCTTCCCCCATTCCCACGGATACGGAGCACAGGAAAATGGTCGCGGTTATCCAGGAAGGCGCTCCGGCGGACTGGCACCTGCTTTCCGAATCTTCCTATAACGCGGCCGTTTCCTCCTGCGACCTGATGAAATGGCCAGCCGACTACCGGATGTACGAGGGGCAAACCTGCCTCATCATCCCGGAAAAAACCTACCGTACCCATTTTGACGAAGCCCACCGCAAAGCCATCCGCCAATGGGTGACGGGAGGGGGAAACCTGTGGCTCATCGGTGACAGGGGGCTTTCCGTTTCCACCCGGTTGCTGGGAAACGGGCGCATTCTGCACGTTCCGTCCCTGGACGGCCTGCCGGAAGAAGAAAAAAAGCTGAAACTGGAGGAATTCATCAACCTCCACGAAAAGGGAAACTGTTACCCGGAGATTACCTCCGCCGCTCCCTATTATTTCTCAGCCCCATCCACCACGCTGGGGCTGGAGCTGATCATCTTTGCCGTGCTTGTCGGCCCGCTGAGCCTGTTCCTGTGGGCTCCCGCAGGCAAAAGGCAAAGGCTGTTCCTGCTGATCCCGGCCATTTCCGTGGGATTTTTTCCCTTCTTCTGCTGCTCCTGATTCTGGCCGGAGACGGCACGGGAGGGACGGGCAGCCGGGAAGTTCTTATCCAGGTTAATCCGCAGGACCACTCCGCCCTGATCTCCCAAAACCAGATTTGCAAGACCTCCGTCCTGCTGAACAATACATTTCAATTGCCGGAAAACGCCGGCATCACCGGAGCACGCATGAGCAAGGCGCGCGGCTCCATTAAGGAAAAACCCATAGAAGGCGCGTCGCGGCAAGGGGAAGAATGCGGGGGAAAATGGTTCACCAGCCGCTCCACGCTCCAGCACCGGATCATCATGCCGGTTTCCACACGGGCGGCGCTCACTCTGCTGGAGACGAGCCCCGGCGGGGCGCCCGTATTCCAAAGCACCTTTCCCGGAACCCTGAACGGACTCACCTACCGGGACGCCTCCGGAAAATACTGGACTCTTGAACAACTGCCTCCCGGCCTTACCGTAAAATGAAGGCATCCCCGTTCCTGCCGGAAGAAGAACCGGATGGCCCTCCCCCGCTGCACTTCCGGGCATCCATGGAACCGGCGGGCGGGGAACTGGGCCCCATCCCCACCCTGCCTTCCATTAACTGGGAAAAAACCTCCGTCACCGTCTCCGGCCCCGTCACTCCCCAGCCGCACGAATAACCATGAGTACGCCCCTACTGCTGGAAGTTTCCGGACTGTCCAAATCATTCGGTCCGCTGAAAGCCGTCAACAATGCCTCCTTCGTCATCCGCCAGGGCCAGGTCGTCGGCCTGATTGGCTCCAACGGAGCCGGCAAAACCACCCTCATGCGCATGCTGGCCACGCTGGAAATGCCTGACTCCGGCCACATCAGGCTCAACGGGGCCGATGTTGTGAATCATCCTGAACTGGCACGTTCCCGCATCGGATGGATGCCGGACTATTTCCACCCCTATAAAAACACCAGCGTCCGGGAATATCTGGATTTTTTCGCCAGGGCCTGCGGCATGGGCAGGGAACGTTTACTGGACGCCGTGGACGAAGTGATGGACTTCACGGAACTGGCCGGCCTCCAGAACCAGATGATTGACAAACTTTCAAAAGGGCAGACGCAGCGGCTCTGCCTGGCGCGCACGCTGATCAGCGACGCGCAATTCCTCATTCTGGATGAACCGGCGGCAGGATTGGACCCTAAAGCGCGCCTTGAATTCAAAAATCTGGTGCATCTGCTCAAAGCGCGTGGAAAAACGCTGCTCATCAGCTCCCATATTCTCTCGGAACTGGGGGAAATGTGCGACGCCCTCATCTTCATGAATGCAGGAACCGTCATCCATGACGGCAATATGGAAGACCTGCTGCACCGCCAGACGGAATCCGGATACGCCTTTGAAATCCGCACGGCCGGAGACAACACCGCCTCACTGGAGGAATGGCTGGCCCTCCGCCGGGGATGGAACGTGCGCCATGTACAGCAACAGAAAGTAGTGGC
>VOFK01003030.1_pt1 | contig 12508 bp, 11 predicted proteins | sample 5384121 | NCBI WGS metagenome assembly VOFK01 (sample SAMN12384730, study PRJNA508395) | human gut metagenome | isolation source: healthy gut J | host: Homo sapiens | reverse complement strand
TCGTACTCTCAGCCATTGCAATTGCTTATCTTCTTGTTTCATAAGTCGGGATCTATTTGATTCATTTTATTACGTATATTCTTTCTGGCAAGATAAGGTACTTTTTTTTTTCGGACGATAATCCGGTGATAGTCTGTACTTCCGCCACTTCCAGTTCCTCTACATCGCGAAAAGACCAACTTCTGTTGGGGAGGCAGTTCGCTGGTATACCTCAGAATAAGCTCTTTCAACTGTTTGTTGGACAGATATTTCAATATTATCGTCTGAAGGAATATTTACCGAACCGGAAAAAGCAGATTCATTATCCAGAGGAGAATGACGTAACGAACGCAAGCGGTCATAGCAGGTGTTGCAAGTGATTTTATAGAGCCAGGTTGACAGGCGGTTTTCCTGATTATACGTTTTTAGGGATAACCATACTTTTACAAACGTTTCCTGTGTTATATCTCTGGCTTCATCTTCATCACAAAGTAACCGGAAAGCGAGTCGGAACACTAGTGGCTGGAAATTCCGAAACCAATAGAGCGAATGCCCTTTTGTCATTCTGCTGACTCCGGTTTACCAGTTCCTGTATTTTTTCCTGATTCATCATTATTTATTCCTGTTTACTATATGATACGTAACCAAATGCTTCAGGTCGTTTTGTAAAACATCAAATATATAAAAATCCCCCGGACAACGCATTGCCCGGGGAAAGATATCTAAAAAAGAAAATAAAAAGTTATTTGATTCTCTTGTATCCGTATACAGCTAAGTCGCCAAGTTCTTCTTCGATACGGAGCAGTTGGTTGTATTTAGCCATACGATCTGAACGGCTTAATGAGCCGGTTTTGATCTGTCCACTGTTGGTTGCTACCGCGATGTCCGGCAATAGTAGCATCCTCTGTTTCGCCGGAGCGATGAGAAGTAACAGTCGTATATCCATGACGGTGAGCCATTTCGATAGCATTCAGTGTTTCTGTCAGTGAACCAATCTGGTTTACTTTAATCAGGATAGAGTTGGCACAGCCTTTTTCGATACCCATTGCAAGGAAATCTACGTTGGTTACGAACAGGTCGTCACCTACTAACTGGCAACGGTCGCCGATACGTTCAGTCAGTTTTTTCCAGCCTTCCCAGTCGTTTTCGCTCATACCGTCTTCGATAGAGTCAATCGGGAATTTGTTGATTAGTTCTTCCAGGTAGTCAACTTGTTCTGCGGAAGTGCGTTTCTTACCCTTTTCACCTTCAAACTTGGTATAATCATAGATACCATCATGGTAGAATTCGGAAGAAGCGCAGTCCATACCGATCATTACGTCTTTGCCCGGTTCGTATCCGGCTGCTTTGATAGCTGCGATGATAGAATTCAGAGCATCTTCTGTACCTTCCAGGTTAGGTGCGAAACCACCTTCATCACCTACGGCAGTGCTGAGACCGCGGTCTTTCAAAACTTTCTTTTTAAAGCGTGGAATACTTCAGCACCCATGCGCAGACCTTCTCTGAAAGAAGGAGCACCTACGGGACGGATCATAAATTCCTGAATGCGATCGGAGCATCGCTATGTGAACCACCGTTGATGATGTTCATCATCGGTACAGGCATTACATACGTATTTGTTCCACCGATATAGCGGTATAGAGGAAGATCCAGATAGTTGGCAGCAGCTTTAGCTACGGCAAGAGATACGCCGAGAATAGCGTTAGCACCTAAATTCGATTTAGTCTTAGTGCCGTCCAATGCCAGCATTGCGTAGTCGATACCTCTCTGATTGAGTGAAGACATACCAATCAGCTTCGGAGCGATGATTTTATTTACATTATCAACCGCTTTTTGTACTCCTTTTTCCACCATAGCGCTGCTTGTCGCCATCACGAAGTTCCAGTGCTTCGTGTTCACCTGTGGAAGCACCTGACGGAACAGATGCGCGTCCCATGATACCAGATTCCAATACTACGTCAACTTCTACTGTGGGATTACCTCTTGAATCGAGAATTTCTCGAGCTACAATTTTTTCTTCTAATTTTCATCGTTTCTATTGTTTTGAATAATATTTTTGCAAAAGTACGGACTTGACGGGGAGTGAGAAATCACTATAAATAGGTATTCTTTTCGAATCATATTCCCTAGATGTCATTAGTCCGGTCTTATAAAATAACAATGTGACGATGCTTTTTGTTTGAATGTGGATAGATGAAATTTGTGAAATTCTAATCCTCGATAATAACTCCCAACAATGGAAGCAAATCCATAGCCTGCAAAGAAGTAATGACAGCTCCTTTCAGATCGCTGATATTGAGTGTTATCCCGCCAATACGCGAAGTGCGAAGATCGATTCCCCGAAGCGGAGCGTGAGAAAAATCGGCTTCTACCAGATCGCAGCTTTCGAAGGCGACGGAAGAGAAACGACAATCATTGAAACTGCCGTTTCGGAGATGGCAGTGCGAGAAGCGTACCTGATTCATTTGCTCATAGCCAGATTGATATAACCTGCGTTGCAGTCATGCAGCAAGACGTGATTCATTGTTGTTTCCGATAAATTGGTACCCAATAGCTTGCAGGAAATGAATTCTACCCGGTAGAGCGAACTTTCGGCAAAAAGATATATTGGACAGGTCGCAGTTTTCAAACCGTACATCTGTCAGTTGGGAGGAACGGAACTTACATTCGCTGAATGTCTGATGCTGAAAGGTGCAGTTTTTGAAACTTTTATAAGATTTGCTGATTCCTTCTTCTTTTCCTTTGCAGAATATAAGGTTTGAGACTGTTTCTTCTTTTTCAAGCAATTCTTGCAATGTGCTTGTACTGGTTTTCCCTGTTCTTCCATCATGGGAGGAACTACACGGACAGGTTTGGCTGCATTTCTTTTTATCATATTACATTTCAGAATAATTTTATCAATGAATGTCCCAAGTACAACATAATGAATCCTACAAATAAGCTGAGGCCTACATAGAGAGAGAGGTAGAAGAAATTGTCATCTTTAATTAACAGAAAGTTCTCATTCATGAACGTTGAAAAAGGTGGTGAATCCTCCACAGAATCCTACCGTGAGAAACATTCTCAGATTGGGGCTCATCAGATTTCCCCGTTCGAAGAGTCCATAAAACAGACCGATGGCAAAACAACCGAGTATATTGACCAGAAACGTTCCCAAAGGGAAGGAAGGAATCAGGAAATTCTGAACGTAGCGTGAGATGAGATAGCGTAGTACACCTCCGGTAAAAACTTCCCATTCCAATAAATAATAGAGTTTTGAGCATAAGCTGACAATTTAAGAGTTATACATTCAAATTGTAGGGATCATCAGCTCCAAAGGGCGGTTAAAGGCTAATCCCATAGCCGGTGCAAAGATAGAAAAAGATAAAACTATTTGCAAAAGGCTTCAAAATCTTTTTTTTCAAATTGTTTCACGGCTCTTTCATTTAAAAACAACCTCTATAATCCTTGTTATTCTCCGAAAAACCATTATTTTTTGCGCACAGCGATGCAGGAAGCACCGCTTCCGGTGTTTCTTTTATCGTTCATATAAAATTTTTTGTAGCGGAAATCAAATGCGACAGGGTCGTTTTTGATTTCCGCCTTAATTTTCGCTATGCGAAAATACGATTTATTTTTGCTGATATGCAACATTTTGCATGTCTAATATATAAAAAAGAAACATGCATTCTGCCGTCGTGGCAGCATAATGAAACATCTGAAAGAATTTGTGAAATCAGTACCGGATTACCGCAGGACAGACAAGGGAAACTACAAATACAAGCTGGAAGATATTCTTCTCCTTGTAATACTCGGGCGGCTGGGCAAGTGTATAACAAGACCGGATATAATCAGATTCGGCGAGCGTAATCTGAAACGCTTCCGCTCTTTAGAATTTTGTTGGACGGCGTGCCTTCTGAACCTACGCTCTGCCGTATATTCAAACATATTGATGATGAAGCCATGTTCGAGCGGGATGTCTGAATTTACCTCCACCTTCCATGATGAGCTTGTCGGTTGTGCCGGGGACATCCTTTGTATTGACGGCAAGGGCAATGAGAGGGACGGTACTTGAAAACGGACGCACCCCCGACATCGTATCCGCCTATTCCCTTGAAGGAGGTTTCACCCTTGCCACGGACATGTGAAGAAAAAAAGCAACGAGATAACCTCCGTACCCAAACTGTTGGACAAGGTGGATGTGTCAGGATGCATAGTTACGGCAGACGCCATGTCCTTCCAGAAAGCCATCATAGATAAAATCCGGGAAAAAGGCGGTGATTTCCTTATCGAGCTGAAGGCAAACCAGAGGACTCTGCGATATGGGGTTGAGGACAATGTCGAACTTGCAGAGCCTGTGGATGTATATTCGGAAGGCCCTTTTCTTGAACATGGCAGAATAGAGACCAGAGTATGCCGTATCTTTCGTGGAAATGACCTGATTACGGACAGGGAAAAGTGGAATGGAAATCTGACGGTTGTCGAAATACGGACTGCAACGGAAAGAAAATCTGATGGTCAGAAATCTTCCGAGAGGAGGTTCTATGTCTCCAGTTTTCACGGAAGTGCCAGGCGGCTGGGCACAATAGCCAGAATGCATTGGGCAATAGAAAGCATGCACTGGGACCTTGACCGCAACCTGAGGCAGGACTTCATCAGGCGGAATAGTGCAAGGTCCGCCAGAAACCTTGACACGATACAGAGGATGGTACTGGCAATACTTTCGATATGGAAAGGTAAAGGAAAAAGCTCTCCGGACAAGGCTAAGGGAACGGCCGAACTTATCAGAGAACTTTCCTTGACTTTACCGCAATGATACATATGCTGGATCAAAAATGAGATAATTTGTAATCTCATATGATTCGTAACGTTTTTGGGTATCAATCATAACAAAATCCCTGCTTTCCATAAGAAGTGGGTGGGGGAATTATGTGCCTTTATCTAAGCTTAAAATGAAAGAGCCGTGAAATTGTTTGAACCCTCCGGTGTAAATCTGCTCTATCCGTTCAGAAACAGTGGATGAGTCGTCTTTGTTTTGTAGGGAAAGTACAAATCACGGAATATCTGCCGGGGAGAGCTTTCTCAATCCAGAAAGTGACAAGCGCATGGGAGAGGATATAAGCATATTGTTCATCGGTTCTTTGTTGCTTCATGAATTCGTTTTGGCGGCTGCTGAGCGAAGGTAAATCAATGTCCCCCAGCATATATATGGTGCGGATTCTTCCTTTTTCGTATTCGGTAAATGTATGTTGAGTCCTTTTATTGACTTTACAGTGCTCAAAGTATTCAGCAAGTCCCTCGTTGAGCCAAATTGGAGGGCGCCCTGCCGTAATTTGTAAGGTGAGGTGGTGGCTCAGTTCGTGATAGATGACACCAAGCACCTTGTTGGTATTCTTTTCTCCCTGCTCAATATGATGGCTTTCTGTAATCTGAGATGTATATACCGTTTGTGCTTTTAGGGGATGTATATTGAATTTATTGAGATAAAACCAGAGCGTCTTCTTTTATTGAATACAGTATTTAAGGTTAAGCGTATCGGGAAGTCCGAATTGTGAGTAGAATTCGACCTCATATTGAAGGGTCGTTCAATTTTCTGGCGCTCTTGTCCGTAAGCGGGCTCACCCTTCATAGGCGATTCGTACGGTTTGTGCATGAAGCAGATCGCAAAGGCAGACAAAAAGACAGGATCAGATAAAATGTACGCATATTGTTTCCTCTATTTTGAATATTTGCTTGAAATTTCTTTTTTCTCCCGTTTGGTCATTTCGAGCATAATCAACTCGTCATCTATAGCTGATTTATAGACTGCTTTCTCTTCTAGTTTTTTACATCTCCCTTGTCCGGAATACAGGGGTAAAATGGGAATATGGATACCCAACGGGCCGTTTGAATTAAACTTATTGTTATCAAGAAAAAATAAGAGACGGATACTCCGAGTACCCGGTATCCCAATGGGTTGTCCGGTCATGACTTCTTCACCCGCATGGGATGAAGTTTTGATGCATCATGAGTGTAAGCGGCAAAAAGTGTGGTCGGGGTGGTATATCAGCAATTGCTGTGGCAGTGCTGTCACACAGGCGACGCTCTGCGGGTTGCATAGACGGTGTCTCCCTTCCTGAATTCGGAATATCATTGTTTTGGCAGATTCCTGGAAGGGCGATTTGCCATTGGGTTTCTTCGCCGGCCTTAACAGGAGTGCATAGGGAGTGCTGATCTGAAAATCTTTGGGGAATTGTCCGCGGAAGAACATATATTATCTGCTTGAACCTATAAATGGATTGCTGGCATTTAGAGCCTTTTTCTATTCTGAATACCGTGTTCTTTCCGGGATTCAAATTGTACGAACGGTCATTTTCGCGGAATAGATAATAGCTGCACAAGTCTTCGTTGTAATAGTTTAATTCCGTTCCTCCGTCTGAAGTTTGTTCCCATTTCGATTCAATAATACGTGGGAGGCATTTCATCAGTTTTCGTAGAGACTGGGCGGAGGCATAAACTGTAGATAACATAAAGAGTAATAATGCCGTGTATCTAAGATTTCGTTTCATAGTAGTAATATCAGATTATATGTTTTTCAAGTAATATATTCAGTCTACAAAATTATCAATTATATATTAATATCATTGCATTCTCTGAACTTTTTGTCTCTATTATCCAAGTAAGATGTAAGCTCTTGAGTATTCAGTCCAAACTATGCGAATATATATCTTTATCTATACTGTATTTGTTGCTATCTGGCAGTTGTTTGTATGTTGTCCGGCTGTCTTTTCTATGATACATTGCCTGTATTTGTGTCTTTTACCTTTTATCTTCATCGTTCCACCCGGTGAGAAGATCTCTTCATCCAGGGTGGTGAGAACGTTTCACTAGAGTGATGAGACCTGTTCATCCGATGGAACGCTGCTAACATTCCTTCAAATATGCAGTATGAATAGGTGGCATACAAAACATACTATCTGTTATATGAAAAACAGTGGTGGATTTTATGTTCTGTAAGGCTTATTGTAGGGTAATGGATTGCTTGACTAAGATTGGATGAGAGATAATTGAAAATATGAATGGAGATAGTAAGAAATGGAACTATTTTTGTAAGCGTTCGGCGATGCCGTTTTTTTTCTTCAAAAAATCTGATAATCCTTTTCTTTTTCAGATTCTACTTCTGTTTTCCTTCCATTTGTGGGCAATAAATCTCTATATATTTTCCTGTCTGTATTTGGTGGTAACTTCGCCGCTTTGTTAATCACATCGGCTATATATTCGAATGTGGTTTATGCCATGCATCCTGCACGAACATGCCAATGAATATAGTATTACCCTCTTTCAGCTCCCTTATGGCTTCCGAAGAAAAAAGCGAGTTTCTTCTGGATAGTGATATATACCGATTATACCTCTCGACAAGGTTGTTGTCCAGATAATACTCCCCTTTGGTAAAGATATCCTCTATGGCCTTCCACTGGGATAGTGTGTAATTAATGGCCTCCGCCATTTGGCTTTTCGGTAATAAGTCCGGCTTTGCCTGCAGGCTCAATAATTTCCTTTTTTTATCTTCCTGAGTATTGGCGGGGCATACTGTTTTCTATGTGCAAGATTGTCTTTGATTGTCCATCCCTGATAGCCTGTCCGATGTTCATGTTCCTTTTGGTACAGTTGGTTTATCATTTCAACTATCTTTCGGGCGTCCGGTTCCTTATCCTGTTCAAGAAACTTTCGTTTGACGTGCTGAAGACATGCGATCCTCGTGATATTGTGATATTGGTCGGTTTCCAGTTTCCTGTATGGGGCGTATGCATCACTTTGTACTGTTCCTTTATAGGTTTTGAGGAAATCAAAAAAGCACCTCCTGCCTGCGTGATCCGTCCTCATAGAAATAGAACACCAGCTTTAAGGTCGCTGCCGCCGCTGCCCAGATATACCCTTTTCGTACCCCTTTTTGCCTTTTACTGTTCTTTTTTCGAACCAGTACTTTGTGATATGTTTCGTCACAACAGAGGGGGATCTTCAAGCACCACTTCCCTGAGTGCTTCATAGAGGTTTTCGAACAAAAAACAGCCGTTTTACCCAGCAGATGATGGGCGGTGGGCTTCTCGAGTTCGAACCCGTTCTCCCGAAAGAAGTTAACGATACGTTCCACACTCATGGAGTAGATATATCGCAACTGGCATAAACCGGCAACGAACGAACCGTCATATTGGGAATTCAGAAAAGGGGCGGCGGGGGCGCAACCGCTGAAGACCGTTTCATTAAAGCTATAAATATTCTGTCGATAAATGTACTTAATGAACTTTGGCGGAATATAGACATATCGGATAGAATCACGGTATCCCATAAACTTGGCAAGAGACATACTGAAAAGGGGATGGTCGGGATTGACTTCGATTATCTTTTCTTCCAGTTCAAAATGCTCTTTACGTTTGGAGTTGTTATTCCCCCGTTCTTTGGGGGAAGCGGACGGACGGGACGGAGCCGTCTCAGAAGCGGGTTGCGGCTTATCAGGTATTTGCTTTTCAGACTCATTGCTGATAAGCTTACTCAAACTGCGGCTAATGTTCTCCTGCTTTTTCAGTTTGCCGTTCTTCAGCGTCAGCGCTTCTTCCAGAGATTGAACGGCATCGGTCAGTTGCTTAACCTGTGAAGTCAGTTCACAGATCAGACGCTGACTTTGTTGCTCACGCTTGTCAGCAGCTTTAATCTGTTCCTTGAAATGTCTGTTCTGTTCCTCCAGAAGCTCTATGACCCGGTCTTTTTTCATACCTCAAAGATACGAAAAAAGAACCGGGCAACAAAGCTTTTTATTATAAATCTACGTTATAACACATTGTTTATCAATCATTTGGCGTTTCTATAGCTTCAGCCGAAATCGTTTCCTGCACTTGGCTGACCGGAGGGAGACGCCCTGCATAATCAAAAAGAAACTCTTCCAGGAAAGCTCGTAAGCACCCGTAGAAGGATTAAAACGCGGGACTTCGAAGGTACCTTCTTCCAGGCGCTTCTGGTAAAGAATAAAACCATCCGTATCCCAACGTAAAATTTTAACCATGTCCCGTTTGTGGGAAAAGAAAACAAAAACATCTCCTGAAACGGGAGAAAGTGACATGTCGGACTTGACCAGCTGATAAAGTCCTGTCATACCTTTACGCATATCGACATAATGCTGGTACAGGTAATAACGCATATTTTCGGTTAAAGCAAACATGACTGCTCCTCCTGTATCTTACGGTTATAAAGGTCAATAAAACGGTGAATACCAAAAGAACTTCCCTGCTTGATGGAAATAATCACCCCATCCGGAAAAGTAATATTGATACCATAAAGCATATCCGAAGAAGAGGACGGACGGGCCGAAGGCGCAGATGAGGGAACCAAAGGACTGAAGCAGGGCACCGGCTTTTCGGAGGAAGAAGCCGAAAGGGAAGAACGAAGTTCACGAATGCGAATGCCGTGCCGAGAAAGCCAGAGTTCCATACCATGATAATTAACATGACACTCATGACAATAACTACGAAGAGTTAAACAGGGAGAAGATATCAGACGGGATTTTATACTCAGACAGGGTTTGAGTGTATAAAAGCATGTGCAGTCATATAAGTAGGAATTGATTAATATGAAAGCAAAGATATGAAGAAGTAGAATTAAAGAAAAGACGGCATCGCCGAGACGCTTACACTTATGTCGCTGCGGACGGTGAAGAAGGTTTCCCGGGCAACATTACCTGTAAAGTTCTGATGAAACTGACGGACGATAATGCCATCGATATCCGCTATGAAGCAGAAACGGATAAGCCGACCATCGTAAATATGACCAATCATTCTTATTTTAATCTCGATGGTGATGCAGCAAGCAATGCAGACCACTTGTTGATGGTGGATGCCGATTATTATACTCCGGTCGACAGCACATTCATGACAACTGGTGAAATTGTTCCGGTAGAAGGTACTCCGATGGATTTCCGCACTCCGACTCCGGTAGGTGCGGCACGCATTAACGACTACGATTTTGTACAATTGAAGAATGGAAATGGTTATGACCATAACTGGGTATTGAATGCCAAAGGGGATATTTCCCGGAAATGTGTTTCGCTCGAATCACCTAAGACGGGTATCGTACTGATGTATATACCAATGAACCGGGTATTCAGGTGTACGCAGGTAACTTCCTGGATGGTTCTCTGACAGGAAAGAAAGGCATTACTTCACAATCAACGTGCTTCTGTATGTCTTGAAACACAGAAATATCCGATACTCGAACAAACCGGAATGGCCTTCGGCTGTGCTTCGCCCGGGAGAAAAAAAATACATGAGTCAATGCATCTTTAAGTTTTCTGTAGATAAGGAATAATCTGCTCGCTCCCAAGAAATAAAAAAAAATATTTTAGTCTCACGGTCTCACTTCCTTTCTGTAAAGATGATATAACTAGATGAATAATGAGTGAGAGATACCTTCGAGATATGGTATCTCTCACTCTTTTATCCCTTAAAATGCTCCAGAACAGCGCATCTCTCATCCTTTCTTGAGTTATCTCTCATTATTCTTTTCTGCTACGGACTACAGCTGTATTGATTTTACTCTACCTGTCATTTGTATGTTATGACACTTGTGTTCTTGGCATATCTCCCTTACATTCTTATATTATCTTACCGACATTTTCATCGTTCCACACGGGTGAACTGATCATCGCACCAAGGTGAACTGATCATGTCACAGACGTAGACAGCTTGTTCTACCCGTGTGGAACGATGAAGATGTCTCTACGAAAATCTGATAATGATAGGTGAAAATCAGGCGATTATAGGGTTGTTTGGACGAAGAGAGGCAGTAAATCAGACAATAATTGCCGCAGTTTATAATTATGTCTGTTATTTGTTTGTATTCTAATAATAATTAGAGTATATTTGTAAGAATGTATAACACAATGAAGTTAACTTGACTTCATTAACAAAACTATTATATGATGAAAAAAATCCTTTTCTTAATGGTGATCTGCGTAGCCACTATCGCTTAAGCAGTTACAAAACTTCTATTTTATCCGGCTTTCGGCATCCTCCGGCTCAGAATTCAGATAAAACTGATGAATACAAAACTTTGCTTAAGAAGATTATGACCCTTTCCGGTAGTTCGGCATCCTCCGAGGCTATCATGTCGCAATTCATGTCAAGTATGCAAAAGGGACCTTTCCAACAAGATGAGGCTTATTGGAAAGATTTTTTGCAGCAAAGTGGACACAGAAGATTGAAGATAAAGTGATGGAAGTATATGCTCCTTTTACCAACAGCATATGACATTGGATGAACTGAAAAAAAGTAGTTGCTTTCTACGAATCTCCTGCCGGCAAGAAGCTTGGGGAGACTGCATCTGCTGTTGCGAATGAATCAATGCCGATGATACAGCAACTGTCAATGGAAATGGTACAAGAGATCATGCCGCAGATTCAGAAAAAGCATGAATATTGTTGAGAATAAGGTTGTCGACCCGAACAAGGAACGTGATCAGAAATTGTTTGATGAAATTTTACGGTTCCCTAAAGAAGATATAAAGATAGCTGCCGATAGGCAGAACTTATCAGCGAGGAATGAGTACAATGCCTGAAATCTATTCTATTGAGAAACGAAAAAATGATACTAAAGTTACATTTTTGCAGCCTTATCTATTTCGATTGGCAATGGTTGTATTATAGCCCGGGATTTAAATAGTAGATAAGAAAACCGGAGATGAATATATGGTGAGAGGATATGATGCAGCGGGGCTCCATTGGATAAGCTGTTGATTATTAAAGGTTGTGATCGCAAGTATATCTATGTCAGCCTTTTGTTTCCCAAGCTGAAAAAGAGCGTAAAAGAAATTTGATATTATAGAGGCGCTGGCTGATAAAGAGGCACTACCTTCAATGATGATGGTGTAGCTAAATCTTATTTTTGATGTAAAAATAGATGATTATATTGTATCTCTAAAGAAATGTATATTATTGAGCGATTTAGTTTACATCACTGAAAATGAATATGATTGAGGAAAACAATGGTTTGGATCAAACTATTGTGTTGATAAGTTCGTTGATGTATATATAATTTTACAGACTTTTGAACGGCAATATGAGATTTGGTACAAATCACGCAAGCTTCTTGTAACGTTGCTGCCTGGACTTTCTTTTTCGCCATAATAATACTTATGGGGTGATAAGAAATGTCATAGCCACAAAGCTTCTCTGTGTTCTGGCTATTTTTGTATTTCGCTTAAATGTATAATAATAATATGAGATATGCAGTTGTATTGATAATCAATATTTATTAGCGTTAACAGGATTCTTTCTTATCACTCATAAAGTTGATCCTTTGAATGCTAACGGATTACCGGTGAAAATGATAGCTATTGGTTCATTGTTTTGTGATATTAGATTATCCTCTTTCGCCATTATAAAAATATACAAAGATAAGGGATATTTGTGTATATATGATTTTTTCTTGCTCTTTTATATTGGCTGTTCCTGCATAGAAAAAAGCCATTGTTTTATTTATATTCATGTTCAAAAGCAATACGTAACTGAACGAAGTACAATGAG
>VOFK01002880.1_pt1 | contig 12516 bp, 20 predicted proteins | sample 5384121 | NCBI WGS metagenome assembly VOFK01 (sample SAMN12384730, study PRJNA508395) | human gut metagenome | isolation source: healthy gut J | host: Homo sapiens | reverse complement strand
AGTTCAAGTTCTGGAAGAATAGTGTCAGGTAGCCATCTTCGGCGGCAGCCGGTTCCTCCATGACGCATCGCTCAAATAAATGGATTTTGTTTTAATAATTTTTTTACATTCGTTTGCCGTAATCTGGAACAGCCAGCTCTTGAACGCATCGTTTTTCCGCAGTTTATGTAATTGCTCAAATGCTTTTAAAACGGCTGAACTGACGGCGTCCTCGGCGGTTATACTGTCCTTCGTATAATAAAGGGGCAAAATGGTATAAGTCTTTGTAATAGATTTCGTAAAGTCTGGCAAAAAGCATGGAATCGCCCTTTTTTGCCTGCTGTACGAAAATCCAGTCTGTTTTTGTCACGGGTGCCTCCAATCTGCACATTTGTGCGAATATACTGTATACAGTTCTCTGTGAAATCCCTCACAGCTAATAATTAGATTGATTTTGGTGTCAAAGTGTTGCATTTATTTCATTTTTTTATACTGTTTTTATTATGGCCTTAAGAAATGGTCTGCGTCAAGAAAAAATCTTGACAGAGGCACTTTGGTATCGTATACTATACGAGTATGGCGTGTTTTGTCGTTCCATGCCCCGGTAACGAGAATACGCATGTAACAAGGAAAACAGCCGAACCAGTTTTGTATTGCAAAACCTAGTAAGCAAGAACTAAATAAGGAGGATTCCAAGGATGAAAAGTTTTATGGCAAGCCCATCCACAGTGGAAAAGAAAATGGTATGTTGTAGACGCTGAAGGAAAACTTTAGGTCGTCTTGCATCTGAAGTTGCGAATGTATTAAGAGGTAAAAACAAACCAACTTTACACACCGCACATTGACACAGGCGATTATGTAATCGTAGTAAATGCAGAGAAGATTCAGGTTACAGGTAAGAAACTGGATCAGAAGAAATATTATCATCATTCAGAGTATGTAGGCGGAATGAAAGAAGCTACATTGAAAGAAATGATGCAGAAGAAACCAGAGTTTGTTATTACTCACGCAGTAAAAGGAATGCTTCCAAAGGGACCTCTTTGGGACGCCAGATGTTACTAAACTGCACGTATATGCAGGACCGGAGCACAACCATGCAGCACAGAAAACCGGAAACATTGGACATTTAATGAGGTGTAGAAAGGAGAGATAACATTGACTAGTTCAACATTTTACGGAACAGGAAGAAGAAAATCCAGTATCGCTCGTGTATACCTTACACCAGGTACCGGTAAAGTGACAATTAATAAAAAAGATATTGACGATTATTTTGGTCTTGAGACTTTGAAAATCATCGCTCGTCAGCCTTTGGAAGCTACAAACACTGCTGACAAGTACGATGTAAAGTTACTGTTAAAGGTGGCGGTTTCACAGGTCAGGCAGGCGCTATCCGTCACGGAATCGCTCGTGCATTGAATGAGGCAGATGCTGATTTCAGACCGATTCTTAAAAAGGCGGATTCCTTACTCGTGATTCACGTATGAAGGAAAAAGAAAGAAATACGGCTTGAAGAAAGCTCGTCGTGCACCACAGTTCCTCCAAACGTTAGTTTTTGAAACAAGATTATTACAACATCGGGGAACAGGAATGTTCCCGGTGTTTTTCTATATTTTTTGGTCTTAGGTGACTTAGATTCTAATTTTCTATATTACGGTCAACCATTTTTGATGGATGTGGTGACTGGAATTTGAGTATTTGCGATGGCGGTCAACCATTTTTGGGGGAATGGGTGACTTAAAATTGCATATTTTTGCGATAGCGGTCAACTTTTGAATGTAAAATGGTTGACTGGAATCATATTTTTCCCAAACAAGTCATTTTAGTTAATAAAATAGTTGACTAAAATAATAGAAAAGCGAGAAAAGGTCAACAAAATAGATATATCAGTTGACTGGATTTAAGTATTTTTGTAAATAAAGTCATATGAAAGAGGTGGATAAATGCAAGGATTGAAAAAATGTTATTAAAGGAGCAAAAAAGAATTAGAAATGATTTGTAGCAAGGTAGAGAACGAATTGAAATCTGTACCGAAAGGAAAATCTGCGGATATCGAAAGACAAAAAATAAGATTCGATATTACCATTGTGTAGAAGATAATGAAGGAACTTATATTTCAAAAATAGATTCCGAACTGCCAAAGCTGCTTGCTCAAAAAGAAGTATAATCAGAGTGTGCTGAAAAAAGCTAAAGCAAGACTTCGGCAGATAGAAAGGATAACGAGGGACTATTCCGATGATGAAATTGAAAAGATTTATACATCGATGCATGCATACAAAAGGCAGTTATTAGTTACACCAATTGAGCCAATATGGGAGAAAGAACTTGCTCGGTGGTATGACAGCGAATATCATGGCAAAGAATTTTACGAGGGAACCGCTGAAATTGTGACAGAAAAAAGGTGAGCGTGTCAGGTCAAAGTCAGAGAAGATTCTTGCGGATTATTTCTACAGAAACAACATTTTATATCAGTATGAAAAACCCCTATATTTGAAAGGATATGGTACGGTATACCGGATTTTACATTTTTATCGAAAAAAACGTGGAAAGAAATTTACTGGGAGCATGAAGGTATGATGGATAAACCGGAGTATGCCAAATCTGCTGTAAAAGAAAATAGAATCTTATCAGAGAAATGGAATTCATCTGGGAGAACGTCTGATACTTACTTTTGAAACAGAGTTGACAGTTTTGAATTCTCAGATTGTTGAAGAACTGGTTGAAAAATATTTGGTGTAGAGGTAGTCTTATTCTTGACTCAATATGCTTGGTATGCTACTTTAATTAAAAATAGTTATAAAGACAATAACTGGAGGGTGATAGTCTGACGGCAAAACTAAGAAATATGACATCATTGTACATTTTTAAAGGTGATAAGGCGCTGCTTTTTGTATCGACAGGGCAGCAGAGTTGTTAACGATATGTGGATAGGCTCTGCTGGAGGACATTTTGAACCGGAAGAATTAAATGATGCAAAAGCATGCGTGTTGCGGGAATTAAATGAAGAATTAGAACTTGCGGAAAAAAAGATTTATCTCATCTGGAACTGCGGTATGTAACATTACGAAGATGTAACGGAGAAATCAGACAGAATTATTATTTTTTTGCAGACCTTAAAGACGAAGTTGATGTCAATTTTCATTCAGTGAAGGAATCAGCAGGTGGTTTGACTTGTCAGAATTGAATTCTTTAGAAATGCCATTTACATCAAAGTATGTGGTAAAACATTATTTAGAAATTGGCTGTAAAAAATCATGATATATATGCAGGAATTGCTGATGGAGAAAAAAATAGTATTTGTTAATATGCCGGAATTTTAGATGAAAACAGCAATTTAGAAACAGCAAACGCTAGCAATTTGTTTTATAGTATAACTACCACGGAATGGAAGGTGATGGTTATGAATCAAATCATACAGTATATTGAAGAACATCTTGAAGAGGACTTGAGTGTAAAGCAGTTGGCGGATGCAGTAGGATATTCCGAATGTCATTTTATTCGTATTTTCAAATCCTATACAAATCAAACGGTAATGGATTATATTTGCAGGAGGAGGCTGATTAAATCATGCGATGATATTAGTTCCGGAATGCGTCTCATTGATGTAGCTGTGAAATACGGATGGAAGTCACATAGCGCTTTTACACAATCATTTCGTAGAGAGTTTGGTTTCCCACCATCACTTCTTAGAGCAATGAAATTACAATTTAAATGTCTAGGAGGTAGTTATATGGAGCCGATTTTCTTGAAAACAACAGAGGTAGGAACCTCTAAAGAAAAAGCTATTTGAGGTATTAAAAGAAACGATAGAAAAAATGATATTGAAATTGAAGATAAGGTATTATATGATGTTTATTTGACGGCATGCAAGGCGTATAATGGGAAAAGAAGATATTCGGGAGAGGAATACGTTACGCACCCTATAAATGTTGCAATACTGTTAGCAGAATTAGGTGCTGAGCGTGATACGGTTCTGGCAGGATTGTTTTGTGATGTGAAGGAAAAAAAGGAAATGATACTAATTTGGCAAATGAGTTGCCGAATGGCGTATTAAAAAATAGTCCGACAGATTGAACACAAAAATACAGAGGAAGCCATTCTTATTAAACTCGCAGAAAGACTTCATAATATGCGGACGATTGATTATATTGATGAGAGCAAGAAAGTGGGATATATAAAAGTGCCTCAAGTTGTTAGCCCCCTCACTCCCCTATCTGGCACAGCACAGAAGCGTAAAAAAACATCCCATCCTTTTTGCCTCGAACCGGCATATGCCGCCATGCTGGTTCACAATATTTTTCACGGAGCGGGTTCCAAGCCCAAGCCCTTTATGTTTGGTGGAAACAAGATTCCCATCTGGGTATGTGCAAAGCGTTTCCGGTGAAAGTGTTATCTACGGTGATACAGAGTGAGCCGCCGTCAGTATTTGCGCGGACGATGATTTTTTTTCAAGTCCGGTGTTTGTTTCGATTTGCAGGCATCTACAGCGTTTTCCAATAGGTTGCCGAGGAGAACCGAAATGTCGGTTTCCGGAATGTTGATTTTTCCGGAATTCCTGTTTTTACGAGATAGGTAATACCCTGCTCTTTGGCCTGTTGTGCAAAATATACAAGTACGGCATTGGCGGCAGTATTTGCGCAGAACTGTACCGGCGTATCGTCTGGTAAACTCATTCTGTACTGTTTTAGATACTCACTTAGAGCAGCATAGTTTCTTGTATTCAGGTATTCCTGCATAAGTGTGATATGGTGGCGGACATCGTGCTTGGCTCGGCGCACCTCTGTGATTTTCTCCTGCAAATTTTCGTATTGTACCGTCTGCATGGTCAATTCATGGTTGCGTTCCGTCAGCAGGAGGGTTTTTGGTCTGCTCAAAATCAGGCGTGTAACGACATAGTAAATGAAAATGGCACCGACATTGATAAATAAATAAAAACAGCGTATTTTTCGGACGCAGGGGCAATTTCAAGACTTGATTTGGAAGCATTTCCGTAGAACGCATAATACCACATCACATAAAGGTGGCAGGAATTACCCACAAAATACCGCCACTCAAAGCCGGATGGCTCCTTTTCTACTGCCGGTGTATACACTTTTTTCATATAGAAAAACAGAGGAATAGCAAGAATTATTTCTACCACAGCAAGCATGAGAGAAAAAAGACCAGCGGTAACTTTGTACGGCGAGGTCAGGGAAGAAAAAGATTTTCTATGGTCTTTGATGAAAATTACAGCGAGGTTCGCAAGATTTGAAATCATTAAAAAAAGTGTAAAAACGTTTTGCCAAAGTGTTTTTTTATGGCAAGAAAATAAAAAGCAGCATACAGGATGGTGCTTTACTGCACTGATGGTTCCGGTGTTGTTTCCGGAGCAAAGGCAGCCCATGCACCGAGAAAGCTGCAAAATTGTCACAAGAACAATCAAAAAATGTTGTATTTATCGAAAAAACGAAGACTGTGCCGGAACGGATAAAGTGCCAGGGCAAGAAAAGGAAGAAAATTCAGCAGGGAATAAATGGCGACTTCCGCCAATCGATAAAAAGAGACAGCATCATTTGCCACCTCCATTTCGTAACATTTCAAACCGGAACGTAAAATAGGCATCTAAAACTTCTTTGGATTTACGTCTGCTAATTGGGATACTTTTTCCGTCGCTCATGACAAAAAAACATCATTGGTCTGGGAAGCAACTTCATAAAAATTAATTAACATACCTTTTTGTCGGGCTGGAAAAATACGGATAGGCACATAAGAGCGATTCAATTTCGGAAAAAGAAGTTCGCACAATTGTGTCAACGTCGTATTTGCAGTGAAGGGTGACCCGGTGTGAAGAAAAAATCAACATAAATAATATTGCGCAGGATGGCACTGGTGCCATCGGGAAGTTTTACCGTACGCATCTTCTCAATTTCTGTGAGGTTAAGCCGGTCTAACATAACCTTTACTTTGTCGCGCCCAAATGGTTTTTTGCGCAGATAATAGCAGGCATTTACCTCATAACTTTCACTGGCAAATTCATTGCTCGTTGTACTGAAAACAATTTTTACGTTGCTGTCTCGTTCCCTGATTTTTACGGGCAACATCCACGCCGGTCAGTTTGTCCATAAAAATATCTAAAATAATAAGGTCAAAATCCGCGGTCTCCCAAGCATTCAGAAACTCTTCGCCACTTCGATAATCCGATATTTCTGAAGAATCTCCGAGAAATTCATTTTTAACAAAGTGCGCAACTGTTCACACATTTGTATATCATCATCCACAATCGCAATTCTCAAAGTTAATCTCCTTATAATCCAAAAGTTTTACAAATTTTCCTTATTGTAGCATATTTTTGACACAAAAACAAAAGAAGCATAAAAGAATATTTTTACCGTTTGTGTAATTTTTTTACCGCTTGTGCCAAAGTGGTTGCTATTTGTAAAAAGTTCGGGTAAGATTTGTGTTACGGCTAAAGACATAACAGGAGGATATGTGAACACAAGGGTAAACACGAAAGGGAAAGACGAAGGCAAACAGAGAGGGAAAGCAAACGGCAGTCTGTAATAGGGCTGCCGTTTGGCATGCAGAGAACACTTGACCTTGACGTCACGCACATAACATTCTATGATAAAAGAAGAAATATCAATAGAAAAAGGAGAGTGCTTGACTTATGAAAAAATAATCACATATGTTATGATATTTACGATGTTAATTACAACGGCTGCAGTTTCTATGGCGGTTCCTGCATCGGCGGCGGTGAAAAAGCAGAGCAAAAAGACAGGTGACATTGATTCGAAGCTACAATAAAATATACCGCAAATGCAAAAAAGAACTTTAAGTATGATGGTCCGCAGCTTGAAATGAATCAAGATTCTTACAAAGAATTCAAAATCTGGGACAAAGAACTCAATCGTGTATACAAACTGCTTTATAAAGGGTTGTCGGCAAAGCAGAAAAAAGTGTTAAAGAAAAAACAGATTCGCTGGATAAAGAAAAAAGAAAAGGAAGCAGCCAAGGAAAGCGGCACAATGGGTAAGCGGAAGCGGACAGCCGTTGGCACGTAATATGGGTGTTGATTACAGAGACCAAGAAGCGTTTACGCTGGCTGATTCGAACTTACGCATAAGAAGGAGCACATAGAAACGATGGCAAACATAATTAAGATTGCGGATTTTTCAGATGAGGCACTTGATTTTTTATGCGCGTGAAAGAGGCGCAGTTAAAACACCGCCCGGCGCATGGCAGGGGGATGTTTATTGCGGAGAGTCCGATTGTCATTGAGAGCACTGGCAGCGGGGTATGAGCCGGTATCATTTCTCATGGAAGAAGCGCATCGAAAGCAGGGGCAGGAATTTATTGCAAAATACCCGGAGATTCCAATTTTTACAGCACCGTTTGATGTGTTGACAAAAAAATCACAGGGTTTAAACTCACGAGAGGGATGCTTTTGTGCGATGTACCGCAGAGAACTTCCGTCGATTGAACATGATGTGTAAAAATGCAAGCCGGATAGCGGTTTTGGAAAACGTGGTGAATCAACCAATGTAGGGTGCGATTTTCCGTTCGGCAGCAGCGCTTTCAATGGATGCTGTCCTGCTTACTCGGATTGCAGCGACCCCTTATACCCGCCGTGCGGTGCAGGGTAAGATATGGGAACCGTGTTTCAGGTTCCGTGGAGTTTTCTGCCGGATGATGAAACCTATGTGAGCAGGCTGCACAAACTTGGCTATAAAACGGCGGCAATGGCATTGTGTGAGGATACGGTTTCAATTGCAGATGAGAGATTGAAAAATGAAGAAAAACTTGCTATTATTCTGGGGACAGAAGGCGAGGATTGATGCCGCAGACAATAAAACAAAGTGATTACACCATCAAAATACCGATGGCACACGGTGTTGATTCGCTGAATGTAGCGGCGGCGAGTGCAGTCGCTTTTGGGAGGGAGGAAATAAGGAGGTAAAACGATGATAAGACATATTTTATTTTTGGAATTTCACGGAGAAAGTGAAAGAGGAGCATACACAGGAGGAATCCCTTCGTTTTATGCAGCAGTCAGTGGCTACGATGAATGGAAATATAGAGGGGCTTTGCATGCAGAGATAAACCGCAATTTTGCCGGTGGCTATGACCTTGTTTTTTATGCAGAATTTGCAGATGAGGAATCGTTAAAGAAGTTTATGAACCATCCACTTCATGTGGCACATAGAGAAAAAATGCAAGGAAATTGTGACTGACCGGTTATGTGGCGATATCGTCAGTGAATAGAGAAGACGACACGTAAGATGGAAAAGCAAAAAACATAACATGCTTTCCAAAACTTGCATAAAAGGCATCAATTCGCTATAATGGGGACAATGACGTTTGAAAGGAGAATTTAGTCACATGAAAAAAGAAATTTAGTTTTCTGCTTGTATTGGCAGTTCTTGTAATGGGGCTTAGTGCGTGTGGAAGTTCAAAAATCCGATACGACGAGCGAGACAAAAAGCAACAAAATTTTAAAAGCTACGGAGACAGCCGAGGTAACAAAAGAGCCGGAATCGAAAACAACGGATACAAAAAGGTAAGCATCATGCAAAAATCAAAGTGAAAGATTATGGCACGATTGAGGTGGAGTTAGATGGTGATACGGCACCGATTACGGTTGCAAACTTTATCAAATTGGTGAATGAAAAGTTTTATGATGGTTTGACATTTCACCGCATTATGTCCGGCTTTATGATTCAGGGCGGTGATCCGTTAGGAAACAGGAACCGGTGGTTCAGATGAGACGATTAAAGGTGAATTTTTCTTCCAATGGAGTAGAGAAATAACATATCTCATAAAAGAGGTGTGATTTCCATGGCGCGTTCGTCAGACCCGGACAGCGCAAGTTCCCAGTTCTTCATTATGCATCAGGATGCAACCTATTTGGATGGTGAGTATGCTGCTTTTGGAAAAGTGACAAAGGGAATGAAAGTTGTCGATAAGATTTGTGAAGATGCCACTCCGACTGACGGTAACGGAACGATTGAAAAAAGCAGACCAGCCGGTCATTGAAAGTATTCGTATGGTGGATTAAATAAAATCGTGTCTATTGAATAACGATGGAAGCACAGGTTAAGTCTTCCGAAAGATTGTAAACAATGCCGCTCTTTAGTCCTACGACGGTGGGACGAAGGACGGCATTTGGTTTATTTTCGACAACGCGGGCCTGTTCGCCATTGCTCAGTGAAACCGTTGTATCAACCGGATAGAGAATGACGCTCTCCATGAAACTGCGCATGGCAGTGATATCTAACTCGGCGGTCATTGACATAATCATTTCCACGGCGGTGCGCTGGGAAAATGATTTTTGTAAGGACGCTCGGTTACTAGAGCGTCGTAAACGTCCGCAATGGACAGAATTTTTGCATAAGGTACAATTTTATCGGAAGCGTATCCAAATGGATATCCGGTTCCGTTCATTTTTTCATGATGCTGCAGCACGGCAAGCGAAATGGCACCGTGAAATTCTTTTTTTCTCTTTTTAATATGTTATAGCCAAGCTCGGAGTGCTGTTTCATAATAACAAATTCTTCATCGGTTAAGCGAGCCGGCTTGTTTAAAATTTCGGATGGGATTTTGATTTTCCCATATCGTGTAAAAGTCCGGCGATACCGATATTATAAACATCTTTGCTTGACATGCCCAAGTTTCTGGCAATAATCATGGAGATGGTAGCGACATCCACACTGTGCTTAAACGTATATTCATCGCTTGTTTTGAGTGCACTGATATCAACCGCCAAAGCGTCGTTGTGGTCAATGGCGTGAATTAAGTCATTTGTAATTTTTTTGCGGAAGTGTTTGTGAATTCCGGTGAGTCTGAATTGTTATATAAATACTGGATTCCCTCGGACACGCGTTTTTTTTTAACACTCTCTGATAAATAAACTTTTCTTGGATCTTCTGTGCGGTATTTTTCGATTTTTATTGCGTACAAAAGGGGTGAGTGTTTCTTCCTCCGGTTTTTCCTCGGGTCTTCCTCACCTGTCTTTATGTATACTCCGTGTATGCCTCGTTTTTCAGGCCTTCAATCAAATAAGCATCCAAAGCAGAGCCACGGGCAATGAGTGTACGGTCCAGTCTGTCTTTGATAACCTGGTCAATCTGCATGCCCTCTTCTAGTTTGGAAGTTGGTACATAAAATCGCTTAATCAATGAAATCCAATCTCCTTTAATGTTTCTGTTAGTAGTATAACATAAATGGGGGGCTTGTTCCAACTGTTTGCCCGAGAAAGTTGAAAAAAACAGATAATGAAAATAATTCACTTCAAAAGTGAACAAAAATTAAACATTTTCGCTTTACATTTGTTTTTCCTACGATATAATAGGATATGCTGGGTCAAAACGTTATTGAGAAAAAATTTTGCACCCAATGGATGAAGGATAGAAGGAGATTTGAGAACGATGAAGAACGGTATCGAAATCAGATGGCACGGCGCGGCAGGCCAAGGTGCCAAGACGGCAGCACTTTTGTTGCGGATGTAGCGTTCAAAACGGGTCAGAACGTGCAGGGGATTTCCGGAATATGGTCCGGAGCGTATGGGGAGCACCGATTACGGCGTACAACCGCATCAGTTCCGATGTGATTCGCGTACATTCAAACATTTACCACCCGGATTATGTGGTAGTTGTAGATGATGAGACGCTTTTTGGATTCGGTTGATGTGACAGCCGGTTTGAAGGAAACCGGTGCAATTATTAATACACCGAAAAAGAGAGGACATGATTCCGAAACTCAATGGCTACAAAGGTCGTGTTTATGCGATTGATGCCAGACATATTTCCGTGGAGACATTAGGAAAGAATTTTCCGAATTCACCGATGTTAGCAGCAACGGTAGCGGTCAGTGAAGTAATGGAAAAAGAGACTTTTATTCATGAAATGAGAGCTTCTTATGAACATAAATTTGCAAAGAAACCGGAAGTAATTGACGGTAATATGGAAGCGTTGGAGCGTGCCTTTGACGTTGTTTCCATCGATATTCAGAAAGATAAGGAGGCAATGGCGTGAGAACAGATGTTACAAAAATCAACGAAAAACACCACATCAGGATTTGACAGAAGGCTTGATGGTTTTTGCGGGTGGCACTTCAAAACCTTTTTTAATACCGGTGAGTGGCGCACGAATACCCCGATTTATGTTGCAGATAAATGTAAACAATGCCTGCTCTGCACCCCGGTTTGCCCGGACTGCAGTATTCCGGTTAAAGATGGAAAGCGTGGCGAATTTGACTGTGACCATTGTAAGGGGCTGCGGCATTTGTGCTAAAGTATGTCCATTTGGAGCAATTGAGATGAAGGAGGGAAATGTATAATGGCGATCAAAGAACGTATGTCAGGAAATGAAGCGGTGGCTTACGCGATCCGCCAGGTAAATCCGGATGTTATGCCGGCTTTCCCTATCACGCCATCCACGGAGATTCCGCAGATGGTATCTACTTATATTGCGAATGGGGAAATGGATACAGAGTTTATTCCGGTAGAGAGTGAGCATTCTTCCATGAGTGCAACGATTGGTGCCGAGCAGCAGGTGCGAGAAGTTTGACGGCTACTTCTTCTGCAGGACTCGCACTTATGTGGGGAAGAACTTCTTCTTGCCGCATCAGAATCGTCTACCACTTGTTATGGCGTTGGTAAACCGTACATTATCCGGTCCGATTAACATCAACTGTGACCACTCCGATGGAATGGGCGCAAGAGATACCGGCTGGATCCAGATCTATGCAGAGAATAATCAGGAAGCGTATGATAACTTCATTCAGGCATATCCGATCGCGGAAGATACGAGAGTGCATCTTCCGGTTATGATTTGCCAGGATGGTTTATTACAAACCACGCTGTGGAAAATATTACGCTTTTGGAAGATGAAGCGGTCAAAGATTTTGTTGGTGAGTATCATCCGGAAGAATTTTTGTTAAATCCCGGCAAAACCAATTGCGGTAGGGACCGTATTCTGTTTCCAATTATGCAATGGAGGCAAAGAAAAAATCAGGAAGTGGCTCTTGAAAATTCAAAAGAAGTTATCAAGGAAGTTGCCAAAAAATACAAAGAGCTGACCGGACGTGGTTTTGAGCTTTTTTGAGGAATATAAAACGGAAGATGCCGATTACATTATGTTGATTATGGGTTCGGCAGCAGGAACTGCGAAAGAGGCTGTGGATGAACTTCGGGCAGAAGGCAAAAAAGTCGGTGTACTCAAACTTCGTGTATTCCGTCCATTCCCTTCAGAGGAAATTGCAAAAGCTTTAGCAAATTGCAAAGCAGTTGCCGTTATGGACCGTTGTGAGAGCTACAATGGCAATGGCGGACCACTTGGCAGTGAAGTGCCGGCAGCTTTGTTCAAAAAATAAGGTAATGATTGAGGCAGTGAATTATATATACGGTCTGGCCGGACGCGATTTTACCATTAAAGATGTAAAAGATGTATTCGCGGAATTAGAGGATATGATTGAAAATGGCAAGACAGTAGAACAGTACCAGTATATCAGACTGAGAGGATAAACAGGCTTAATACGTAATGCTTTATTCAGTTACGTATTGCT
>VOFK01001820.1_pt1 | contig 12516 bp, 17 predicted proteins | sample 5384121 | NCBI WGS metagenome assembly VOFK01 (sample SAMN12384730, study PRJNA508395) | human gut metagenome | isolation source: healthy gut J | host: Homo sapiens | reverse complement strand
CTGCTCGGTCAATTTCCCGCAGGCCGTCATCCAGCTCGAATTCTCCGAAGCCCCGCAGCAGCCGTCACCATCCAGCAGGCAAATGAGGCGGAAGAAGCTGTTTTTGCCGTAAGGGCCGGGCAGCACACGGAAGAAACTGGTTTGCATTTTCTGCTTGTTTCTGATATCCTATACATACTGCGCTGTATCCGCGGTATTTTTTACGCGAAGGGAAGGATGCGCTGTGGGCGGAAATACGCTGGATATGACAAAGGGAAGCGCGTGGAAGCTGATCGTACAGTTTGCCGTGCCGGTATTTCTCAGTCAGGTGTTCCAGCAGCTTTACAATACGGCGGACGCACTGATCGTCGGCCGGTTTCTGGGGGATGAGGCGCTGGCGGCCGTCAGTGCGTCCGGCCCGCTGATCTTTCTGCTCATCAGCTTCTTTACCGGCCTCTCCATGGGTGCAGGTGTGACCATTTCCCGCTATTTCGGCGCAGATGACTATGACCGCGTGTCCAGAGCCATCCATACGGACGTGATGCTGGGCCTGATCAGCGGCGTGATTCTGACGGTGGTGGGCGTGTGGCTGACGCCGATGTTCCTGCGCTGGATGGGTACCGCGCCGGAGGTTCTGCCGGATGCAATCGCGTATTTCCGGTATTACTTCATCGGCGTTCTGGCCGTCGTCATGTACAATATGTGCAAGAGCATCATGAACGCCCTCGGCGACAGCAAGCGGCCGCTCTATTATCTGATCATTTCGTCCCTTACCAATATTGTACTCGATCTGCTGTTTATCGGCGCGTTCCATTGGGGCGTGTGGGCGGCTGCCGTCGCCACGACGATCTCATCTCGCAGGCTGTCAGCATGATCCTGTGCATGATCCATCTGATGAAGAAGGGTACGATCTATCAGGTCGAGTTGAAAAAGCTGCATATCGACCGCGAAATGCTCGGCCAGATCATCCGCTACGGTCTTCCGTCCGGTGTGCAGAACTCCGTGATCGGTTTTGCAAATGTCATTGTCCAGTCCAACATCAATTCCTTCGGCAAGGTCGCCATGGCGGCCTACGGTGCGTACTCCCAAGCTGGAGGGCTTCGCGTTCCTGCCTGTCACCAGCTTCACCATGGCGCTGACGACCTTCGTTGGCCAGAATCTCGGCGCCGGGCTTCACGACCGGGCGAAAAAGGGCTCACGCTTCGGTATCATCGCGTCTGTTGTGATCGCGGAGATCATCGGCGTGACGATGTATCTGCTTGCGCCGCAGCTTGTCGCGCTGTTCAGCCCCACGCCGGAGGTCGTCGAACTCGGCACGCGCCAGATGCGCACGACGGCGCTGTTCTTCTGCCTGCTGGCATACTCCCACGCGATTGCGTCGATCTGCCGCGGCGCAGGCAAGGCCTTCGTGCCGATGGTCATCATGCTGCTGTTCTGGTGCGTGGTGCGTATCGCATATATCACCATCGTCATGGGCATCGTCCACGAGAATTCAGTATATCTACATGGCCTATCCCATCACATGGTCGCTCAGCTCCATCGTCTATTTCCTCTATTACCACTTCTCCGACTGGGTTCATGGCTTTGATAAAAAGCCTGCAAAACCCCAAAGACTTAAAAAATCGCCATGCTCAGCACAACTGCCGGGCATGGCGATTTTTTTATCCGTTTTTCGGTTCTGCCGGCTTTGGCTTGACGCGGGCGAATCTGCGGCGGCGGGCGCGGTGTGGGCGGGGCTTCTGGCTGAGCGCGGCATAGCTCTTTGCGACCTGCTCGGTCGGCTCGTAGACCAGACGGCTGACGCGCAGCGCGCCGTCCTCCTGCACCAGCCGGATACGGATGTAAAACTCGCCGTCCGCCTCGCATCTGGCGCGGGACAGATACCGCCGTCCCTGCTGCGGATACCATTTTCCCGCCGTCATCTGCCCGCCGCAGACGGGGCAGCGGTTCTCCTGCCCGCTCATCGCGCCGAGCGCGGCGGTCTTGTCAGCGTAGCCGTGGAACACGGCCCGCTGCACGCAGCCGGGCAGCTCAGCGCCGTGGAAGCCGTTTTCGTGCGCCTGCACGGCGGCCTCATACGCGGCGATGCCCTCCGCGAGACGCAGATGCTGGCAGACGAGCGCCGTATGATACGCGTCGCCCAGCGCGTCGTGCGCGGCACGGGTGGGGGCGATATCCATCATCTGCATAGCCGTCGACAGCGCCTTCTGCGCGCCGGAGCCGTCGGTCTGCGCGTTGAAGATCAGCTGCGCGTTGTACCAGCGCGCCGTCCACCCGCTCTCCAGACCGAACACCGCGAGATTCTCCCGCAGGATCGTGATATCGTCAAAGCCCCACGTCAAAAACACGCAGTCCTCGCCGCACCACGCTGCAAACTGCGCGGCGGCCTCTGGGAAGCACACGCTTTTCGCGGAGCAGACTGTCGCGGATGCCGGTCAGCGAGGCGACCTTGCGGTTCATTTTCTTAAAATATTTGGGCCGGATGAGGATCTGGAACTCGTCCGCGATCTGCTGCTCCTGCGTCATGCGCACAGCGCCGATCTGCACGATCTCGCCGCGCATCGGCGACGGCAGCGCCTTTTTTGCGCTGTACGAGCCCGGCCACGGCTGGTTCCACTCCATATCCAGAATAATATACTGCATAGCGTCAAACTCCTTCTTGTCTAACAGCTATGGTATCACAAACTCGGCAGAGTGTAAACAATAAAACCGCGTCTGCATAGAATATGCCAGCAAATCAGGGAAGGCAGGAACCGGCATATGCCATTTTTATTCTTAAGTCCGTCCACACAGTATTTCAATCCCTACATCACAACCGGTGACGAGCGCTATTGGATGAACGCGCTGGCCGATGAAATGATGCCGTATCTGCACGCGAGCGGCATCACCGTCACGCGCAACGACCCGGACGGCAGCGCCGCGCAGTCTATCCGCGATTCCAACGCGTCCCGGCAGGATTTCCATCTGGCGCTGCACTCGAACGCCGCGCCGCAGGCGCTGTCAGGCCGGCTGCGCGGCGTGGACATTTACTATTATCCGACGAGCGAGGCCGGGCTTCGCATGGCGAACATTCTGGTTGATAACATCAAGCCCATCTATCCGCTTCCCGACCGGGTGCAGGCGCGCTCGTCCACGATCATCGGTGAGCTGCGCCGCACACGGGCTCCGGCCGTTCTGGCCGAACTCGGATATCACGACAACACGGAGGACGCAAATTGGCTGACGGGCAATCTGGATGAAATTGCGCGGGTGCTGGCCCTAGGTGTGACGGAGTATTTCGGTGTTCCGTTCCTGACGCCGGGTGACGAATTCGACGCCGAGGCCGCAGGCGAGAACGGGTACATGGCGCTGCGCGCTTACCCGCAGACGGATGCGGAGATTCTGGCACAGGTGCCGAACGGAACAGCCGTTACGGTACTTGGAGACTTCAATGGCTGGTACACCGTCCGCGCAGGCGATCTGTACGGCTTTGCCTCCATCGCCGAGGTTCCAGCTAGGCGTCATGCCGCTGGGCGAATGACGAACCGGCCCGCAGGTCACAGCCTGCGGGCCGGAGTTTATTTCGCGTTCTTCTGATTGTTCTGCGCCAGAATGCGCTCGATCTCGGCCTGCGCGTTGTAGACCTCGTCGTGGAAGTGCTGGGCGGAAATACGCTCGGCCCCGTGGCCGAGGATGATGAGCTGCTCAAGATTGTCGCTCGTTGCCACGCGGACGCGGCGGCGGCCGCGAAGCTCAAAGCTCAGGCGCTCGATATACTGATCCGCCGTCTCCGCCTGGCGGGTGTAGACAATGTGGATGTTGTGGTATTTTTCCACAGAACCAAGTCCCTGCGGCACCTTGTACGCGTCAAAAACCAGAATGAGTGTACAGCCGCGGTAGCCCTGATAATTGCACAGCAGATTCATAAGCACATGCCGTGCCGTGTCAAGGCTCGTGCGGGCCAGCTCCTTCAGCTCGTCCCACGCAAACAGGATGTTATAGCCGTCAACCAGCAGGAAATCATCCGCCGGGCCGAGGCTTTGCAGAAATTCGCGCTTGTCCTCGCTGCGCAGCATCATCTGCGGCAGCACGTCGCGGCGGCGGATCGCGCCGTAGGTGCGCTCAAAGATCGCCAGCAGCTCCTTTTCGAGTTCCGGCGCGCCGCCGGGCGCAACGGATTTTACGATCCGCTGCGGCTCCTGCCGCGCAGGGCCTCCGAATCGCAGCAGCGGCAGATGCGCCGCCGCATCCACGTCCTGCCACTTGACCTCGTAGCCTGCGCCGTGCGCGCAGAAAACGGAACTCGCCGGGTTTTCCAGATCGCGCGCCGGGTCATAGCCCAGCTTCCTTTTACGATCTGCTCCTGCTCCCGGCAGGGCCGGTAGCCGCTGACGCGCAGCTGGATGCGTCCGCGGCCCCTTGTATAGGCCGTAAGTTCAGTCTGATACTCCCGCAGCAGCCGCACAGGCGCACTTCCGCGCAGGACAGTCTGTTCGCCGTCCGTTTCCGGCGGCTCATATTCGCCCTGCATGCGCTGAATATCCGTGATCGCCCGGCCCACATTCGGCGCGGGCAGTTCCATGCGAAACGCGTACCACGGCTCGAGCAGCACGGACTGCGCCTTCATGAGCCCCTGCCGCACAGCGCGGTAGGTCGCCTGCCGGAAATCGCCGCCCTCCGTGTGCTTCAGATGCGCCCGGCCGGAGACGAGCGTGAAGCGGATATCGGTGATGGGCGCGCCGGTCAGGACGCCCCGGTGTGGCCTTTTCCGCCAGATGCGCCAGAATCAGCCGCTGCCAGTGCAGCGCCAGCGTGTCCGTCGGACACATGGTGTCAAATTGCAGGCCGGAGCCCGGCTCCGCCGGCTCCATCAGCAGATGCACCTCGGCATAGTGCCGCAGCGGCTCATAATGCCCCACGCCCTCGACCGGCGCGGCGATCGTCTCAAGATAAACGATGTTCCCCGCGTCAAATGAAACCTTCAGCCCGAAGCGGCTTTCAATCAGCTTCTGCAAAATCTCCATCTGCACCGGCCCCATCAGCTGCACGCGAATCTCTCGCAGCAGCGCGTTCCAGACCAGATGCAGCGCAGGATCCTCCTCTTCAAGCACACGCAGCTGTCCATACGCCAGCGCCGCATCCGTGCCGTCGTCCAGAAGCAGGCGGTATTCCAGAACCGGCTGCAAAACCGGTGCCTGCGCCGCCGTCTCCCGGCCCAGCACATCGCCCGGCATGGTTTTGCTCAGACCCGTCACGGCGCAGACCGTCCCTGCGGGGGCCTGCTGCAAAAGCGTGAATTTACTGCCGGAATAGAGCCGAAGCTGGTCGGCCTTTTCTCTCTCCCAGCCCTCGCCGGAAAGCGTCTGCTTGACCGTGAGCTTCCCGCCCGTGACCTTTAAAAACGTCAGCCGTGCACCCTTTTCATCGCGTGCGATCTTGAATACGTGCGCGCCGAACTCCGCGCCCCGCGCAGGCTCGTCCACGAACCGGCCCAGCGCGTCCAGAAGCGCGTCCACGCCCGTCTGCCGCAGCGCGGAGCCGAACAGGCACGGGAACACCCGCCTGTGCGAGACGAGCGGCGCGATCTGCGCGTCGGAAAGCGTGCCGGAGGTGAGATAACTCTCCATCAGCGCCTCGTCGGACAGGGAAAGCTCCTCAAAGAGCTGTGCCTGCGGCTGGGAAAAATCGATACAGCCCTCGTCCAGTTCCACACGGACAGCGGCAAGCAGCGCATCCCGATCCGCTGTTTCCATATCCATCTTGTTGAAGAAGAGAATGACCGGCACCTGATAGCGCCGCAGCAGCCGCCAGAGCGTGACGGTGTGACTCTGGATGCCCGACGACGGGCCGCTGATAATGAGCACGGCGCAGTCGAGCACCTGCAGCGTCCGCTCCATCTCGGCAGAAAAATCCACATGGCCCGGCGTGTCGAGCAGCGTCAGCGTGCAGCCGGGCAGCGGGAGGACAGCCTGCTTGGAAAAGATCGTGATACCTCGGCTGCGTTCCTGCGCGTCGGTGTCGAGAAATGTATCGCCGTGATCGACGCGGCCAAACGTACGGATGACGCCCGCCCGATAGAGCATGGCCTCCGACAGCGTCGTCTTGCCCGCGTCCACATGGGCAAGCAGCCCCACGCAAAGCCGTTTTTCCGTCCGTTCCGTTCCCTGTGCGTTCATTGCCGTTCTCCGTTCGTTTTGATCTGGGAGAATTATAGCACAAAAACGAAAAACCGCCAAGAGGGACAGGCAGACACATGAGGAGACTGTGCGGATATGCCATTGCCTTTTTCGGGGAAATGCACTATAATGTTTATAACTATGTAAATTGGGAAGGAGGCGGCTGCGGTGCTGCCGGAGGGCTTTTTGCTGCGCGGATGCGCGCGCTTTTGGGAAGCGAATATGAGGGACTTTCTCGCGTCCTTCGACCGGCCGCTCTGCACCGGTCTGCGGAAAAATCCGCTGAAAGCCGGCTTTACGGGAGATCTGTCCCGCTTTTCGCTCGCTCCCGTGCCATGGTGCCCGACGGGGTTTTACTATGACGCAGCCTCCCGGCCCGGTTTATCGCCGTATCACGCGGCGGGGCTTTATTATCTGCAGGAGCCGAGCGCCATGGCCCCGGCGGAGCGGACAGACCGCAGCCGGGTGAGCACGTGCTCGACCTATGCGCGGCCCCCGGCGGGAAATCGACACAGCTGGCAGGCAAGCTGCGGGGAAGGGGATTCTGGTCTGCAATGAGATTAACGCCAAGCGCGCAAAATCCTATCCGGAAACATGGAACGGCTGGGCATTTCCAACGCGCTGGTTTTAAACGAGCACCCGAAAAAAACTGACGGGCGCTTCGCGGGGTATTTTGATAAAATTCTTGTTGACGCGCCATGCTCCGGCGAAGGCATGTTCCGCAAGGAAGAGGCCGCCGTCACTGACTGGACGGAGGACACAAACGCCATCTGTGCCAACCGGCAGCTGGAAATTCTGACCTCCGCCGCAGCCATGCTCCGCCCCGGCGGGCGGCTGGTTTACTCCACGTGCACGTTCTCTCCTGTGGAAAACGAGGGCGTGATCTCGGACTTTTTGTGGAAAAATCCCGATTTTTCTGTAGAAAAGCCGGACGTGCCGTTCTTTTCTCCCGGCAGACCCGATTGGGTGGCGAATCCCGCGCCGGGATTGGAAAAAACGTTCCGCCTCTGGCCGCATAAGCTTTTGGGCGAGGGGCACTATGCCGCCGTCCTCCGCCGGGCGGGGGACGAAGCCTGCGGCGCTTTCACCGGAACCCGCGGCCAAATGCCCGCCGGAGCTTGCGGCATTCCGCGGCCAGACCGGCGCCACGCTGCCGGAGGGGAAGCTGCTGCGGTTCGGGGACGTGTGCTATCTCGTCCCGCAGGCGCTGCCGGAGGTAAAGGGGCTGCGGGTGCTGCGCGCGGGACTGGAACTCGGCGCAGTTTTGAAAAACCGCTTTGAACCCGCACACGCGTGGGCGCTGTGGCTGGAGACGCTGGAAAACAGCGTCTCGCTTGAGGAAGCCGACCCGCTGCTTGCCCGGTATCTGTCCGGCGACGTGCTGCCGTCCGACAGGCGCGGCTGGACGCTTGTACAGGCTGACGGTCTTTCGCTCGGCTGGGCAAAGGGCGACGGAAGCCAGCTCAAAAATCACTATCCGAAGGCGCTTCGCCGCCCGGTTTAAGAAACAGGAGGATACACTATGGCAAAGACAGTCCTGATCGTAGAGGATGAACGCGCAATCGTAGAGATCCTGAAATTCAATCTCAAGCGCGAGGGCTATGAAACGCTCGAGGCGCTCGACGGCGAGACGGGTCTGCTGCTTGCGCAGACAAAGGACCCGGATCTGATCTTATTGGATGTCATGCTGCCGAAAATGAGCGGCTTTGACATCTGCAAAACGCTCCGCGGTGAAAACCGCACCACGCCCATCATCATGCTCACCGCCCGCGAGGAGGAGATGGACAAGGTCTTCGGCCTCGAGACCGGCGCGGACGACTATATGACCAAGCCCTTCTCCATGAAGGAGCTGATGGCCCGCGTCAAGGCGAATATCCGCCGCCGCAGCATGGAATACGCTTCCGCGCAGGAGCCTCCGGCACGGCAAATACCGTTGAGGCAAATGGCCTGTGCCTAACCCGAAGACCTATCAGGTGACGAAAAACGGTGCGCCGGTCGAGCTGACACAGAAGGAATACGACCTTCTGTCCTACCTCATCCGCGAACGCGGAAAGGTCTTCTCCCGGGAGGATCTGATGCAGCGGGTGTGGAATTATGACTATTACGGGGATATGCGCACGGTCGATGTGACGGTGCGGCGGCTTCGTGAAAAGATCGAAGACGATCCCGGCAAGCCCCAATATATCCTGACCCGGCGCGGCGTCGGCTATTATTTCGCGGGATAAGGAAGCTTTCCCGCGCGAGAAAGGAGGGGCGGCCATGCGGTCCCTGCGCATGAAGATGGTCATGATCATGGTGATCCTGATTTTGGCCCTGATGCTGACGACTGGCGCGTTTTTGATGAGCGGCGTCGGCAATTTCTATGTGTCCCAGTTCTATGAGCAGATGGAGGGCACGTTTACCCCGGAATTCATCGCCCAGCTGCAAAGGCTCTCGGCGGAGGACAACGCGCCCGCGCAGATGAAGGAGCTTCTCATGGCGCAGGCCGGACTCGGCATCGATATTACGGGCCGCAACGTCTACATTCTCGACCAGAACGGCTCCGTGCTCGACAGCTCGAATCAGCGCACTACCGTCGTGATGACGCAGAACATTCTGTCCGCCATGAACGGCTCGGTTGGGCAGAGCAGCTCGGTCACGAACAACTATATGGATCTGGCCGTCCCCGTCGAGTCGGACGGCGCGCAGTATATCGCCTACATCCGCGACAACCGCGCCACAGTCGATGCGCTGACGAGCGAGCTGCTGATCATCATCCTGCGCGCGCTGGCGCTGGGCCTGGTGATCTGTGTGATCTTGTCGTTCCTGCTGTCGCAGATTCTGATTACGCCTATCCGTGCGCTGACCGTCGGGACGAAGCGCGTCGCGGCGGGGGACTTTGCGAACCGCGTCACGGTAGACAGCCGCGACGAGATCGGCGACTTGACCCAGAACTTCAACCACATGGCAAAGGTTCTGCAGGATACGATCTCCGAGGCGGAGAACGAGCGCAACAAGCTTTCCACGCTGTTCCTGCACATGACGGATGGCGTCGTCGCGTTCAACACCTCCGGAAGCGTCATTCACTATAACCTGCCGCCACGCAGATGCTGGCGCAGAATCTGTCCGGTCAGACAACCTTCGACGAAATTTTCTCGAAGGAAGCCGAGCTTGACACGCTCCCTGACCCTGCGCAGGCCGCAGTATATCGAGGCGCAGAAGACCGTCGGCGAGCGGGAGCTGGAGCTGTTCATGGCCCCGTTCTCGTCCGACCACGCGCAGGGCGGTGTGCTCGTTGTCATTCACGATGTCACCGAGCAGCGCAGGAGCGAACAACTCAAGCGCGAATTCGTCGCCAACGTCTCGCACGAGCTGCGAACGCCTCTGACCAATATCAAATCCTACGCCGAAACGATCGTCGACACCGGCGACGAGCTGCCGCCGGAGCTGCGCTCAAATTTCATGAACGTCATCATCAGCGAGGCCGACCGCATGACCCGCATCGTGCAGGATCTGCTCACGCTCAGCAAGATCGACTACGGCAAGATGGAGATGAATATCTCCCGGTTCCCGTTCTTCAAAGCCGTGCAGAATGTGTATGACGCGGCAAGCTCAACGCCGAGCAGAACCACCACCACACTATGACGCTCACCTGCGAGGGGGACATTCCCGACGTCAACGGCGACCGGGAGCGCATCGAGCAGGTCATCACAAACATCGTCTCCAACGCTGTCAAGTATACGCCCGACGGCGGCAAGATTGACATGCTCGTCGGCACGAGCGGCAGAAATGTCTTTGTCCGCGTCACGGATAACGGCATCGGCATCCCCGAAAAGGATCTGCCGCGCCTGTTTGACCGGTTCTACCGTGTGGACAAGGCGCGCTCACGCGAATCCGGCGGCACGGGCCTCGGCCTTTCCATCGCGCAGGAGATTCTGAACCAGCACAAGGGCAGCATTGAAATTTCGTCCGAATACGGCAAGGGTACCTCGGTCCTCATCACCATGCCCGCCGCGGAGGCGCAGGCATGAAGCAGAAACGAAGACATGGCCACGCCGGGCATGGCCGGAGGCTGCTGGAGATCGGAAAGGACATTCTGATCGTGTTTCTCGTGCTGGTCAACGTGGCGCTTGCGATCATGTGCCTGCCGACAAAGCGCTCACACAGACCAAGTGGCTGGCGAAGCGCGCTGCGCCCGTTTGCGGGGCTGTTCGGCCTGAACGAGGCGGAGCGACCACACCGCGCCTGCCACCGGCAGCGCATTCATCGGCGCGGCGCAGCCCGTCGCCGTCACGCTGAGCACTGAGGCAGGCAGGCAGAGCGCACAGTATGACTTTGCCGCTCTTGACACGCTTTACGGTCAGTACGGAGGGCTGCTTGCACAGGCGCTCGAAAGCGCCGAGACGCCGCAGGCGTGCGCCGAATCGGCGTTTTATGTCCGCTTTGCGGCCCGGCACGGCCTTCTGCTTTCCGGGACAAATTTCCCCCGCTGTGCTTGGCGCATGGCTGAACGTGCGCGCGCCGGAGGGCGCGGACGCGCAGTGGTACCTGCTGGCGCTGGACGGAGAGACGGTTCAGCTGTATCTGCTGGGCGACGGCTGCTATCGCGCACAGACGGCGCTTTCCGCCGAGACGCTTGCCGCCGAGCTTTCCGCCGCCGTCCCGGACGGCAGCTTCTTCGCCTTTGAATCGGACGACGCGCCTTACAGCGCGCTCGATCCGCTCTCGCTCATCAGCGCGTCAAGCGCCGCCGTCTGCACCGGCCTCGGCACGAACCCGTGCGACGCGCGATTCATTTCCGCTCTCGCAACCCAGATCGGCATCAACCCTTACGGCGACGCACGCTTCGTCGGAAACGACGGCACGACGTCCTTTACCGAAACCGGCCTGCGCCTGCGCGTGAGCGCGCAGGGCCGAATTGACCTGCAGATTCTCCAATCAGACGACCGTTTCCAGAGCGCGTCCGCCGACGCGCTGGGCCGCATTGAGGCTGCGCGCAGCCTCCTCAGCCGTCTGACCGGTGACAGCTACGGCGAGGCGCGGGTCTATCTGCAAAGCTATTCGGAAGCCGGCCAGAGCGCCGTGTGCACCTTCGGCTATTATCTGTCCGGCATCGAGATCGCACCGCGCGGCGCGATCGAGCTCCGCTTCGACGGCACGCAGATCACACGCGCCTCCGTCCTGTACCGCAGCTACACGCAGCCACGTCAACACCCGCGGCGCTTCTGCCCGCTGCACAGGCGGCGGCGTGTCTGCCGAAGGGCGAAACGCTCCGCCTTCTGTACGCAGAAGGCACCGGAGGAGAACTCACCGCCGGTTGGGAGACGGAGTAAGCTTGATATGTACCTGCCCACGATGCACTGGCGCGGGAGCGCCTGAGAGGTCGCAGCAGGTAATTGCGAAAAGCGATAGTCCGATGCGAATCCACAGGCTTTTCGCTGTTAATCGTAGGGGTCGATGCCCACATCGACCCGGCAGAACGCACCGTTTCTGCCGGAATCTTAGGCGAATTCGCAATTTCCCAGCGGGCCGATGTGGGCATCGGCCCCTACAAACAAGTGGGTAAATCCATACAGATTCGCCGAAGACCTCTTTAGAACAGCTGCTTTCCGCCGTATCCATCGCACCACTGACTCAAATTTTCCATCAGGAGGAGCCGCTATGAGCGCTTCGCGCATGAAAAATCTGATTCTTCTTGTCTTGACGCTCTGCGCGCTGGGGCTTCTCTGCATTGTCGTGCCGAACCGGCTTGCACAGACGCATGAGCAGCGGCAGATGCTGCAGGAGCTGAAGACACTCTACGAGAGCTACGGCCTTTCCGTTTTGCTCGACGAGCTTCCGCGCAGTCCCGTGCTCTACAGTGTCGAGCTTTCTGAGGACGGCGCGCAGACCGCCGCGCAGGCGCTGCTCGGCGCGAAGGCCGCGCCCGCAGGCGAATCCGGCTTTGAGAGCACCTACGAATCCGAGCTTGGGACGCTCCATATCACGCGCACGGGCGGCTTCTCCGCCGTGATGACCGGCGGCCGGGTGCGGAGATTCTGAAAAGAAGCCGCAGAGAAGCTGCTGCACGCCATGGATTTTCAATATCAGACCCTCACGCGGGAGCAGACGGAGACGGGCGCCGTGCAGATCCGCACCTCGCAGACGCTGCTCGGCGTGCCGGTGCTCGGCAGCCAGCTGGCGCTGAGCTACACGGACGATTGCCTCACGGCGGTCGAGGGCACGTTTTATACCGGCGGAAGCTCCATCACGCGCGTATCAGAGCAGGAGGCCATCTCCGCCGCTGACGCGCTGGCGCAGCTGCTGGCCCGGCGTGACGCGCTCGGCTGGGTCGGAAGCACGGTGACGGGTCTTACGCAAAGGCGTATCTGCCGTCCGATCAGCCGGCACGGGCATCCGCTTC
>VOFK01004151.1_pt1 | contig 12521 bp, 20 predicted proteins | sample 5384121 | NCBI WGS metagenome assembly VOFK01 (sample SAMN12384730, study PRJNA508395) | human gut metagenome | isolation source: healthy gut J | host: Homo sapiens | reverse complement strand
TGTTGTACTTCGTTCAGTTACGTATTGCTGGATCTATATCTACAGACGGATATACGGTTTACAGGATGTTTGACGGAGACGACTCAAAGGTGCTTCATATAGGATGCTGGACGCATTGTAGAAGGTTGTGGGTTGATGCCTTGCCTTCAGACAGAACAGCGATGGACATAATAGATTCTATCGGTGATTTATTCAGGAATGAAGACCTGTTCCGCACAATGAAACTCAGCGGTGAGCAGATAAAGGAAAAAAGACTTAAACTTACAGGACCGATTCTTGAACGTATCCATCATAAGGTGGTCATTATGATGCAGGATGCGAAGATTATGGCTAACGAACTGATGAGAAAGGCCGTGAACTATACGATAAACCAGTGGAAATCCTTGAGAAATATCCTCAAGGACGGTTCAGCGGAAATATCCAACAATCTCTGTGAGCAAAGAATGAAACCTGTAAAGCTGCTGCTCAAGAACTGTATGAATATAGGAAGTGAGGCAGCCGCAGAAAACTCGGCATTCATCTTCTCCCTGATAGAAAGCTGTAAGTTGAACGATATAGATCCTCAGGATTACCTGAAACACTTGTTTGAATGTGTTCTTCATGGTAAGGACTGCGACAAGAAGGCTCTTCTGCCTATCTTTCTCATCATACACATAGTAGTGGGTTTGTGGATTCCCATAGTGGTCATCCCTTTTTACCGTTCCTCTAAAATCACCTTTCTTAAAGAAATACTGAAATGGTACTATTAAACTGGTATCTGTATTATCGAATTGGACATATACCATAACACTTAGTTTTCCCTTGTAGAGCCATAGTCCTTCTACCACAGAATTCCAATTATTTCCTTTTCTTCTGTCGGGATTAATGTAAAATTCATAATCCCTTGTACCTTTTCTTCTTCGTCCTGTTTCCTTGACGATTTTGAGTATGGTTTCTTCTGTTACTCTTCCTAATTCGGTCTGTGTCAGATTTTCTATAATTTCAATCTTTTTCACAGGTGTAGTTCTCTTAAAAAGTTCAATATTTACGTTTATCATTTCTGTTATTATTTAATGGTGAAACAAAAAAGAGGAGGCATAGATTATCTCGGTTTATAATTCTGTTTTCTAATAAACTTTGATATTCTATACCTCCTCCGGTATCTTACTAAAAATAATTATTCAATGAACCATCCCCATTTATCATCTTCTCCCGATATTGCTTTCGTAATACCTAAAAGATATATCATAAGCGTTTATAGTTCTTTCCATCATTGTATCGATGTAGTTATTCTTATAATTAGTGAGTAATTGATAAAAATTCCATCCGGACATGTTCTTTCCGAATGAAGCGAAATTTTCATCAGAATAGTAATCTCTCACAGCTGCGTTTATCTGAGCTTCATTCAATATCAGCTCCGGCAACTGAAGATCTGTCTTTACACTTTGAGGCAAGGCTTGGTACATCCTCGCTTTTACCTAAAAAATTGTGCAAAAAGTTGTTACGTCAATAAATGTGTTCTTAAGAGTTCTCATTTCCTCGACATGCTTTATGTAATTGTATCTTGCTGAAAAAGTTCCATACAATATTTATACAAATCTGCTGTATTTGTCACTTTTATGTCAAGTTTAACTCCGTCTGTACTTAATAGCATGTTAGTGCATACCTGATTTAGGAATCCTACACCAACTCTAAAAAGCTGTTTCTGGCTGGCATTTCCAAGCAAGTTCGTTTCACTGTAAAACCTCACACCTACAATCTGTAATGTAAGATCATTTCCTTCAATGTTATAAGTTATACTTGGAATTTCTATAATAAACATCATTCTCTGATAATATGAGCCTGAATCTTCGTCTGTTAGATTTTCAACAAGCTTTCCTGAACCTTTACGTGTTCTTAGCTTCATTTCGTGACTGACCCTTATGTTAGGCTCCAAAACTGCTGCCCCTTGATAAAAAAAGTCTGGGCGGCATCAAATACTGTATTAATAAAGTCGTTATGACTGATTGTCTCGACATTATCTCTACTAAATACAGGTACCAAATAATCATCCTGTAAGTTCTGCAATTCTATTCCCCTGGTATTCCCAAGGATAAATGCTTTTTTTTCTTCAGGCTGGTCGATAATAACAGCATCTTCCACATCCTGATACTTTGTTAGTCTTGTTTCCATTTTACTTATCCTTAAAATGTTAAAAACTTGTGTATCGGTATTCTATCTTCTCCCTTTACACATCCAATCTCTAATTTCCCTGGTGACTATAGTAATAATCTCCAGAGCAATGACAATTACGTCCTTGTTCATTACTTTAATTTTTTAGTTGTTTCTAATTTTTCATTTCTCCTTATATTTAAATCGTTAATTATTAGTTGTTTATATCTATATATAAGGGTTTTAAGGATTATAAAACAGGGGTAATTTATTAAAATTAGTCACTAGTGTCCACTAAAAATTAGAGGACGAATTAAAAATTATAATTACTAAATAAATTTGGTCCATCAAGACCGCTTTGTTCTTTGACATCATTGAATTTAGTTTTGCTGAATAGATTTCTTAATGGAGTCTTGTCCGTAAGAGAAATACCAAGAATTTGTAGAACCTCGTATGTCGATCTGTTAAGTTTCATATCATGTTGCATGATAGCCACAAGACAGTAGGCAATGATTGCTGAGTAGACTTGTATCTTTACAGCGTTCTCGGAAGTACCCCAAAATTTCTTTATTTTCAGGTGCTGCTTGAGCCATTTAAAGAACAGTTCCACTTGCCAACGATTCTTGTAAAGTTCCGCAACCTGTAAGGCTGGAATATGTTTTGCATTTGTCAGATAAACGAACTCCCGTTCGTCTTCTTCATCCCAAACCTCACCAAACGAATCGTTTCAGGATATGATTTTTGGGTATAGAAACCGGTAAGTTCAATCTCACAGTCTGACAATATATTCTTGGGTAAACGTCGTTTCCATTTGAGTACTCTTGCCTTTATGTTTGTCTTAGCCCGTACAACAAAGAACGAATCCATCATATGTATCTTGTAGAGACGATGATAATCGTTATATGCACGGTCGAAAACATAGAATGAGCCAGATTCATAAGTTATTACGTCCATAGCCCTGACATCGTTTATCTTTGCTTCGGTTATATGGATAAAGGCAGGAACTTGAGTTTCGACATCATATAAAGTGTGGATTTTGATACCTCCCTTATATGTACTAAAGTTAGCCCAAGGGAACAATTTCAGACACAAGTCAATTGTGGTAGAATCGAAGGCATATACATTTCCGTTTAGTTTGAATATGTCATTTACTCTTTTTCTTTCTGGCTTCGCTTATCATGTGGAATGCGAAGTCCTCAAAGATACGGTAGTCCCGGTTCTCATTTGCTTTTGCAAGGTTGCTTCGGGTGACATGTTTCCCAACTCCAAGATGGTAGCATTTCTCTTGATGTGCATTCAGTGCAACAATCAGATCACGAAGACTTTCACGATTGCACAATTGTCCGAACATCAAAGTAAGAAGTTGATTCCAGCAAGTAAAATGCTTAACATACTTGTTGCCATCATACTTCTTTACGATACGGAGAAACTTGTAGTTGTCTAAAAACTCAACCATTTGGGCGAAAACGTATTTGTCTTTATTCATATACAGCCTAACATAAAAGGCTGCAAAGTTATGATTTCAAATCGTTGCGCAAGAAAAATCTCTTCTAATAAACTGTAATTCAATTATTTCAAAGAACTATTTGCGATTTTTAGTGGACAATAATGAAAATTAGTGGTTCTTAATCAAATTCCGTGCTACTTATTTATGTTCAATTACCTTATTCATGGCTATTCTGGAGTACTTTAAGATGCATATAGTTTGGATAATTTATTTGTTATTTCTAATATGCCGATATCCCTTTATCCATCGGCCTTTCAATGAGCTTTACTAGCACGGAATTTGATTAAGAACCAAATTAGTCTTATTGAACAGCTCGCGCAAGTGAGTTCTATCAGTCAATGATATGCTGATAATCTACAATGTTTTATCGGTCGAGCGTTACAACTTCATATGATATATGACAATAGTTACAAATCAGGAAGTTTGGATTTTAACATTAGTAATGAATGTTGAGATACCCCTAAAATTTCAGAGGCAAGCTTTTTTGTAAGATTCAAGTTTATGATACTCAGCACCATATCAGACCTGAAATACTTGGATAATAGATATTTTTATTCCTTTCCTTGAAAAAAAAGGAAAAATTTGCTATATTTTGTCCTTTAAAAAAGGAAAGACTATGAGAAAGGATATTATAAAATCTCTGATTGCTATAAAACAGAGTGAAATACCGTTCGATGTTATAGATAGAGACACTAAGCTGCCTTTAGCACGTAAAAAAGATTATAACAGTACCAGGTGTGCGACGATGTGGAAAATCTACCATGATGGAGATAGCTATCAACGAACTTGTTGCAGGCGGAGTACCTTCTAAGAACATTTTATGGTTAGGTTTCGACGATGAACGATTAAAGAGCATGGACGCATCACAACTTGATGAGGTGGTTGTAGCCTATATGGAAGATGTATCCTGACGTGGCATTCAAAGATGTACATATCTTTTTGGATGAGATTCAGTTAATAAAAGACTGGGAATACTTTGTGCTGCGCCTTTACAAATCTTACTGCAAGAATATTTATGTATGCGGAAGTAATGCTACGATGCTATCCAAAAAGAATTAAGTTCCGCATTGAGAGGATACCCTTTGGAATACGAAACTTTTCCTTTATCATTCAATGAATATTGTCGGTTTATCGGTGTTAGAACTGATAGTTATCTTGAGCAGGACATAGCCAGACTACGGAATGCTTTCTTGGAATATAACGGCGTAAGTTCCTTCCCCAGAAATAGTTCTTACACATACTCGTTCCGAACAGATAAAGTTGTTGCACGGATATTTCGATACAATGATTCTTAAGGATATGGTAGAGCACTACAAGATTTCGAATATCGGTATGGTAAGATATTTCGTTAAGAGGATAATGTCCAACCTGACCAAACCTACATCTATAAATGCCAAATATATAAGGATATAAAGTCGCAAGGTCTTAAAGTTACAAAAGACGACCTTTATCTTTGGGCCGATTATGCGTGTGACATTTTTCTGTTCATCAGAATTCCCAAATATGAACGTTCGCTCAGCAAAGAACAGAAATCACTCGACAAGTATTATTGTATAGACAATGGTTTACGCAGTGCTGTCATTCTGCCACAGAGCAATGACAATGGAAAGAATCTAGAGAACAGCGTATTTATGCATCTGTATAGAAATCGTATGCCATCAGATAAGATTTCGTATTATCAAGGCAACAGTGAATGCGATTTCGTAATACAACGGGAGGAGTCTGTGGTGGAGCTTATTCAGGTGACATGGGATATGAGCGATGCTGAAACAAAAAGAAAGGGAGATACGAGGTATTATTGAAGCATCGTCCGCTACCGGGTGTGATAATATGAAAATCATAACCATCGACTATGAGGATGTTATTTACATAGAAAATAAAAAGATTGATGTTATTCCTGCGTGGAAATGGATGTCTGCCTTGTAAGCAATAAAAAAATAGCAGAATACTGATTTCTCAGTACTCTGCTATTGTCATAAGGATAATATGAAACAACTTCTAAAACTAATCATCATTCGGTTAGTTTTAGAAATGGCTTCTAATACAAATCTTTTTGCATATAGATATTATCCTCACATATATAATGAAGAACCTTGTCTGAAACTCTTCGCTTTAACTTGGCTCTTCGATAGACAAATCAGGTTTCGATATAAAGACTGTAGCTTTATACTTACTTCCTGTCATCTATCCTTCCAATCCATATTCATGCCATCCTCTGAAAACATAAATAGGACCAGGTATCGTATTTTTTTGTTTTTGATTTATAGTTTGATTTTTCTATTGTTATTGTTTATTTCATATATAAGGGTTTGAGGGGAATGGGAGAGGAATAAAAAAAAATCCTGCCATTGTTTTTATGACAGGATAAATGTTTATAGTAGTGATTGTAAATTTTACAAGGACATTGACAATTCTATTTTACATCCCAATGCATTCATTATTCTGTAGAAGGTGGAAACTTTTAGGTTCTGTTTGTCCACTTTCTACCCTTTGAGATGTAAGAACGATTGGATCCTATTCTTCTTGCCAGTTCAGCTTGACTTATTTTTGCTTTCTTTCTTGCATCCTCTATAATCTGTCCGGTATAGAATGCATAGGCTTTTTCCTCAGCTTCAAGTCTGCTTGCCGTACCTTTTTAGCCCCGAACTTGGCATCAAGTACTGCGTCATAATCTACTAGTTGATGATTGTTTGTCTGCATAATATGCCTCCTTTATTTTTATGGCTTTTTCTATTTCACTATTTGGAGTCTTTTGAGTTTTCTTTTGGAATCCATTAAATAGTATTACTATATTTCCTTCATCAAAAATAAAAAAATACCCTATAAATGTTCCCTCCATATTCAGTGCGTAGCTCAAAGATACCGTCTCTGATACTTTTTACAAATTTAGTGGATAATCTTTCTTGTGTTTTGAGTAGAAGCAATCCATATTGTACTTTTTCTTTGCTCCTTTTCATTCAGAGTCTCCATGAATTTCTCAAAAGTATCCTCCGTATGTTCTTATTTTTTCTTTCAGTTTCCATGTTGCAAAAATAATCAATGTTGCTCAACTATGCAACAATTTGTAGAAATAATAGTATTGTCCTTTGAGTATATTAACGTTGTGGAGGTTAAACTAGTATAAAGTATAGGTGGGGGAGAAAAAGGGGGAGTAAGAGTTATTATAAAAAAAAAAGTCGCTGATTTTCAGCGACTTATGATTTCGATTGTGGTGCCACCAGGATTCCGTAGAGGTGGCAATGAAACTGTCTATCCGCAACTCGCGAAACTTTGCCTATAGCCATGAGGGCACACGTGCCTCGATGGGCAAGGACACCAGCACGCGCATGAACTTCTTCTCTCGCCTCTCGTGCATGAAGATGCAGGAGGCAGACGGATGCGCAGCACCTATGTCGGCAGAGGAGCGACACAACCTATATACCAGTATGGCAGACGAAGCTTTTGATGAGGAGGAAGGAAAATGAGAACGAAGATAACATCAATGAAAAAGGGCTTTCATTCTGTTCTGGCATGGGTTGACCGCCCTCCTCGTTGGCATTGCCAACTGGTTTACGGTGATATCGGGCATGAGGGATGACTCCAAGTATGGCAAGATTCTCCGTCGAACAGTGGGCAGCTGCTTTGCGTTCCTGATGCTGTTGCTGGCGCATAGCCGCAGGTTGGGATTTTGTCGTACTGCTTGCTATCGGTTGGAGGTAAACAAGCATTTTGATGGCTCGTATTACGATACGCAGTACATCTCCCGCAATGTCACCTATTACACCTACTACGATGAAGACGGTTTCCTAAAGACTGCTGACGGCAAGAAGACCATTACTGGAATCAGGTGGATAGCCAAGCCACTGGGTATGGACTCACTGATATGCTACAGTGACGGCAAAGAAACGCGGCTATTTCAATATGTTCACAGGCAAGCCTGTCATTGAGCCGAAGTACAGCCATGCGTGGATTTTCTCCGATGGACTGGCATCGGTGGATGATGGAGGCTGGATCAAGTTCATCGACGCATCGGGCAAGGTGGTGATAGACCCACAGATTCCTTATATCCCCGGAGCAGAAGGCTATGTATTCCACAAAAAACCGCTGCATTGTCCACAATGAACGTCGTGATCGTTTCGGGCTGTTGGACAAGCAGGGCAAGTGGGTGTTGCAGCCAGAATATTTCTCCATCGAATCTTCCGGGAACTTCTGGGTTGTCGATAACGGAGAGGGCAAAAGCGTATTGGACAGTACGCTGAACACGGTTATTCCGTTCACGAAAGGTCAAATTTGGGTAAGCAGCGAATATATCAGTGTTACTCTCAGCAACCACATCATTCAACGTTACGACCATAGTGGTGAGATTATCAATGATTTCTACATCAATGACGTAAGTTATATGACCTATGAGTCTGATGAGTTGCGCTACTCTACCTCTAAGAATTACAATGAGGAAGGTACACTCACCAGTGAGACGGAAAACATTGAACCGTTGCCAGTGGAGAAGATGGCAAAATGCCGGCGTTATGAGGCAGAAAGCGGATGGTATGGACTAATGACAGCAGATGGCAAGGTCATCACACCTCCGTCATACTGTAGCATCCAGGCAATAGGTTATGACATGTACCTTTGCAAGGACAATGACGAAGATGGTGTGATACTGAATGGAAAAGGTGAAAGGATTAGTTAGTTTTCAGGATTGGCAGTGTTCTCGGCAAACATATTGCTCATAGATGTTTGCTTTATAAGATTGAGCAGGATGGCAGGATTGATGTTCTTGCCATCCTTTTTAGTGTCAAATGAAGATGTGGTCCAGTGCTACGTCCACTGTTTCCTGTCATGGCGATGACGGTGCCGGGATAGACGTGGGTGCCTTTGGTGACGAGACTTTGGGAGAGGTGGCAATAGCTGATGGTGAAGTCGCCGTGACGGAGGGTGACATACAGACCTGAACGTTTGTCCCTGCCTACCTTGATGACCTCGCCCTGCATCATGGCGTATGCGGGTTCATAATTTGCCTTCAAATCAAGCCCGTTATGTAGTGCTTTTCTTTTTGTGAATGGGTCTCTGCGATAGCCGAAAGGGCTGGTGACAGATATGTGACGGAGTGGACTGACAAGCGCCGGGAGGCGGTCGGTCTGCTCCGTTTGGGTTGTATTTGGGCAAAAGCAAGAGTCTCGCCGCTGACACGGCGAGAACGGGGCTGTTGTTCAGGTGTTGTGGACTGCGTCGTTTTTTGGCACTGCCTTTGCGGTGTGCCTTAGTCTGCGTGACGGTATTGAACTGAGCGAATACTGTTGCTGATGAACAGAATATTGCTGCTATTGTGATGAGTAGAAATCGTTTCATGGTGCAAAGTTAACAAGCAATTATTGACTGGCATAATGAACAAAGGGAAGACAAGAAGATTGTAACATAATATAGCAATCGAGTTTGATTTTTTGAGCAGAAATCAAACTCAAATAATAATAATCGTCAAAAAAAATAGCACGCATTATCTTATGTAATTCTGCTTGTCTCTGAATAGGTGTATAACTTTGCACGAGTTTAATTTCAAATTCAAAGTTAAAGTATGAAGCAAGTACGATTTGAAGAGAGCGAGGTGCCTTTATCAGACACTGGCTCGTTTTGGTCTCACACAGGAAAAAGATTGAAGACCTGCCCCTTGTGGGCATTGGAAGATATTGGTCAGGGACGACGTTCGCCACTGCTACCCATTCAGGTGACTAATGAGGAGGGCGAGACATTGAAGAGCCGCACCCGATTTGCGTTGGTCCGTATGGAGGACGGCAAGGTGGATGTCGTGTTCTATCCGCAGTTGGAGAAGTCGCCGTTAGAGTCATTCACTCAGGAACAGCAGGAGGACTTGCTGGCTGGAAAGGCTATCCTTGCTGACGTGAAGGATGCGGAAGGCAGAAGCAGCAAGGCTTTTTGTGCAGATTGACACGGAAACCAATCAGGTGATGTCCGTGCCAACGCCTGTCATCGGGCGCAACTTGAAGTGCTGAAGGATGAACTGAAACTGAGTTCGGCAGAGCTGACCGTGATGCAGAAGGGTGAGCCACTCACGCTCATCATGGAGGACGAACAGGTGACGGTGGGCATTGACCTGAATGACAAGACCGGCATAAGGATTAACCAAGGTGACAGTCAGAAGTGGAAGGAGAACACCAAGAGAGAGTGGGACAAATACACCTTCGGGTGCTATGGCTGTTGGGTTATGGACGATGACGGCAATCTCGACTATGTGCCTGAAGAGGAATACACCGAGGAGCTTTGGAATGAGCAGAAGAAGAATGGAGAGCGCAACCGCGCCTCTTTTTCCATGCACAAGTAATCTACACATAATATAATAAGTATATGGCATCAAATAAATATTATCCAGAGGATGTGCTCGTCGAGAAGATGCAAAGCGGCGAGTACGGATGGTTGAGTTTATCAACCATCATTCTGCTGAATGGCAGGAAGAATACGAAAGCTATTGTCTGAAAAACGGACTCTGCATTTGTGAAGAGAGTGCGGAGCAGTTTGTCCATCACAAGGATGAGGAGTTGGAGAAGGCAATAGAGAACGGAGAAGCTTGATAAATGAAGAGTGAAGAATAAGTATGGCGATAAGAAAGAATACGAATCCCCAACCGATGGAGCAGCGAGAGAGAGACCAAGATTTTCTTGGGCTATCCCGAGTCGTGACAGAGGAAGACAAAGTCAACAGATGGACCTGCAGCCAGAGATGCGTGACCTGCTCATGCGCAATGGTATGCAGGCGCATGTGGTGAGCAATGGCAGCGGCTATCAGCTTGTGGTGCAAGGCCACGACAGTCCGCTGCTCACCTATAACATCACAGAGAAGCAGATGTTGGCTCTGACCGACTGGGGAACGAATCATGCCAACAAGTTAGCCTACAATACCTTTACGGGCATTGTGGGCAACGACTTCTATATGCCCAAGAACTTCGTCCATGCACGCAATGCCAACGGTCGTGTGGCCATGGGACTGCACGGTTATCGTGTTGGTATCGGCGAGTATGGACGAATGGGGCGCATCGGAATGCCACCACCCTTTTTAGGTTGGACACCACGCAGTCAGGATGGATTCCATCTTCGCAGAGTTGGAGGACGATTGTTCTTCCCCGAATCCCCGATTGTGCCTGAACGTTGGGACGGCAGAATGAAGCCTGGGGAGTTGCAGAGCGGCGGTTACGGGTTCTACTATAAGGGGCTGCAACAGAGTTATAGCCCTCAGCAACAGGATGTGCTGAAAGATTTGAAGGAATCATAACGCCTTCCGTCAACAGACCAAGAAGCACAGAACCTGCCAAGCCCTATAAAGAACTGATTACCTCGCCTGTCTATTTCACCAATGAGAAGTGGCAGGAGTGTTTGGCATCGCATGGCATCATCATTGATGAAAGTGCGAAGACGTTGACCATCCAATCGAACAGCGTCAATGCCGACATGGTGTATGACCTGACGGATGAGGAAGTGAAGAAGCTCACCTCCAACTCCATCAAGGAAATGCCCGTCGTTCAACGCTTGGAGTTGTTGAATGGCATCATCAAGGACGACTTTGCTGACAGAATCCTGATGGACACACTGAACAGCAGGGGAGCGCATCGACCTGCATCTGCATCCCGAACTTGAACAGGAGTTGCAGCAGAGACAGCAACAAGACGAGGAACGTTTGCTTCCTTTGGAAGAGGAAGATACTGTCAGACGGGACGTGTTGCAAGGTGATGCCATGGTGAGAGGTGAAGACCTTGCCTTGATTAATGAGAACAAGGGTTGGTATCGTGAGGGAGCGCACGGACGTGAGGTGGAAGTCGGCGATATTATGGTGGAGAAAGTACCTCCAGCAGAGGGAGAAAAGAAAGGCGAAGCCAAGTATCGCATGACCGCCATCATCAATGGTGAAGCTATCACGCACGAAATCAAGCAGAAGGACTACGATAAGTTCTTGGCAGTGGATGACTACCATCGCATGAAACTGTTCTCCAAGGTATTCAATGAGGTGGATATGAAGACACGTCCCGAAGCCAATGCCGGACTGGGTACGAAGATACTGGCAGCACTGACGGCAGGAGCGGTCGTTACGGCTGAGGTTGCTCATGACATGAACCACCATCACCACCATCCTGCCCCCGGAGTTGTATGCCGAGCATCATGGTGGTCCACGTCCTTACTTCAAACCTGGTGTGGATTCACCACAGGAGATTGCGGCAAGGTACTTTGAGGCAGAAGCCAATCATGTTGCTACTGAGATTAGACGAGGATATTAGCCCGAAAGCAAAACTTTCGGGAACGGTGGCTCTATATACGACAACATTGACAACAAAGGACAACAAAACAGCAAGACGATATGGCTGAAAAAGGGAAAGCGAACGAGCTGACATACGATGACTTTCTGGACAGGTTGAGCATACAGGAAGTGCTGGTGGACGCAGGTTATCATCTGAACAAGAGGGATGGCTTGCGTTATCCGTCGTATGTGCGTACTGACAGCGAGGGCAGACGGGTACGTGGCGACAAGTTCATCGTCACGCAGAACGGAAAGTGCTGCTTCCAACCGCCGCAGCAGAAGGTGTATAACGTCATTTCTTTCATCAAGGAGCATCCTGAAATGTTTTCAGAGAACAAGGCTGGAATGTCTCCTGACCGCCTTGTCAACCTTGTCTGCAACCGACTGCTCAACCAACCCATCGAGGACAGACCATCGAAAATCGTAGAACCGAGAAAAGGACAGCAAGCCATTCAACCTGAATGACTACGACATCCACAAGTTCAATCCGCAGGACAGGGAAACACAGAAGAAGTTTTATCCCTATTTCAAGTTCCGTGGCATTGACCTCTATACCCAGTACGCCTTTCATCGGCATTTCTGTCTGGCTACCAAGCATCGGACGGAT
>VOFK01002182.1_pt1 | contig 12527 bp, 19 predicted proteins | sample 5384121 | NCBI WGS metagenome assembly VOFK01 (sample SAMN12384730, study PRJNA508395) | human gut metagenome | isolation source: healthy gut J | host: Homo sapiens | reverse complement strand
CAGCAATACTGTAGTGAATGACCATCGAATCCACTGTACTTACGGTAAGCCGATCTGGCTACGACCGGGAGCTCAAAAGTCAGCGAGTTGGCATACGGCACTGAGAAGCCAAAAGCCTGTTCCGCGACATGATGCAGCAGGCCTCCGCCAAATTCGGATTTGAAGCGGATGACATTCACCTCTTATGATAGAAGCGATCCCGCTCAATGCCGACTGCATCGTTTTAGTATCACCAAGGTGGAAGATCCGGAGGGAGCTCGACACGCTTTCCAAATTTGCTCCCGTGGAGGATGACGACGAATCCCGACGACTTTTCCGATAGCTAAGCTCTGACAACACCGACAGTATTTTCGACCTGTTCCGTCAGATCCAGGAAAGCCGTCATGCTGCACAGGCTGCAGGCACCCGACAGCCTGCTTCCAAAACCACAGCTACAGCAGATGTAAAACAGCCCCAGGAGGCACGGTTTTCTCCTTCCCTTCCATGCACACGCTGCTTCGCCTTTCCCATGTGGTGAACGATTTTTTTTTACACCGGTCACAAATACCCGCTTTGAAAACCGTAAAAGCGACTCTTATCTGCTGATCCTCAAAATGGATCAGACTTCCGTAAATTTCAACCGGATCTGCAACATTGCTTCCGAGCCACCGGTCGTCTTGAAACGCTCTGCTGCCGGCAGCAAACGCCATTTTAAAGAACACTATAACTTTGAGGCTCGCCTGTGACGGACAAAAAGCAACGGCACTTTCCTGCCGCGCAATTTTAAAATTGCTCCGGCACATTCCTTTTATCATCTGCGCACCGCCTCTTTTTATTTTTTAAATTCCAGAATCTTCTTCGCATTCTGAATTCTGTCCTCTGTCGGAGGTTCTACCTCCAGCTTATAGGAATTCCAAGCTCTTCCATTTGTATGCGCCAAGTGTATGGTACGGAAGCCTTTTTCAACCTTGGTAACCGTTTTCAACGTATCAATAAAACTCTCTTGTACGAATCAGATACTCATCTTTATCCGTGATACCGGGAACCAGTACGTGACAGCGGATCCACATCTTGACCCTGATCGGAAAGATATCTTTGATATTCATGACCGGTCGGTTTTCATCGATATGTCAACGGCTCTTCTCTTGTGGCGAATTTGAATCAAATCAGAAGGTAATCTGCAAAAGTGCCTGCTACCCGCTGACGGTAATGCCGCAAACGTTCTGCCTTGTCCAACTTTGATTCATCTGCCAAATGTCAGGTTATCCGCTCTCCACGATTCAAGTAACTATCTACGTTGGCTGGCAATACTGGCAGCGCATTCCATCCCTACTAGAGAAAAATCAGATAACGGATTCCGGACCATCTACTACTTTAAAGGCTCGCGAGTGAGTCTGCCTTTAATCATATCGTCCCTTTTCCCTGCCTTGCAGGCGCGGATAATGCGTCAGACATCGCTGCAGTCATCCCCTGCGGGCAGCACGAGGTATTCCCTTTTTGCTGTATTTTTACTATCCCATTATTCCACACTTAACGGATGTTTTATGCTCTGACCAGATCCCTGGTCGAATACGAGAGTTTCGTACTTGCGCATTTTGCGTTAACTCATCGAGAGCAAGCTCCGGACTTTGGCTCGTGCGTAAAAGGGCATTGCAAACTGCCGACTCCTTTAAAATACACCTGTTAAAAACTGTAGTTAAATTACAGAGACTTATGGCAGGTTCTTGCGATAACGTCATCCTGCTGCTCCTTGGTCAGGCTGATGAACTTAACAGCGTAACCAGATACACGGATGGTGAAGTTAGCGTACTCAGGCTTCTCAGGATGAGCCTGTGCATCTAACAGCTTCTCTGTACCGAATACGTTTTACATTCAGATTATGAGCACCACGTCAAAGTAACCGTCCATTCTTGCAAACAAGGTTTCTTCTGCTCATCCAGGTCGTGACCCAAGCGCTGGGAGCCATGGTCTGAGTATTGGAGATACCATCCAGAGCGTACTCGTAAGGCAGCTTAGCAACAGAGTTCAGGGAAGCCAGCAGGCCGCTCTTCTGCACCGTAAGACGGGCTTGCACCAGGTGAAAATGGTATGCCGGTCTGCCATCCGGAAGAGCGCCGGTAGCCTTACCAATACTACGTTAGAAGTAATGGTCAGTACGGAAGTTGTAGGCTCGGAGATTTCTGTAGGTGTGGTTCTTCTTGATCTTCTCCATGAAGGTCTTCAGCAGCCATACAGCGAATTCATCAGCTCTGGGATCATCGTTACCGTACTTAGGGAAGTCGCCTTCGATCTGGAATCAACAGCACAGCCCTGCTCGTCACGGATAACTTTAACCTTTGCATATTTGATAGCGGACAGAGAGTCAGCTACATGGGACAGACCTGCAATACCGGTAGCGAATGTTCTTCTTACATCGGTATCGATCAGAGCCATCTCAGCTGCTTCATAGTAATATTTGTCATGCATGTAATGGATCAGGTTCAGGATGTTTACATACAGAGATGCACACCAGTCAAGCATGATATCATATTTATGCATAACTTCATCGAAATCAAGGTACTCGGAAGTAATAGGAGCGATTTCCGGACCACACTGCATATGTTTGCGTTCTTGTCCAGATGCTTCTCATCCCACCGTTGATAGCGTACAGTAAGCACTTAGCCAGGTTAGCACGAGCACCGAAGAACTGGATTTCCTTACCGGTCTGAGTAGCGGATACGCAGCAGCAGATGCTGTAGTCATCACCCCAGATAGGCTCATAACATCATCGTTCTCATACTGGATGGAAGATGTGTTAACGGAAATCTTAGCTGCGTACTTCTTGAAGTTATCAGGAGGCGCGCTGGAGTACAGAACGGTCAGGTTCGGCTCGGGCTGGGTCCCATGTTCTCCAGAGTATGCAGGAAACGATAGTCGTTCTTGGTAACCATATGACGGCCATCCATGCCGATACCACCAACTTCCAGAGTAGCCCATACGGGGTCACCGGAGAACAGCTGGTTGTAAGAAGGAATACGAGCGAACTTAACCATACGGAACTTCATGGTCATATGGTCGATCAGCTCCTGAGCTTCTTTCTCGGTCAGGGTGCCTTCCTTTTAAGTCTCTCTCAATATAGATGTCCAGGAAAGTAGAGATACGTCCAACGGACATAGCTGCACCGTTCTGGGTCTTGATTGCTGCAAGGTAACCGAAGTATAACCACTGGATAGCTTCCTTAGCGGTGGTAGCGGGCCGGAGATATCGTAACCGTAGATCTTAGCCATCTCCTTCATGCCCTGCAGAGCTTTGATCTGTTCAGCGATCTCTTCTCTCAGACGAATGGTCTCTTCATCTCCGGTCATAACGCCGTACCGCAGTTCTTCTTTCTTCCTGTTTTCTTCTGGATCAGGAAATCGATACCGTACAGAGCAACTCTTCTGTAGTCGCCTACGATACGGCCACGGCCGTAAGTATCGGGCAGACCTGTAACGATATGGGTATGACGAGCAACCTTCATCTCATCTGTATAAGCATCAAATACTGCCTGGTTATGAGTCTTATGATACTCATTGAAGATCTTGTCATATTTCGGGTTTACTTCAAAGCCGTATGTGCTTGCAGCCTGCTGAGCCATTTTGATACCGCCATAAGGCATGAATGCTCTCTTTAAAGGCTTGTCTGTCTGCAGACCAACGATCTGCTCCAGATCCTTCATAGATTCATCAATATAGCCAGGGCCATAAGCGGTCAGACCGGATACAACCTCAGTTTCGCAATCCAGAACGCCGTTGTGCTCACGCTCTTCCTTCTGTAACTCCTGCAGTCTGCCCCAAAGCTTATTTGTTGCTTCGGTAGGACCCTCCAGGAAGCTCTCATCTCCATCATAGGGAGTGTAGTTGGTCTGGATAAAGTTACGTACATTGACGTCTACATCCCAGTGGCCATCTTTTTTTAAAAAGCCTCTCCATGCTTCTGCCATGAAAATTTTACCTCCTTCTGGTAACATGAAAAAAAAATGATAAATAATATCAACAAGGAATCCCTCTTTTATGATTCCCATGCTGTTCTTTATGTACCAATTCTACTTCCCAACGCGAAAAGTGTCAACAGTTTTGCGCAATGTACATTGTTTTTATACATTTTTTTTTCTTCCTTGCACATTGCCAAAAAAACAACAGGAGGAACTGTGCACAAGTCCTGCGTCAGTCCCTCTGAAAAAAACATATTATTGTTTAAAATAGCTGCATTTTTGAATGCTTTACAGCTCATCCAGCATTTCCATCAGATTCTCGATCGGAATCCCATGCACCATAGCAGCCTCTTCCAGTGTCTCACCCCTGAGAAGCAGGACAGCCAAGGCAGTGCATACCGATTTCCATCAGGACAGATGCGGCATTCATATCGATGCGCAGTACTTCACCAATTGTCATATCCTTATTGAATTTACTCATCCGGCAAACCTCCTTTTTTCTTCCGTCGGCAGTTTTCTGCCGCTTTATCAGCTTTACCAGTATAATACATTCCCATTCATCTGGCAACCGGTCGGTCCATTTTTCTTCCGTTCTGCCCCTGTTTTTTCCCGTCCCGGAAGTAGTTGTTCATCTCTTACTTGAGTTCGTTTTAACTTACTGTTTTCCCAGTATTTATGCGGGTTTGCGGGTTTTTAAATTTCCGTTTTGTACCCCATTTGGTACTTGTCTATTTTGCCTTTTTGAGCTAAAATAAGAAAAAGAAATTTCTAAAGGAGGATTTATATCATGGCATACGTAATTCCTGTATCTCATGTGGTTCTTGTGAAGGCCAGTGTCCTGTTGGCGCTATCTCTATGGGAGAAGGCAAGTTCGAAATCGACGCTGCTAAATGCGTTGACTGCGGTTTCCTGCGCAGGTCAGTGTCCTGTTGGCGCTATCTCTGAGGGCTGAGTCTAAGCCACACAAGCAAAACACATAAAATAGGCGGAGGTTGATTTTCATCGGCTTCCGCTTATTTTTATGCGTCTTTCCATTTCCACACACGCTTTTTGCGCATACCGGGTTTGTGTCAAGTGTGCGCAGACACAAATCTTTCCCCTTCTACCGTCTCCGATCTGCCCTTTCTTCTCCCTTTCTGGCAAAGCAGCTCGTCCAGCTTCCGATAATGCTCCTCTTCCCGCTCCATCCGCTGCCGTTCCCGCTCCTGCGCATTTTCTTCCATCTGCCGAAACCGGTAATCCAGCTCTTTTAACACCATCTCATTGCTCTCCTGTACTGCGCGGGAAACGAGATTTTCCAGAAGATACTGAAGTTTTGCAGCCTTGCTGCTGCGTTCATCAGAAGGATGTTCTCCACCGTATCGGCACCGCCCGGTGTGTGCGCATGCTGCGAATGAAGCGTATCCGAATGTCTGATGTAAACGCACACTGTGTGCGTGTTCCTGCTGCGCTGCTGCAGCGCCTGCGTCCCCTTCTCCAGCATCGACTGCGCCTCCCGCACGATTTCCTGCGGAACGGAAAGTCTGCCATTTTCCGACAGCATCAGGCGGATCGCTTTGAGCTGCATTCCCTGCTCCTTCCACTGGCGGATCCGTTCAAGCAGCTCCATATCCTCCTCGCTGTACTGTCGGTAGCCCTGATCGTTCCTGCTGATTGAAAGCCCCAGCTCTTCCTCCCAGTAGCGCAGCGCATGCGCCTCGACATGAACCTTTTTTGCCGCTTCTTTAATCGTATACATTCCCTCTGCCGTCATCTTAACCTCCATTCCGCAGGCGCTTTGCGCCGAAGGAACCGCGAGCAGAACTTCCAGTTCTGCTCTGCGATCCTAGCTACTTTGTGACGCCTGCGGCACAAATAGCTGTATGAAAAATAAGCGATCACGCTTATTTTTCACACTAACCTCCATTCCCTGCTTCACAAACAACTGTAAAAAAAGAACAGGCGCGGATAAAATCTTTTCCGCCTTCTGTTCTCTTTCGTCGTTCTGATTTTAAAACGTACCACCACTGTTAAGCAGTGTGCGCACGTCTGTTTACTTTTTGGTAAATTGGCAAATTTTGTATAATCCGGCAGCCATACCAGCTCTATCGTGCCGATCGGGCCGTTTCTCTGTTTTGCGATAATGACTTCTGCGATGCCTTTTTTCTCCGTGTCCGGATTGTAATAATCGTCGCGGTACAAAAACATTACGACGTCGGCATCCTGCTCGATGGCTCCCGATTCACGCAGGTCGGACAGCATCGGTCTGTGCTCCGGACGCTGCTCTACCGCACGGGACAGCTGGGGGAAAGGGCGATAACCGGAACCTGCAGTTCTCTCGCAAGTGCCTTTAAGGAACGGGAAATATCGGAAATTTCCTGCTGTCGGGGAATCCGAAGCCGTCGCCGCTGCCGTTCATCAGCTGTAAATAGTCGATGATGATCAGCTTCAAATCATTATTCCAGCTTATATTTCCGGCATTTGGAACGTAACTCTGCAATCGTGATGCCCGGCGTGTCATCAATGATCGAGATTGGATTTTCCGATCACGCCGGCACTTTCGATCAGGCTCTCCCATTCTGCATCGGTCAGGTTACCGGTACGCAGATGCTGGGGTCCACCTTGGATTCCGAGGGAGAACAGTCGGTTCACGAAGTTTGTTCCTTACTCATTCCAGGCTGAACATTGCTACCGTCATTCCCTGTTTGAACGCCACATTCTGTGCGATATTCAGGACAAACGCGGTTTTGCCCATGGAAGGACGCGCCGCAATCAGAATCAAGTCGGAGGGCTGCAGTCCCGCTGTCTTATAGTCCAGGTCAATAAAACCTGTCGGGATTCCCGTTACGTTTCCTTTATTGCGGGGAAGCCTTTTCAATTCGATCCATCGCGTTCATAACGACCTGACGGATCGGGACAAAATCACCCGTGTTTCGGCGCTGAACCAGATCAAAGACCTTTTTTCTCCGTCGTCTCAAGGATTTCTTCCAGACCCTCCTTGCCTGCATAGCAGGTGTTCGCGATTTCCTCATTCAGCCGAATCAGCTTGCGCAGTGTGGATTTTTCCCGCAACGATCCCGGCATAATATTTTACATTGGCAGAAGTCGGCACCGCCGTAATCAGGTCGCGGATAAACTCCAGACTTGAAATTTCAGGCGGCATCTTTTTCCCGGAGCTTGTCCTGCAGCGTGACCAGATCCACTGGTCTGCCGCTGTCATTTAGCTCCACCATCGTTTCAAACAGCACGCCATACTGCCGGTTATAAAAATCCTCTCCCGTAATAATTTCGGACGCAACCACAATCGCTTCCCGGTCCATAATCATCGAACCGATGACCGACTGCTCCGCCTCAATGCTGTGGGGGAGTACCCTTTTTAAAATCGCCTCATCTGCTGCTGCCATGTTTTCCGCTCATTTCTGCGCACGCTTTTTGCGCATGTCAAGTTTGTGTCAAGTGCGCGCAGACACAAATCCCGCACGATTGAAAAATTTTATTTTTCAATCTTTATCCTCTGTCTTTACGCTTCCACTACTTTCACATGAAGCTTTCCGGTTACCTGCGGATGCAGTTTTACGGGCACTTCATGCATGCCGAAGGTCTTGATCGACTCCGGAAGCTGAATTTTTCTTTTTATCAATTTCCATATTGCACTGCTCCCGCGTGGCAGCTGCGATTTCCTTGCTGGATACGGAGCCGAATGCCTTTCCGCCCTCGCCAGCCTTGATCGACAGGGGTTACGGATTTTTTCTTCCAGCAAAGCCGCCTGCTCTTTTGCAGCGTCGAGCTGCTGCTGCGCAACCTTTTCGTCTCTCGCTTTCTGGAGTTTCAAATCGTTCATGTTAGCGCCGGTCGCTTCCAGGCCGAGCTTTTTTTTCAGAATAAAGTTCTTTTGCGTATCCGTCGGATACCTCTACAACCTGTCCCTTTTTGCCAAGTGCTTTGACATCTTCCAGTAAAATTACTTTCATGATATTTCACCTTCCTCAATCATTTTATCCAGCGTCCGCTTCAGTACAATAATGCCTTCCTCCACGGACGTATTTTCCAGCTGACAGCCTGCGATGTTCAAATGTCCGCCGCCGCCCATCCGCTCCATGATGACCTGTACGTTGACTTCGTCGATGGAGCGTGCTGAGAAAAACAGTTTATTCTGATATTCCGTCAGGACAAAGCTTGCCTTGACGCCCCTGATATCCAGAAGCTCGTTTGCAGCCTGCGCACCCACAACAGTCGGGCTCGCAAGTCCCTCGGAATGACAGATCGAAAATTGCATAGGCATTGCGGTAAATTTCCGCCTGGCTGACAGCGTCCGCCTTTGCCTTATATTCTGCCGCATTTTCCCCGGAAAAGCTTGCGGACACGGGTTACGTCCGCGCCGTTTCTGCGCAAAAATGCAGCTGCTTCAAACGTGCGCACGCCGGTTTTTGTCATAAAGTTCTGCGTATCTACCACCATGCCGGCATACATGCTGTCCGCTTCTTCGCTCTTGATCCGGATTCCATCGCTTGTATACTGCAGGATTTCCGATACCATTTCGCAGGCGGACGACGCATAGGTTTCCACATAGGAAAGGGTCGCGTTTTCAATCGTCTCCGTTCCGGCTCTGTGATGATCCAGAACGACGATGGATTTACAGATTTTTAAGAGTTCCGGGCATTCCGTCAGTGACGGACGGTTGACATCCACAACCACCAGAACGGTATTGGGCCCCGCACATTCCAACGCCTGAGCGCTCGTCAGCAGCATGTCGTTTTCATATTCCGGATTGTTCAAAAACAGATCGACCATCGGGCGAAGCGAAGTCGTCACATCGTTCAACACGATCTGTGCACGCCGCTCCAGTGTCCGCGCGATCCGATAAATTCCCACTGCCGCACCGAAGCTGTCCACGTCGCCGATCTTATGCCCCATAATCAGGACATTGTCCTTGCTCGTGATGATTTCACGCAATGCATGGGCTTTGACCCGGGCCTTGACACGCGTATTTTTTTCTACCTGCTGGCTCTTGCCGCCGTAATAATTGATCTTGTCCGGCATCTTGACTACCGCCTGGTCACCGCCGCGTCCCAGTGCAAAATCGATCGCCGTGCGGGCAAATTCGTAATTCTGCGCATAAACCAGACCGTCCAGACCAATACCGATGCTCAGTGTCACCGCCATCTCATTGCCAATGTTGACCGTCTTTACATCCTCAAGCAGTTCAAAGCGCTGCTCCTGCATCTGCATTACGGATTTTTTCTTCAAAATAACCAGATATTTATCCTTTTCGATATTCTGGCAGATTCCGTCGAAGCTGGAAATATATTTGTTTACTTTTCGGTCGATCAGCGCCTTTAACAGGGATCGCCGTACTTCTTCCACACTCGCAAGTGCCTCTTCGTAGTTATCCAGGTAAATCAGACCGACTGCCAGCGACTGCGCGTCGTTTTCCCGAAAGCGCAAGCTTTAATGCGGTCTCATCATACAGGTACATCGCATACAGGCAGCTGTCATAATCCTCGTCATCTAAAAACGTCGCTGTCTTCCGATATCATCCCCCGCAGCGATACCCGCGTAATATGCGCGATATAATCGCTCTTTCAAAGGAGATCTCGATTTCCGCCTCCTGCTCGCCCTGCGGCAGCCGCTCCCGCGTGATTGCCGGAAATACATAGGTAATCGACTTATGAAAGCCCTTTTCGCTGTGGATTGCAGCACGGAAGGCATCGTTGCACCAGATGACCCGTCGGTTTCATCCAAAAAGCGCATAGGGGAATCGCCATATCCCGAAGCAGCGTCTTTTGTACCTGCCCGTACTGCGTTGCAAAGCTGATCAGCTCGTTTAAAATGATCGGTCTGTTATAGAACATCAGCAAAATGATCATTCCAAAATAAAACAGCAGAAAGCAGGTCAGCAGAAAGCCTGCACGGACATCCAGAAAATACGTTCCGATATCCACGATCAGGAGTAAAATCCCCATATAAAGGTGAGGTCTGCATATAGATACGCAGCCTGCCTTTCAGCCTAATTCTCTTTTTTTGTTCTCATAAACACACCTATGCCCTGTCAGAAAGACAGGCACCTTTATCATTTCTGTGTATGATTGCAGTAAAAATGCCCCGTTTTGGAAGCATGCATTCAGTATACCATTTCTTTTTGGAAAATTCCATAAAAATAACTGGCATCTGCGCGCAGGGTACGACAAAAAGGTACAGTTGTACAGTTCACTCGCGCCATTCATACCTTTTTGGGCAGATTTTCATGCGAGCATGAAATCTGCCTCAAACGGTACGAGTGAACTGTTAACTTAAAAAGACTGCCGTTCGTGAATTTCACAAAAACGGCAGTCCCAAATGTCTGATGATTTATTCAGCAACGTAAGGCATAAGTGCCAGATGACGTGCTCTCTTGATTGCAACAGTCAGAGCTCTCTGATGCTTTGCGCAGTTGCCGGTAATTCTTCTGGGAAGAATCTTACCTCTCGGAAACGTATCTTTAACTTATTGGTATCCTTGTAATCGATCACATTGTCCTTACCACAGAATACGCAAACTTTCTTTCTTCTGCGCATGCCGCCTCTTCTCCGTGCGGGAGCGTCAGGTCTTTCAGATTTATTGAATGCCATGATGGTTTACCTCCTGTTTGAATATAGAAACTTCTCAAATGCTTTGCATCCGAGAAGCAGCGCGATTTTCCGCGAGCGGAAAATTAAAACGAGAAACATCTCAAACACTTCGTGCTCGAGATGTAGCGCAAAATTTTTGTGAAACAAAAATTTTGCTTTTAGTTGAACGGCAGCTCCTCGTCAATTCCATCTGGAATATTCATGAAGCCGTCTGTCTGTCGCTGCAGCAGGCTGAGGTCTTGCAGGTGCACTGTTATAACCGCCGCCATTGTAACCCCCATCGTTACTGGCTGCACTGTTCTTGCTCTCTGCAAACTCCTGATCTTCCACAACAACATCAGTCGTATACACTTTGACGCCATCCTTATTGACATAGCTACCAGTCTGGATTCTGCCGGTCGCCACAATTTTGGTTCCCTTATGGAATACCGCTCTGCGAACTCTGCGCTCTTGCCGAATGCAACGCATCCGATAAAGTCTGCGGAATTCTCATCGTTATTATTGCGGTTAAATCTCCGATCCACAGCCAGTGTATATCTGGCGATCGCCATAGCGTTGTCTCCCTGGGAATACCGAACCTCGGGATCCCTGGTAAGACGGCCCATAAGAATAACTTTATTCATATTGACTCTCTTTGTTACTTCGTCTGATTCTTGACAACTAAGTATCTCAATACGTTGTCCATGATGCGAATACGGCTTTCGATCTCTGCAGGTGCAGAAGCTTCAGCCTCGAACTGGATGAAGTAATAGAAGCCTTCTTTCATCTTCTGGATCTCGTAAGCGAGTCTCTTCTTGCCCCAGTCATCAACGTTGGTGATGGTGCCGCCAAATCTTTCGATCAGCGCCTTGCACTTGTCAACAACCGCAGCTCTTTCTTCATCTTCGATTTTCGCACTGACAACCACAGCTAATTCGTACTTGTTCATGCTAATTACCTCCTTTTTGGTCTCTGGCCCCTTTCCAATAAAAGGAGCAAGGAATATATATCACGGGTATCTATAATACCATGAAATCATATTGTTTTCAAGCTTTTCTTTTTAATATCACGCAGATTTTTTTTTTTCAACCAGTCTGCGTGCGATCATAATCTGGTGACCGCAGCCTGCACATTTGAGCCGAAAATCCGCTCCGATCCGCAGGACTTCCCATTCCCGGCTGCCGCAGGGATGCTGTTTTTTTCAGCGTCACCACATCTCCGACCTGAATATCCATGAAAATCTCCTTATAAGATTCCGTTTTACAGGGAATCAAAAATCTCCCCTATGCTGCCTGTAACGACCAGATCCGCTGCCGAATCCCGCGCCGTAGGCGTCCGGTTAATCAAAACCAGTTTATCGCTACGGTAGTAATCAATCAGCCCCCGCCGCCGGATAAACGACCAATGAGGTTCCTCCGACAATCAGCACATCCGCATGGCTGATAAAAGAAACCGCTTCTTTCAGCACTTTCTGATCCAGGCTTTCTTCATAGAGTACGACATCCGGTTTGATCACGCCGCCGCATTCGCAGTGGAACCCCTGTGCTTTCCAGAATTGCATTCCGATCGTAAAACCGCCCGCACTTCATGCAATAATTGCGGAGCGTACTTCCGTGCAGCTCCAACACTGTTTTGCTGCCGGCAGCCTGATGCAATCCATCAATATTCTGCGTGATGACCGCTTTAATTTGCCTTCCTTTTCTCACTGGGCAAGCTTTTTATGCGCAGCGTTTGGTTTTGCGTACGGCGCCAGCATCTTGGCACGGTAAAACCGGTAAAATTCTTCCGGATTCTGCCGAAAAAAGGTATGGCTCAAAATCGTCTCGGGCGGATAACGGTATTCCTGATGGTACAGACCGTCCGTACTGCGAAAATCCGGGATTCCGCTCTCCGTGGGACACGCCCGCACCGCCAAAGAAAAACGATGTTATCGCTCTGATCAACAATCTCGTTTAGTTTTTCCATTGCAAATCTGGCATATTTCATATCCTCAACTTTGATATGATCCTGCAGCCACTGCTGCAGATACT
>VOFK01004057.1_pt1 | contig 12530 bp, 23 predicted proteins | sample 5384121 | NCBI WGS metagenome assembly VOFK01 (sample SAMN12384730, study PRJNA508395) | human gut metagenome | isolation source: healthy gut J | host: Homo sapiens | reverse complement strand
CTCGGTGTGCTTCGTTCGGTTACGTATTGCCCCATGACGCCGCAGGAGGCGGACGTGGCTCAACTGGCTGGGCGCCGTCTCGGCAAGCCTCTGACGCAGGAAGGATGTGTCCCATAAGCTGGGCCTGCTGGGCTTTTTACCGCCTCCTTCAGCGGCGACACCATACGTCACCGTTCCTCCCTGGCGCTCCACCGGCGACGTGTCCACATTCGAGCGGACTTCCGCGGAGAATTCGCCCGGATATTACTGACTGCGAAACTTCAGTCATTTGCCGCTTTCCCTCTTTACAGAACGGGAAAAAAAGCCGTATAATGAGTCACAGAGTACGGAAGGAGGTATGTCCCCATGGAAGATTTCACCCGCAAATTCAACGCCGCACAGGACAAATCCGTGCAAATTCATCACGTTTTTGACCACCGTTTACGAGGCGCTGAAGGAGAAGGGCTACGACCCCATCAACCAGATCGTGGGCTACATCCTGTCCGGAGGACCCCACCTACATCACCAACCACAACTCCGCCCGCACCCTCATCTGCAAGGTGGATCGGGACGAGGCTGCTGCAGGCTCTGGTGAAGAATTATCTGGACATCGACTGATGCCCCTCCGCAAGTAAAAAGGGACGCCCGGAGGATATCCTCCGGGTGTTCTTTTTCCCTCTCCCGCCGCCGCACATTGACATCTTCTGCCACATCTGTTATAGTATCCATCATACACTGTATCGTATGTCTATCATCTCTATCCATCTCTGCGGACTATGAGGGACCATTGTTATGCTGAACATCCAACATCTGACCAAGACCTACAGCGGAAAAAAGGCGGTGGACGATCTGTCCCCTGCACATCGCCCCCGGCGAAATTTACGGCTTCATCGGCCACAACGGTGCCGGTAAGACCACCACCCTCCGTTCCGTGGTGGGCATCCTGCAATTCGACGCCGGGGAGATCACCATCGGCGGCAAATCCATCCGCACCGACCCCATCGCCTGCAAGCGGGGCTGGCTTATATCCCCGATAACCCCGACCTGTACGACTATATGACCGGCATCCGGTATCTCAACTTCATCGCTGACATCTTCGGCGTCAGCGCCGAGCGTGCGCGGGCAGCGCATCCAGCGACTACGCCGCCCGCTTCGAGCTGACGGACGATCTGGCTCAAGCCCATCGCCTCCTACTCCCACGGCATGAAGCAGAAGCGGCCATCATCTCCGCATGGCTCCACCAGCCCCCAAGTCTCATCATCATGGATGAGCCCTTTGTGGGTCTTGACCCCAAGGCGTCCCACCTGCTCAAGGGCATGATGCGCGAGGTCTGCAACGCGGGCGGCGCCATCTTCTTCTCCACCCACGTGCTGGAGGTAGCGGAGAAAGCTGTGCGACAAGGTCGCCATCATCCGTGGCGGCAAGCTGATCCCGCTCCGGCACCATGGAGGAGGTCAAGGGCGACGACTCTCTGGAGGAGGTCTTTCTGGAGCTGGAGGGGGCGAGTCATGCTGAAGCTTCTTGTCAAAAAGCAGCTGACGGAGATCTTCCGTGCCTATATCTACGACGCCAAGAAGAACCGGGCCCCGCTCAAGGCGGCCACCGTGGGCTACATCATCTTCTTCGTCCTTCTGATGGTAGGGTCATCGGCGGTATGTTCACCGTCCTGTCCCTTACCATGTGCCGGAGCATGGCCAAAGGCCGGCATGAGCTGGTTCTTTTCGCCATCATGGGCGCTTATGGCCATCCTGCTGGTGCCTTCGGCAGCGTGTTCACCACCTATTCCAGCCTCTACCTGCCCAAGGACAATGACCAGATGCTCTCCCTCCCCATTCCGGTGGATACCCTCATCGCCGCCCGGCTGCTGGGGGTGTACCTCTCATGGGCCTCATCGTACTCCGGTGTTGGTGGTGCTGCCAGCCATCATCGTCTATTGGGCGACGGTGTCCGCCGCCCCGCCTGCTGGCGGGCGTTCTGTTCCTGCTGCTGATCTCCCTGTTCGTCATGGCTATCTCCTGCCTGCTGGGCTGGGTGGTGGCCAAGGTCAGCCTGAAGCTGAAAGAACAAAAAGCTTCGTCACCGTGGTGCTGTCGCTGGTGTTCTTCGGCCTGTACTACTACTTCTTCTCCTTCCAAAGGCCACCTCTCTGCTGACGGGCTGCTGCAGAGACATCGCCCTCTATGGCGACAAAGGTCCGCGCTCCTCCGCCTACCCGTGTTACCTCTTCCGGTCAGGCGGGCGCCGGCGATCCCTGTCCATGCTGCTTCTGACGGTGGCCATCGCCGTGCTGTTCGGCCTGACGTGGCTGCTGCTCTCCCGCAGCTTCCTCTCCATCGCCACGGCCTCCGGCCATGTGGGCCTGGGTCTACCGGGCCAAGGCCGTCCGGTGCCGGGCATTTCCTCCGCCCTGCTGGACCGGGAGCTGCGCCGCTTCACCTCCAGCGCCAACTATATGCTCAACTGCGGCTTCCGGCACGCTGTTTCTGGTGCTGGCCTCCGGCTTCCTCCTGTGGCAGGGCCGGGAGCTGCTGGAGCTGGTGTCGCAGTCCTTCCCTGAAAGATCCGGTGCCATGCCGGTGCTGCTGGCCTTCGTCCTGTGCCTGCTCAGCGCCATGAACGACACCACCGCCCCCTCCGTCTCGCTGGAGGGCAAGCAGCTCTGGCTGGCCCAGTCTCTGCCGGTATCCCCGTGGCAGGTGCTGCGGGCCAAGCTGCGGCTCCAGCTGCTGATTACTATACCGCCTATGCTGCTGTGCCTTGTGTGCCTGCTGGCGGTGTACCCCGGTTCCCCTGAGCCTGCTGTTCATCGCCGTCACCGCCCTGTCCTATGCCCTGCTGATGGCTCTGCTGGGCCTGTTCCTGGCCTGAAAAATGCCCAACCTCAGCTGGACCAACGGTGGTCCCCATCAAGCAGAGTGCCTGCGTGGCCCTCTCCCTCTTCGGCGGTTGGGCCGTGGCCATGATCCCCGGCGCCCTCTTCTGCTGACAGGCATCGGCAGCTTGGACCCGCTGCTCTATCTCTCCGTCGTCACGGCGCTGCTGCTGATCACTCTCCGCCGTGCTGTCCCTTTGGGTGAAAAAGACCGGCAGCCGCATCTTTTGCCTCCCTGTGATCCCCCCTTATACATGAAAGAAGAGACGCCGTATGCCAGTGGCATACGGCATCTCTTCATGTGAGCTTCTTTCCCATCTCCAGCCGCACCTTGTGGGCCTCCGGGTCGTGATTGGTGTAGGCGTACAGGTCGAAGCCGATGACCTGAAACCCGCACTTCCGATAAAAGGCAATGGCCCGCTCGTTGCAGGTCTGTGTCTCCAGCACCGCCATCCGCATGGGGAACCGCCTCCTCCAGCATCTTCTCCATCAGAGCGGTGGCCACGCCGCAGCCGGTGCTTCTCCCTGAAAAATGCACAGATTGCTGATGCGCCATCGGTGGTTCCACGACTCCGGAGAGCCCTCCGCAATGCCCAGCAGTTCCCCCATCCTGAAAAGCGCCGTACACCACCGGAGCCTCCAGCCACTCCCCGAACAGGGTGTCGTTGAAGGACCGCTCCTCCCACCTTTCCGAAGGAATGGTGCTCCATCCGAATCCCTCCTCCACCGGGACGATATCCCAGCAGCCTCCGGTCTGATACCGTGCCGTGAAGCCATACCCCCGCCACTGGACGGGATCCAGCTTCTTGATCTCCATATCGCTCCTCCTTACAGGGCCGTCCCCTTCTTGGGGACATACAGGCGGCTCATGTCCACACCCTCCAGCCTCCGCAGCTGCACCTTGCGCTCAGTCCCCGGCATAGCCGGTGAGACTCCCGTCGCTGCCCACCACCCGATGACAGGGGACGATGATGGAGATGGGGTTGTGTCCCACAGCGCCACCCACCGCTTGGGCCGACATCTGCCGCAGGCCCCCGCTTCCGGGCCACGGCCTCCGCCAGCGCCCCTATAGGTGGTGGTCTCGCCGTAGGGGATCTGCCGCAGCAGCGCCCACACCTCCTGCCGGAAGGGAGCCTGCCGGATGAAGCAGGCGGCAGGAAGTCGGCTCCCGGCCTGTAAAATAGATATCCAACCACCGCTTGGTCTCCTCCAGCACCGGCGTCTCCTGCGGGCGTCCTCCGGTACGCCCGGGAAATACTTCTCCCCGCCAACCACAGGCCCGTCAGGCCCTCCTCGTCCGCCGCCAGCAGCAGCTCTCCCACCGGGGAAGCATAGCTCTGCCACGCTGTCATATCACTTCGCCCCTTTCTTTCCCTGCGGCGCATACTCCCGCAGCTCCGGCACAGCACCTCCGGCCACCGCCCACAAATAGAGACTGGCCACGCTGCCATAGGGGGCTGTACCGCCGCCGATACTTCTCAAACAGCTCCCGGCCCACCTGCCGGTGGTGATACACCATCCGCAGTCCCCGCTGGATGGCCAGATCGTCATAGCTGAAAATATCCGGTCTTTGCAGGCAGAACAGCAGGATCATCTCCGCCGTCCACGCCCCCACGCCCTTCAGGGTACACAGCTGCCGGATGGCCTCCGCATCGCTCTCCCGCACCGTTTCCGGGTCGAAGGCTCCGCTCTGAACTCGGAGGGCAAAGTCCGTAATGTAGGCCGCCTTGCGTCCACTGATGCCCAGCGCCTGCAAGCCCCTCCGGTCCCGCCGCCAGTACGCTCCCGGCGTCCACGGTCTCCAGCGCCTCCTGCATCCGCCGCCAGACGGTGGCCTGCGCCTTGGTGGATATCTGCTGCCCCCACGATGTGGTGTACCACGGCGGCGAACAGATCCGGGTCCACCTCCCGCCGGATCATCCCCACCCGGTCGATGACCTCCCCAGCCGCTTGTCTCTGCTCCGCAGATACTGAAGCTCCGTCTCACCATAGTCGAAATACATCTCTCCGCCCCTGCCTGCATCCGTCCCTTTCGTCCAGAACATTTGTTTCAAATGTACCATACCCTCTCGCCGCTGTCAACCCCGCCATTGGATACCCGCCCGCCGCTGCCAAGCTCCATCGGCCGCCCACTTTTCTGCCGCCAACCCGCCGTCAGATGCCCCATATCTGCCGCCGTCAAGTCCCCGTCAGCTGCTCGCTTCTCTGCGGCCATCTCCCCGCCCTGCTGAGCGCCCTGCTGGCCGTGACGGCGGAGGGCCGGACCTTTGCCGTGGCCGCCGGTGCGGCGGCCCTTGCGCTGGTGGTGCGCTGCTTCTGCGCCACGGGAGCCGCCGCCATGAGTTTCCACTCCTCCCATCGGCAGCAAAATACCCCGCCTGACTGGCGGGGTATTTTATTTACCGATCCTTTTTATCGATCCCTTACTTCTTTCTCTCCTCCAGCGAGTGAGCCAGCGTCAACAGGAAGTCGTGATCCGGCCACGGGAGGATGGCCTCCTCGGCCCGGCGGGTACTCCTCCACGGCCGTGCGGCAGCCCCTCCAGCCCCCAGCACGTCCACGAAGGTGACCTTCCCCTCCTCTCGATCGGAACCGATGGGCTTGCCGAACACAGCCTCGTCGCCCACCACATCCAGCATATCGTCCCGAATCTGAAAGGCCAAGCCCAGCTTGTCGGCAAAGGGCGATGGCCTGCTGCCGCATGGCCGCCGGCATCCCCGACGCCACGCAGCCAAGCTCCGCCGCACCGGAGATCATCACCCCGGTTTTCAGCCGGTACATCCCCTTCAGTCAGCTCCTGTTGGGTGGATACACCGCACAGGGTGTCGAGCACCTGACCGGCCACCATACCGTCTGCGCCAGCGGCGGGGACAGCACCGGATGGCCTCCACCCGGCTCTCCGCCGACATACAGGGGCCTCGGCAATCAGCCGGAAGGCCTCCGGCTGCAAAGCGTCGCCTGCCAGCACCGCCAGGGTCTCGCCGAACTTCTTGTGGGTGGTAGGCTGGCCCCGGCGCAGGTCGTCGTCGTCCATACAGGGCAGATCGTCGTGGATCAGGGAGTAGTTGTGCACCAGCTCCAGCGCACAGGCATAGGGCAATGCCAGATGCCAGTCGATGCCCCCCAGCCGGGCAAACTCCAGGGTCAGCACCGGTCGGATGCGCTTGCCGCCGCCCAGAATGCTGTACCGCATGGCCTCCTGCAGGCGGCCATAGGGCTTGTCCTGGCTGAAAAGCCCCTCCAGATACTGCTCAATGGCCTGCTGATAGGCCGCATATTGCTGCTTGAATTCCATGGTCATTCCTCGCTTGCAAATTCGTTTTCGATGGGCGCGCCGTCGGGGCCCTTCATCAGCCGCACCACCTGCTGCTCGGCCTTGTCCAGCTCCGTGCGGCAGGCCGCCGCCAGCCTGGTCCCCTCCTCGAACAGGGACAGGGACTGGCTCAGCTGGGCGTCGCCCTTTTCCAGCAGCGCCACGATCTCCTCCAGCCGGGCCATGTTCTCCTCAAAGGTTTTCTTTGCCATGGGTCTCCTCCCCTTCTACTTCCTCCACCCGGCAGCCCAGGGACCCCTGAGCCAGGCGAAGCTCGATTCTGTCGCCGGGCCGCACCTGCGCGCTGCTGCGCAGAATGCCGCCCTCCTCCGTCCGGGCCATGGCATAGCCCCGGCCCAGCACCTTCAGAGGGGCTCAGGGCGTCCAGCTTGGCCACGGTCCCGGCAAACCGCCGGGCCTCCCGGTCCCAGTGGGTCCGGGCCGCCGATGTCATCTTGTCCTGCATATAATCCAGCTGGAGCCGCCGGTCCTGAACAAAGGCCAGGGGGTCCGTCAGCACCCGCTTTTCCGCCAGGGCCTTCAGCCGCCTCTCCTCCCGCTCCAGGCGGTGCAGCACGCTCTGGGCCATGCCGTTCTCCGTCCCCCGCAGATACCGCAGCAGCTCCGACATATCCGGCACGGCGATCTCAGCGGCGTTGCTGGGGGTGGAAGCCCGGCGGTCGGCCACAAGTCGGAGATGGTCACGTCCGGCTCATGGCCTACGGCGGAGATCACCGGGATCTCCGATGCGTAGATGGCCCGTGCCACCCGCTCGTCGTTGAAGGCCCACAGGTCCTCCATGGAGCCGCCGCCCCGGCCGGTGATGAGCACGTCCGCCAGCTTCCAGCGGTTGGCGTAGCGGATGGCCCCCACGATCTCCGGCGGAGCCTCCACGCCCCTGTACCCGCACCGGCAGCAGCAGCACCTTGGCAATGGGATAGCGCCGCCGCAGGATGCGGATCATGTCGTGGACCGCCGCCCCGGCGCCGCTGGTGACGATGGCGATCCGCTGGGGATACGGCGGCAGGGGCTTTTTATGGGCGGGGTCAAACAGTCCCTCCTGCTGGAGCTTCTGCTTCAGCTGCTCAAAGGCCACATACAGGTCCCCCACACCCCGTCCGGGGACAGCTGGGTGCAGTACAGCTGATACGCACCCTCCCGGGGGAACACGCTGATCCGGCCGAACACCACCGCCTGCATGCCGTTTTCCGGCCGGAACCGCAGCTTCATGGCGCTGCTTTTGAACATCACGCACCGCAGGGCGCTCTGTCCGTCCTTCAGGGTGAAGTAGTGATGGCCGGAGGGGTATATCTTATAGTTGGACAGCTCGCCCCGGATGTAAAGTCCCGACAGCTGGGGCGTGCCGTCGATCAGGTCCTTGATCAGTCCGTTGACCTCGGACACGGCGTAAATATGGTCCACCGGCGGCTCTCCTCCTTTCGCACGGCATCAAAAACAAGGCAGGGCTGCCGCCTGCCCTGCCTGGTGTGGGTCATTCCTTCACTTCCGCCCGCAGGAAGCTGCCCAGAATGCCGTTGATGAACTTCACCACCTCGGCGGACTCATACTTGGCGATCTGCACCGCCTCGCTGATGGCCACCCCGTGGGGGATATCCGGCATATACAGGATCTCATACATGGCCACCCGCATGATGGCGGAGGCCACCAGGGAGATGCGCTCAAAGCGCCAGCCCTTGGCGTACTGCTCGATATAGGCATCCAGCTCCGCCGCGTGCTCGGCCACGCCGGACACCAGGCGGCGGATGTATTTCTCCTGTTTTTCATTGGGGGTGTCGGCATACAGGCCGCACTCCTCCGCCCGGGCGGCAAAATTCTCCCGGGAAAGCTGCCGGTCCAGGAACTCCTGAATGGGCAGGTCCGTAAAGCTCAGCTCATACGCCAGATGGGTGGCGATCTCCCGTGCCGTATTCCGCGTCATAGTCGTAAATTCCTTTTTTCTCTCTGGATTTGGCCGGCTCAGTCGAAGCTGATGCCGCCCACGTGAACGTTCACCGCGTTGACCTGGAAGCCGGTCATGCCCTCCAGGGCGGCGAACACGCTGCTCTGGACCTTCTGGGCCACCTCGGACACGGCGCAGCCGTACCGCAGCAGGATGAACAGGTTCACCACGATGCCCTCGCCGTCCATCTCCACCCGGATGCCCTTGGCGGTCATCTTCTTGCCGGTGACATAGTCGGTGACGTTGGCGTTCATCAGACCGCCCACGCCCTCTACCTCCAGGGCCAGGCGGAGGTGGCGATGGAGGCCACCACGTCCTCAGAGATCTGGATGGTACCCATGCTCTCCTGATGGGTCATGTATTCTTTATTATCAGCCATAGCTTGCAAAACTCCTCATTTGTATTCTCAATAGAGCCCCAATATAAGGATAGTATACCATTTCTCCCCGGGAATTACAACTATTAATTTGCCTCCATGATCTTGATCTGTTCGGCGGTATAGTCCGTCTCGCTGATGACAATGTCCTTGATGCGGGCGGCGTCGGTGGCAGTCAGGCCGCCCTCCGGCGGGGCCACCACCACGCTGACGCTTTCGGCTCCCATGAACACCACGCAGTCGGCGTAGCCCTTGGCCGTCACCAGACTCTCGATCTGGGACTCCGCCACCGTGTACGACGCCAGCACCTGCAAGGTCCGGGATGCCTCGTTGAGAACACTCTCCTCGGCGTTTTCGTCACTCTCCGCCTCCCGGAGCATATGATGGCGTTGTCCCGGGCCTGCTTGCGGCTGAGCCGGGCCGTGGCGAAATAGTCGTCCTCCGCCGGGGCGGCGGCAGGCTCCTGCCCCTTCTCCCCTTCCTGGGAGCTGACCAAGTCCGGTCTGGCCCAGGGTCTTTCCGGCATTTTTCTGGATATTGTCAGTGTACCGCCAGTTCATGTACACCGCACCGCACACCAGCAGCAGTACCGCCGCCGCCACCGCCGGCTTCTTCCATCTTTTCTTCATGTCCGTCCCTCCTGTTATTGTTCCCATTGCACCACTGTGATGCGGTCTGCAGACAGCCCCGTCAGCGCCGCCACGGCCTCCGTCACCGCCAGCCGGACGCCGCCGCTGCCTGCCCCCTGACACACCACCACCGCTCCCTGATACACTGGGTAGTCCTGCCGGGTCACCAGCGCCTCCTGCCAGCCGCTGCCCCGGTTCACCGTCACCGGCTGGCTCCGCTGCCGCAGACTGCCCTCCCTCCTGCTCCAGATCCATGTCCTGGGCCAGCTGGAGGGTGGGGCCGGTCTTTAAGCTCAGCATCACCTGCACCCGGCCCACGCCGCTCATTCTGCCCAGCAGCTGGGCCATGCATGCGCCGCTCCGTCGCCTCCAGCGAATAGAGCTGGGTATCGTCGCTCCGTCTGCCGCTCCTGTCCGCTGCTCTTGCCCGTGGGCAGAAGCAGCAGCAAAAGGCCCGCCAGCAGCACCAGCCCCACGGCCCGGTATTTCCGGAAGATATCCCTCAGCTTTTCCCCTGTCCATTCCTCACTCCTCCGGCTGCCAGCTCTGGCGGGAGGCCGGGATACCCAGCTCCTGCGCCATGTAGTCCGACAGCACCTGATCCCTTTCCACGTCCAGCGACGCCCCATAGGGCAGGGGCAGGCCATCCTCCGTGCGAACCTCCACCTGCACCCGGCAGTCGATGCCCAGCGACGCCGCTTTTTCCGATATATATGCGGCGGTGCGGTCGGCTATGTCCCCGGACAGACTGTCGGCGTAGGCCGCCTGATACGCCTCCGTCTGCCGGTCCATCTCCCGCTGATACGTCTCGTACCGCCACGTCAGCTCCTCCCACCGCACCCGCAGCAGTGGCTGCACCACCGCCAGCAGCAGGATCAGTCCTCCCGCCAGCCCGGCGATGCGGCGGATGGTCTCCCCCTTGGGCAGCATCGCCGTCAGCAGGGACACCGCCAGCGCCGCAGCGGTCAGGCCCAGCAGCCACCCTTGAAGCATCTCCATCATGGCGTCACCACCAGAATGGCCGAGGAGATGGAGATGAGCAGCAGCAGGGCGCAGCTGCCGGTCATACCCAGCATCAGGCCGAACACGCCACCCAGCGCATCGATCAGCTTCGCCAGCTCCGGGCGGCGGTCATCCCCGCCAGAAACGCCGTCAGCTTATACAAAAGATACTGCACCCCCAGACGTACAAAGGGTCCCAGACACGCCGCCAGCACCCCCAGCAGGCCGAATACGCCGATGGCGTTTTTCACCACGCCCGCACCGGCCAGCACACTGCCCGCCGCATCGGAGAGGATGCGTCCCACCACTGGCATGGCCCCTACGGCGGAGCGGGTCACCTGCACCGTCAGGGCGTCCGCCGAGGTACTGACGGCCCCGGACAGGGTCAGGTAGCCGGTAAACAGCACCAGTGAGCCCGTCAAAAGCCACGTCACCACCCGGCTGGCCGCCTTGGCGACGGTCCCCAGCCCGTGCCGGGGCAGCATGGCATCCGCCGTGGCCGCCGCCGCCAAAAAGTACGTCATAGGCAGCAGCAGTCCCCGGATGAGGGTAATGAGGGGCATCGGCAAAGCACACGGCGATGACCTGTCCCGTTCCGGCGGTAACAGCGCCCCCTCCGGCGGCCACAGCGGCGGCCAGCGTCGGCAGCAGCGCGCCTTGGAGAACACGTCCAATTCCTCGATGGTCTGGGTCCCCAGCCCCAGCAGGCTCTTCATGCTGCCCAGCGACAGCACCGCAATGGCCGCCGCCCCGGCCATGGGCAAAAAACGGCGCATGGGGCTCTCCGGGGTGCAAGCACGGCATCCGCCGCCCCGCACAGCAAAGCACCACCCCTAAGATCAGCACCGCTCCCCGCAGGTTCCCCCGCAGAGCCTCCCCAGAAGAGTCGTCCCCTGCTCCAGCAGAGCGGCGATGCCGCCGGAGAAGTCCTTTCCCTCCAGCTCCTCCGCCGCCGGGGGAGCGGCGTCCGTCACCTCCTGCGGCAGGTCCGCCGCCCCACGCAGGTACCATCGCCAGAAGCAGCAGGCACATCAGCCACACCGCCCTTACAGCATGGCGACCGCATCCCGCACCTCCCACGCTGCCTGCATCAGGGGGGCAGCACCGCCAGCAGCGCCCCCCATGGCCCCGGCCATCTCCACCGCCGAGGCCACGGCGCTCTCCCCGGCATCCCGGCACAGATCTGCGCCGATGCGGGTCACCACGGCGATGCCCGCCGTTTTCAGCAGGGGGAGAAACAGCGTGGAGGAGATCTCCACCGCCGCCAGCAGGTCCTCCAGAAAGGCCCATACCTCCCCACACCACGGACGGCTGCCAGCGCCGCCGCCCCCCGCATACCGCCAGCCAGCAGCAGCGCCAGCTCCGGCGTATGCTTTTTCAGCAAAGCGGCCAGCACGGCGCCCAGCAGTCCCAACGCCACGATCTGCCATACAGCCTCCATCTCTTATAACCCAAACAGCGTCTTGACCAGCTGGAACAGGTCGCTGATCTGCTGCACCAGCATCATCAGTACCACCACCAGACCGGCCAGCGTGGTCATCATAGCCTGCTCCTCCCGGCCGCTGCGTACCAACAGCAGGTTCAGCACCGCCACCAGGATCCCCACCGCTGCGATCTTGAAAATCAGGTCCACATCCATTGCTCGTCCTCAAATCAGCAGGATCAGCAGCAGGCCCGCCCCGGAAAACAGCCCCGCAAAACCAGAGCTTTTCCCGCTGGCGGCTCTCCTGCTCCAGTCCTCTCCGCAGTTCCGTCAGCTCCCCGGCGGCCCATGTCAGCTCACCCAATATCCTCTGCTCGTCCCCCTCCGGCTCCAGCCGCCGCAGGATACGACCACCCTCCCCGGAGAGAGCCGCAAAGCCCTGCCGCCATGCCGCCGGAAGAGAGATGCCCTCCTCCAGCGCCGCCAGCACCGCTCCATAGTACGGTCCGCCAATGGGCGCTGCCGCTGAGCCGCCAGCAGCCGGGCAGCGTCTCCCCGCCGGAAGCGAATGGCGGAGGCCATCTGCTCCAGCGACGCCGCCAGCTCCTCCAGCAGCCGCAGCTGCCGCCGCTGGGCCTGTACCAGTCCCAGCCACAGCCACAGGGCGCCTCCCAGCAGCAGAAGGCTCCCCAGCACGTCCCTTACCACAGCTCCTCCACCAGATACTGCCGCTGCCCCTCCTCCCGCCGGATGGTCACCAGCTTTCAAAGACCTTCTCCTTCAGCAGATGGGAAAAATAGCGGCCTTCGCCCCCCAGCTCCCGCCGGTCAGCAGCATGGATGGTAGCCAGAAACCGCACCCCCTGCAGTTGGCGCAGGACATGGCCATCAGATCCCCCGAACAGTGATCTCGTCTCACGGCTATGACCTGCGGGTTGGCCTGATCGCAGCAGTACGCACCCGAAACGAAGTATACCA
>VOFK01000894.1_pt1 | contig 12547 bp, 20 predicted proteins | sample 5384121 | NCBI WGS metagenome assembly VOFK01 (sample SAMN12384730, study PRJNA508395) | human gut metagenome | isolation source: healthy gut J | host: Homo sapiens | reverse complement strand
TTTCTTCCTTTCTTTCTATTCAATATCAAATGGATTTTTGTAAATTTGGCGTGAATCTAATAGGAAGGGAAAAAATCACGCAATTAATATTGTAATATAAATCATATAATAACTCCTGCAAATATGGAAAACAAGATTCAAGAGCTGACCGATAAGATCTACCGCGAAGGCGTAGAGAAAGGAAACGAAGAGGCACAGAAACTTATCGCAAAAGCTCAGGAAGAAGCCAAGAGAATTATAGAGGATGCTCACAAGGAAGCGGATTCTATCGTGGCTACCGCTCATAAGTCTGCCGATGAACTGGCAGAGAATACAAAATCTGAATTAAAGTTGTTTGCCGGTCAGGCTGTGAATGCTCTGAAGTCCGAAATCGCTACGTTGGTGACGGACAACATTGTGAATGCCGATGTAAAGGCATTTGCTGCAAACAAGGATTATCTTAATGCCTTCATCGTTGCATTGGCGTCCAAATGGAGTGTGAACGAACCAATCGTTATCTCTACTGCCGATGCGGAAGGCTTGACAAAATATTTCGCAGCGAAGGCGAAAGACCTGCTGGACAAGGGTGTGAAGATTGAGCAAGTGAATGGCATCAAAACCTTGTTCTCCGTATCGCCTGCCGATGGTTCGTACAAGGTGAACTTTGGCGAAGAAGAATTTATGAATTACTTCAAGGAATTCCTGCGTCCGCAATTAGTGGAAATGCTGTTCTAAAAACTCCCACAGGATTATGAGTAAATACTATTACTTGGTAGCCGGTTTGCCTGAACTTACTCTGGAAGACAGTAAACTGAGCTATACAGTAGCCGATTTCAAGACGGAACTATATCCTGCCTTGTCGGAAGATGATAAAAAGTTGATAGATTTGTTTTATCTGAAATTCGATAATGCGAATGTCTTGAAACTATTGAAGGATAAGGATGCTGCCATCGACCCGCGCGGAAACTATTCGTCGGAGGAACTGGTGGAATATATCTCACAACTGAAGGATGGCGACGAAGTCTCTGACAGTGTATTCCCATCTTATCTCTCTACGTTCATTTCCGAATACTTCAGCCTGCCTGCCGAGGACGGTTTCTTGTATGAAGACCGCCTGGCAGCGCTCTATTACGCCTATGCTATGGAATCCAGGAATCAGTTTGTGTCTTCCTGGTTTGGCTTCAACCTCACTCTCAATAATATATTGGTGGCGCTCACAGCACGTAAGTTCAAGCTGGACATTGCTCCGCTGATTGTGGGTGATACGGAAGTGTGCGAGGCTCTGCGTACTTCCAATGCCCGTGACTTCGGTCTGGGTACTGAGGTGGATTATCTGGAGCAGCTGGTGAAAATCAGTGAGACGGAGGAACTGGTGGACCGGGAAAAGAAACTGGACCAGCTTCGCTGGGACTGGATGGAGGAGGCCACATTCTTCGATTACTTTACCGTGGAACGTCTGTTTGTGTTCCTGTTACAGCTCGAAATGATAGAACGGTGGATTTCGTTGGATAAAGAAAAGGGTAGCCAACTGTTCCGCAGCATTATCGCTGCCTTGAAAGACGAAGGTGCAGATACCCGCAGAATTCAGATAAAATAAACAACTAAAAATATATGGCAACAAAAGGAACTGTTAGTGGCGTAATAGCCAATATGGTGACCCTCGTCGTCGACGGACCGGTAGCGCAGAATGAGATTTGTTATATCTCGACCGGAGGAGACAAGTTGATGGCGGAGGTGATTAAGGTAGTAGGTACACTCAGGTTTACGTGCAGGTATTTGAGAGTACCCGCGACTGAAAGTGGGGGCCGAAGCTGCGTTTACCGGACATATGCTCGAAGTAACACTGGGGCCCGGTATGCTTTCGAAAAACTACGACGGTCTGCAAAACAACCTCGATAAGATGGATGGTGTTTTTCTGAAACGCGGACAGTACACGTATCCGTTGGATAAAGGAAAGCAAATGGCATTTTGTACCTTTGGCTAAGGTCGGAGATCAAGTGGAAGCGGCAGCATGGCTGGGACAAGTGGACGAAAACTTCCAACCTCTGAAAATCATGGTGCCTTTTTGAACAGAAAGGTGTGCACCGTGAAATCTATTGTTGAGGAAGGTGATTACAGGCATTGAGGATACAATTGCTGTCCTGACTGATAGAAGAAGGGAATGACATCCGGGTGAACATGATACAGAAATGGCCCGTGAAGCGCGCCATGACCAACTATAAAAAAAGAAAAACCTCGCCCTTTCAAATTGTTGGAAACCGGCGTACGTGTGATTCGACACCGTAAACCTATATTGTGGAAGGTGGTACGGGGTTTATCCCCGGACCGTTCGGTACAGGTAAAACGGTGCTCCAGCATGCTATATCCAAGCAGGCGGAAGCTGATATTGTAATCATTGCTGCTTGTGGTGAACGTGCCAACGAGGTTGTGGAAATCTTTACTGAATTCCCTGAGTTGGTTGACCCTCATACAGGACGCAAGCTCATGGAGCGTACTATCATCATTGCCAATACTTCTAATATGCCGGTGGCTGCTCGTGAAGCTTCTGTATACACAGCCATGACAATTGCCGAATATTATCGTAGCATGGGATTGAAAGTCTTACTGATGGCGGACTCTACTTCCCGTTGGGCTCAGGCTTTGCGTGAAATGTCCAATCGTATGGAAGAATTGCCCGGCCCTGATGCTTTCCCTATGGACTTGTCCTCTATCATTTCCAATTTCTACGGTCGTGCAGGATATGTGAAGACTGAATAACGGTGAAACGGGTTCTATTACTTTCATCGGTACAGTATCTCCTGCCGGTGGTAACTTTAAAAAGAGCCTGTAACAGAGAATACTAAGAAAGTAGCCCGTTGTTTCTATGCTCTTGAACAAGATCGTGCGGACAAGAAGCGTTATCCTGCCGTTAATCCGATTGATTCGTATTCCAAATATATTGAGTATCCGGAATTTGAAGATTATATAGCCAAACGCATCAACGGCGAATGGATTACTAAGGTGAATGAGGTCAAGACCCGTTTACAGCGTGGTAAGGAGATTGCAGAGCAAATCAATATTCTGGGTGACGACGGTGTGCCGGTGGAATATCACGTAATTTTCTGGAAGTCAGAATTGATCGACTTTGTTATCTTACAGCAGGATGCTTTCGATGAGATTGATGCTGTAACTCCTATGGAACGTCAGGAAGATATTCTGAACATGATTATTGATATCTGCCATACAGAATTTGAGTTCGATAACTTCAACGAGGTAATGGATTACTTCAAGAAGATGATAAATATCTGCAAACAGATGAACTATTCGAAGTTCAAGTCGGAAGAGTATGACAAGTTCTACAAGCAACTGCAGGAATTGGTAGCGGAACGTAAAGTCTGAGAGTTTAACTGTTATATTATTTGCAATTTGGCCTTGCAGACGCAGGTGCATGAAGTGAAGTTGCAGGTAGGAAATAGGAAAACGTCAAGCGGAGATTTAGATAGTAAATAGTAAATTGTCAACGTTCCTATGTGTTAAAGATATAAGATGTATCATGACCGTAGGGAATAAATAGTAAATAAGTAAATGGCAACAAAAGCATTTCAAAAGATATATACCAAGATTACTCAGATAACGAAAGCCACGTGCTCGTTGAAAGCTACGGGGGTAGGGTATGATGAGTTGGCAACCGTAAACGGCAAGCTGGCCCAGGTGGTTAAAGATTGCCGGTGACGATGTGACCTTGCAGGTCTTTGAGGGTACGGAAGGTATTCCGACTAATGCAGAGGTGGTGTTCTTGGGCAAAGCTCCTACAATTAAGGTGAGTGATCAGCTTGCCGGACGCTTCTTCAACGCCTTTGGTGACCCCTATTGATGGTGGTCCGTCTATCGAAGGTCAGGAAGTGGAGATTGGCGGTCCGTCTGTGAATCCGGTCCGTCGTAAGCAACCTTCCGAGCTGATTGCGACCGGTATTGCGGGTATCGACCTGAACAATACATTAGTGTCCGGACAGAAAATCCATTTTTTGCAGACCCTGATCAACCTTTCAATCAGGTTATGGCAAATGTGGCCTTGCGTGCGGAAACTGATAAGATTATCCTCGGATGGTATGGGTATGACGAACGACGACTGCCGGTACTTCAAGAATGTATTCTCTAATGCCGGTGCGCTCGACCGTATTGTCAGCCTTCATGAACACGACCGAAAACCCGCCCGTAGAACGTCTGTTGATTCCGGATATGGCGTTGACTGCTGCTGAGTATTTTGCGGTAAACAATAATGAAAAGGTATTGGTACTGCTTACGGATATGACTTCTTATGCGGATGCATTGGCGATTGTATCCAACCGTATGGACCAGATTCCGTCTAAAGACTCTATGCCGGGTTCTCTTTATTCGGATTTGGCGAAGATTTACGAAAAGGCGGTGCAATTCCCCAGCGGTGGTTCTATCACGATTATTGCTGTGACTACTTTATCCGGTGGTGATATCACGCATGCTGTGCCTGACAATACGGGATATATCACTGAGGACAGCTGTTCCTTCGTCGTGACAGTGATATCGGTAAGGTTATTGTTGACCCGTTCCGTTCGTTGTCTCGCTTGAAACAGCTCGTTACCGGTAAGAAAACGCGTAAAGACCATCCGCAGGTGATGAACGCTGCTGTACGTTTGTATGCCGATGCCGCCAATGCCAAGACTAAAACTTGAAAACGGTTTCGACCTGACGAATTATGATGAACGTACTCTTGCCTTTGCCAAGGATTACTCCAATCAATTGCTGGCTATTGACGTAAACCTCGATACGACAGAAATGCTTGATGTGGCATGGAGTTTGTTCGGTAAGTATTTCCGTCCGGAAGAGGTGAACATCAAGAAAGAGCTTTTGTGGACGAGTTTTTGGCCTCAATCAGAAAACTAATCACTAATCATTAATTATTAACGAAGTGGCTATTAAGTTCCAATATAATAAAAACATCGCTCCAGCAGCCTGAAAAGCAACTGAAGGTGCGCGCGTACGCTTCCTATTATTAAAAATAAGGAGAGTGCACTACGTATGGAGGTGAAACGCTGCAAGGCTGATGCGGCTGCATTGGATGCGAGGTTGGAAAAGGAAATCCAAGCTTATGAAGCCATGTTCGCCCTTTGGAATGAGTTTGATGCCTCATTAATAAAGGTTAACGATGTTCATCTTGGCGTGAAGAAGATTGCCGGTGTAAGAGTGCCGTTACTCGAAAAATGTAGATTTCGAAATACGCCCTTACAGCTTGTTTAATGCGCCCAAATGGTATGCAGACGGGCTGCATTTGCTTAAGGAATTGGCACATACGGCCATTGAACGGGAATTTACCGTTGCTAAGCCTGAATTTGTTGAACATGCGCGTAAAAAGACCACCCAGAAGGTGAATCTTTTTGAGAAAGTACAGATTCCGGGCTATCAGGATGCACTGCGCAAAATCAAGCGGTTTATGGAAGACGAGGAGAACCTCTCCAAGTCGTCGCAGAAAATCATGAAGTCCCACCAAGAGAAAAGGAAGGAGACAGAAGCATGATTACAAAAATGAAGAAGCTCACTGTTCCTTGTATATCATAAGGAGTACGAGACATTCCTGAATGGTGTGCGCGACCTCGGTGTGGTGCACGTCGCTGAAAAAGCAACAAGGTGTTGCCGACAATACGGAGTTGCAGGACAGTATTCGTCTGTCTGGTCGTCTGCAGATGACCGAAAAATTACTGCAAGCTTTAAAGCCTGCCAAGTCAGCGGTAACTGAAACAGCAGCTTCGGCTGCTCGCGGTTTGGAGGTGTTGAATGAAGTGGATGAGTTGCAGGCTGAAAAGAATAAGTTGCAACAATTGCTGCAAACTTACCAGAAAGAAAAAAAGCAGCGCTGGAACCTTGGGGGAACTTTGAACCTGCAAGCCTGTCACGTCTGCATGATGCCGGACTGACGGTAGGCTTTTTATAGCTGTTCGGAAAGCAATTACGATGACCTATGGGAAGAGACTTATAATGCAATGGTTATCAACCGCCTGTCTTCTCGTGTCTATTTTGTTACGGTAACTAAAAAAATGCCGAAGGTGTGGATTTGGATGCGGAGCAGGCAAAGCTGCCGTCTTGTTCACTGGAACGTGTACAGGTTCTTTGTGACGAGACAGAACAGGCTTTGGCGGACAATGAGAAGAAGTTGAAAGGACTTGCAGAAAAAGAACTACCTTCGTTACGTGCTGCTTTGAAAGAGGTGAACACCGATATGGAGTTCTCTAAAGTAATGCTGAATACGGAGGCTACTGCAGGAGAAAAGCTGTTGTTGCAAGGCTGGGCGCCGGCTTCCAGGATTGAAGAGATTTCCACATGGCTTGATGCACAGCATGTGTATTACGAAGTTACATCCCCGTACCGGGCGACAACGTGCCTATACAGTTGAACAACAAAGGTTTCTTTGCATGGTTCGAGCCGATATGCAAGCTCTATATGTTGCCTAAGTATAATGAGTTGGATTTGACTCCTTTCTTTGCACCTTTCTTTATGGTGTTCTTCGGTTTGTGCCTGGGAGACTCCGGATACGGGTTGTTCTTATTTTTGGGAGCTACCTTTGTATCGCCTGTTTGCCAAGAATATTAGTGCGACAATGAGGCCTGTTCTTTCATTGATACAAGTATTGGCGGCATCCACTTTCTTCTGCGGATTATTGACGGGTACATTTTTCGGAGCGAACATCTACGATATTGACCTGCCTTTCTTCCAGAAAATGAAAGAAACCTTGTTTATGGACAATAATGATATGTTCCAGCGTCATTGATACTCGGTGTGGTACAGATCTTGTTCGGTATGGTGCTGAAAGCGTAAACCAGGGTATTCAGTTCGGAATTAAGTATGCCGTAGCTACAATAGGCTGGATCATACTGTTGATCTCCTGTGGAATGGGGGCCCTATTACCGGAAGTGATGCCGCTGGGTGGTACGGTGCATTTGTGCATCCTTGGTGTAGCGGCAGCCATGATTTTCCTCTACAACAGTCCGGGAAAGAATATATTCCTCAATATCGGACTTGGGCTTTGGGATTCCTACAATATGGCTGCCGGTTTACTTGGTGATGTATTGTCGTATGTGCGCTTGTTTGCCCTTGGGCTTTCGGGTGGCATCCTGGCAGGCGTGTTCAATAGTTTGGCGGTGGGCATGAGCCCTGATAATGTTATTGCAGGACCTATTGTAATGGTATTGATATTCGTTATCGGCCATGCCATCAATATCTTTATGAACGTGCTCGGTGCAATGGTTCATCCTATGCGTCTGACCTTTGTGGAATTCTTCAAGAATTCCGGATACGAAGGCGGCGGGAAGGAGTACAAGCCGTTTAAAAAAATGAAATTTAAGAATTAAAATTGAGAGATAAGGCAGTGTGGAAATGACATGGGCTTTATAAAGAGAAATAAATAAAAATATAAACAATAAAAAACGAATAAAATTATGGAAATGAATTTATTGATTGCCTATATTGGCATTGCAGTGATGATTGGTTTGTCAGGTATCGGTAGTGCCTATGGTGTGACAATTGCCGGTAATGCAGCTATTGGTGCATTGAAGAAAAACGATAGCGCGTTTGGTAACTTCCTTGTATTGACAGCCCTTCCCGGTACTCAGGGCTTGTACGGTTTTGCAGGCTACTTTATGTTCCAGACTATTTTCGGCATCCTTACTCCGGGCATGACTGCCATTCAGGCTGCTGCCATTCTGGGTGCAGGTATTGCTTTGGGATTGGTTGCCTTGTTCTCCGCTATTCGTCAGGGACAGGTTTGCGCCAACGGTATTGCCGCTATCGGCCAGGGACACGACGTATTCAGCAACACGCTGATTCTTGCTGTATTCCCCGAACTTTATGCTATCGTAGCTTTGGCTGCCACTTTCTTGATCGGTAGTGCGCTGACCGCCTAAAGAAGTATTAAAAGATATTGAAAGCCTCCGGAAAAAAGGAATGTCCTGTGAAATTCCGGGGCTTTTCAATATCCTTTACTTTAATTCTTGTCTTTTGTTTTTCCCGTTCAGTGCTGTCCTTTCTCCATTCCCTGATTTGACGGGCTTTCATCGTTATCGATAACATTTATGCAAACGATTGTATATAGTCTTTTAATCAGTTTTTTTTTTCGATTAAAAGGCTATTTTTTCAAAGAATAATGCGTACTTTTGCAGCCGTAATTATGATAAAGAGATTATAACATATATGGTTAAAGAGCTACTTACCCCCGATTACATCTTCGAAGCGAGCTGGGAAGTATGTAATAAAGTAGGCGGTATCTATACAGTTTTGTCTACCAGAGCAAACACTTTGCAGACAAAATTCTCGCGATAAAGTATTTTTTGTAGGCCCGGACTTCTGGCAAGGTAAAGAGAACCCTTTATTTATCGAGTCCGATAACCTTTGTGCCGCATGGAAGAAATATGCTATTGAAAAAGACAACCTCTCTGTCCGCGTAGGCCGCTGGAACATTCCGGGCGAACCTATTGTCATATTGGTTGACTTCCAACCTTTCTTTGCACAAAAGAATGAAATTTATGCGGAGATGTGGGAACACTATCAAGTGGACTCACTGCACGCATACCTGGTGACTACGATGAAGCCTCGATGTTTGCATACGCCACCGGAAAGGTGGTGGAGAGTTTCTACCGGTATAACCTGACGGAAACGGACAAGGTTGTATTTCAGGCACATGAGTGGATGACCGGTATGGCTGCGCTTTACTTGCAGACTGCCGTTCCTGAAATCGCTACGATATTCACCACCCATGCCACTTCGATAGGCCGTCTATTGCGGGCAACAACAAACCGCTATACGATTATCTTTTTGCCTACAACGGCGACCAAATGGCGCAGGAGCTGAATATGGAGTCCAAACATTCCATCGAAAAACAGACCGCCCATTATGTCGATTGCTTTACTACCGTAAGCGAAATTACCAATAATGAATGTAGGAGTTGCTTGACAAGCCTGCCGATGTAGTCCTGATGAACGGCTTTGAAGACGATTTCGTTCCTAAAGGCTCCACATTTACCGGTAAGCGCAAGCGGGCGCGTGCCACTATGTTGCGTGTGGCAAATAGTCTTTTGGGGCAGGAGTTCGATGATGATACACTCATTATAGGAACAAGCGGGCGCTACGAGTTCAAGAACAAGGGCATCGATGTGTTCCTGGAATCATTGAACCGTTTGAACCGTGATAAGAATCTGAATAAGAAAGTGCTGGCTTTCTGTCAACGTACCCAGTTGGGTGGGTGATCCTCGTGAGGACCTGCAGCGACGTCTGAAAAAAGAAGGACGAACATTATACCACTCCTTTGGAAGTGCCTTTCATTACACACTGGCTGCACAATATGACGCATGACCAAGTCTTGGATATGTTGAAGTACCTCGGTATGAACAACCGTCCCGAAGATAAGGTGAAAGTTATTTTTGTTCCTTGCTATCAGGACGGCAAAGATGGAATTCTCAACAAGCGCTATTACGACTTGATATTGGGAGAGGATCTGAGCGTTTATCCTTCCTATTATGAGCCTTGGGGATACACTCCGTTGGAGAGCGTGGCTTTTCGCGTACCGACTATTACGACTGATCTTGCCGGTTTCGGACTTTGGGTGAATAGCCTCAAGAACCAGCATGGCATCGACGATGGAGTAGAAGTGCTGCACCGTTCGGACTATAACTATTCCGAAGTGGCGGACGGTATCAAGGACACCATAACTTTGTTCTCTACAAAGACAGATGCGGAAATCAAAGAAATCCGTAAGCGTGCCGCCCAAGTGGCAGAGCAGGCCTTATGGAAGCATTTCATACAATATTATTATGAGGCCTACGATATTGCGTTGCGCAATGCGATGAAGCGTCAGTTGGGCTGATAAAGAATTATATTTATCAATCAAGTAATCATACAATGAAGATTAAAGTTAGTAATGTAAACACTCCGAACTGGAAAGATGTGAACGTTAAATCTCACATCCCCGCTGAATTGGAGAAGTTATCCGAACTTGCACGTAACATTTGGTGGTCATGGAACTTTGAAGCCACCGAATTGTTTAGAGACCTTGACCCTGCTCTTTGGAAAGAAGTAGGACAGAACCCTGTTCTGCTGTTGGAACGTATGAGCTATGCCAAGCTTGAGGCGCTTGCTGAAGATAAGGTTATTTTGCGCAGAATGGAAGATGTATATTCCAAGTTCCGCAATTACATGGATGTAAAACCTGACAGCAATCGTCCTTCTGTTGCATATTTCAGCATGGAGTACGGTTTGAATCATGTACTTAAGATATATTCCGGTGGTCTGGGTGTACTTGCCGGCGACTATTTGAAAGAGGCTTCTGACAGCAACGTGGACTTGTGTGCTGTAGGTTTCCTGTACCGTTACGGCTATTTCACCCAAACCTTGTCTATGGACGGACAGCAGATTGCCAATTACGAAGCCCAGAACTTCGGCCAGTTGCCTCTCGACCGTGTATTGGATGAAAACGGCAATCAGATTGTGGTGGATGTTCCTTATTTGGATTATTACGTACACGCTTATCTTTGGAGAGTGAACGTAGGCCGTATTTCCCTCGTATCTGCTCGATACGGACAACGAGATGAACAGCGAGTTCGACCGTTCCATCACTCACCAGCTTTACGGCGGCGATTGGGAAAACCGTCTGAAGCAGGAAATCCTGCTCGGTATCGGCGGTATTCTTACTCTGAAGAAGCTGGGTATCAAGAAAGATGTATATCATTGTAACGAAGGACATGCAGCGTTGATCAACGTACAGCGCATCTGCGACTACGTAGCCGAAGGTCTGACCTACGACCAGGCCATCGAGTTGGTACGCGCTTCATCTCTCTACACCGTACACACTCCGGTTCCTGCTGGTCACGATTACTTCGACGAAGGTCTTTTCGGCAAGTACATGGGTGGTTATCCTTCCAAAATGGGCATCACTTGGGACGACCTCATGGACCTCGGCCGCAACAACCCCGGCGACAAGGGCGAACGCTTCTGCATGTCCGTATTCGCCTGGCAACACTTCTCAGGAAGTGAACGGTGTAAGCTGGTTGCATGGAAAGGTTTCCCAGGAGATGTTTGCTCCCATCTGGAAAGGTTACTTCCCGGAAGAAATGCACGTGGGCTACGTCACCAACGGTGTACACTTCCCCACATGGAGCGCAACGGAATGGAAGCAGCTTATGCCGCACATTTCGATGAAAACTTCTGGTACGACCAGTCCAATCCTAAGATTTGGGAAGCTATTTACAATGTAGCTGATGAAGAAATCTGGAAGACGCGCATGGCTATGAAGAATAAGCGATTGACTATGTTCGCAAGGAATACCGCAAGACATGGCTGAACAACCAGGGAGACCCCTCACGTGTTGTGTCTCTGCTGGACAAGATTAACCCGAATGCACTGCTGATAGGTTTCGGACGCCGTTTTGCCACTTATAAAGCGTGCGCATTTGCTGTTCACCGATTTGGAACGTTGTCCAAGATTGTGAACAATCCCGACTATCCGGTACAATTCCTGTTCACAGGTAAGGCCCACCCACGCACGATGGTGCAGGACAGGGGCTGATTAAGAGAAATTATTGAAATCTCACGCCGTCCTGAGTTCTTGGGTAGATTATTTTCCTCGAGAACTACGACATGCAGTTGGCACGCCGTCTTGTATCGGGTGTGGATATCTGGTTGAACACTCCGACACGTCCGCTCGAAGCATCCGGTACTTCCGGTGAGAAGGCGCTGATGAACGGTGTGGTGAACTTCTCCGTACTCGACGGCTGGTGGCTGGAAGGCTATCGTGAAGGTGCTGGCTGGGCATTGACAGAAAAAGCGCACCTATCAGAATCAGGAATATCAGGACCAGTTGGATGCCGCTACTATTTACAGCATCCTCGAACAGGAAATCCTGCCGTTGTATTATGCACGCAACAAGAAGGGATATTCTGAAGGCTGGATAAAGACTATTAAGAACCCATCGCTCAGATTGCAAACCTCATTACACAATGAAGCGTCAGTTGGACGATTACTATAATAAGTTCTAAGACATTGAAGCCAAACGCTTTAAGTCACTGGCAGCCAATAGCTATGCTAAGGCTAAGGAACTTGCAGCATGGAAAGAGAAGTTGTTTCCAAGTGGGATAGCATTGAGGCTTTATCTTTAAAAAGACGGAAGTTTGGGTTAAAGGTTCTACTGAAAGTAAGGAATACACCATTACCTACGTTATTGACGAGAAGCGTGGATTGAACGATGCACCGGCCTTTCAAACTGGTAACTACCTATAACAATTGCGCAGGACGGCAAACAAATTTACGTTTACCTTGCAGAGCCGTTCAATGTAGTGAAGCTAAAAAGAAAGTGACCTCTATATTTCTCCCAGGTGAAGCATGGAAAGGAAAATGTGTAGCTTCAAAAGCTGCTTACCGTATGTTCCCCTAAGAATGCAGACTTGCCTCACCACCGTCAGGACTTCTGCCACGTTCGTTGGTTCGTGTAAGAGTTTAATCTAACAATATAGAGAAGCTGCCACGGAGTAAGCTTCTCATTAAAAAGCAACACGTAACTGAACGAAGCAATACCGA
>VOFK01001186.1_pt1 | contig 12586 bp, 20 predicted proteins | sample 5384121 | NCBI WGS metagenome assembly VOFK01 (sample SAMN12384730, study PRJNA508395) | human gut metagenome | isolation source: healthy gut J | host: Homo sapiens | reverse complement strand
TATTACTGTATTGCTTAATCGCAGCTTTCTTTCTACTCCGGTATGACCTACCATATCCGCTTGCAAAGTTGATGATGATAACATCATATTTATCGGAACGGATGGTTGTTGTCAATTTATCGCATACTTCGTGCTACCCCATTGGCCGCAAGTCATGTAGCAACCCTTGGAGAGTTTACTAAGATTCTGTCTTCTCCCTCATTCGGTTCGCTTCTACCACCGTTGAAGAAGAGATTATGTGCGTATTTTTCTGTCTCTGCAATACGGGCCTGTGTCATATGATTTGCTGCAAAAGCCACTCACCCAAAATGTATTGGTTGCAGCGGCAACCTTCAGGGAATACCACAAAATTTATTCGGGATCGTCGGATCATAATCCATTAAGCCTTAAGGTTGTCTTAATTCTTGCACCTCTGTCAAATCCCTTGAAATCATCATCATGACATCTGGTGATCTCTCTTGCACGGTCCGGGCGGAAGTTGAAAAAACAACAGAATCGTTATCTTTAATAGTTGCAACCGGAGCACCGTTTTCCCATAAACTACGGTTGGTTTACGAACTCATCTGTCTCATCTTTGTCATAGGACTGCTGAATTGCTTCCGGTCCCACTTTGCAGCGGTCTGTCCTCGCCTTTTGTCAGTGCATCATATGCTAATTTTTACACGGTCATAATTGTTATCTCTGTCCATTGCATAGTAGCGTCCGGAAACAGATGCGATCTTACCCACGCCGATCTTTTCATTTCATCCTCTAATGCAATTGCAAAAATCTTTTTCCGCTTGCAGGCGGTGTATCACGTCCGTCTAAGAAGCAGTGTACATATACATTGGATAATCCGTTTCTCTTTGCTAACTCTAATAAGCCATAGAGGTGTGTATTGTTGCTATGTACACCACCATCGGATAAGAGTCCGAAGAAATGAGGTCACTGTTATTTTTCTTGCAGTTTTCTACTGCTTTTAAAGGCTTCATTCTCAAAAAAAGTTCATGGCTTCTTCAATATCTTTGGTGATTCTTGTAGCTCCTGATATACAATACGTCCTGCTCCCATGTTCAGATGTCCCTACTTCTGAATTACCATCTGTCCATCCGGGTCTACTGCTAAGCCGCTGGCATTACCTCTTACAAACGGATACTCTTTCATCAGTTTGTCCATGACCGGAGTCTTTGCCTCTGCTACTGCATTTCCTTTTGTGGTCTTATTCAGACCATATCCATCTAAAATCATTAATACGGTTGGTTTTTTACTCATACTCAATTCCTCTTTTCTTATCACTTTCAGACTTATCTTAAAACAAATCTACACATTTTTCAACTACTTCGATAAATTTGTTACATATCCTTCTTCATCTATGGAAACATCCTTTGAAAGTCCCCGCATAATCCAAAACCTCTGTCCTCTGGCTTCCATCGGTCAGGAGTCTGGTCCTCGTTCCCGACTGGATACATGGCAAAAACCGCAAACGGCTACTTCCGTCTTTTTTGTATCCGCACCTGTGCTACTCCGGTATCTAAGGTCTTGTTATTAAAAACCAGAAATTTCCCAGACTGTAGAGAACCGGTACGTCCTCTATATAAGCAATTCCCTGTAAACAATGTGTGTGTCCTCCAATGATCACATCGGCTCCTGCACTTACAAATGCTTCCGCTAATTCCTTCTGGTCTGCTCCATAGGAATGATTTCCTTCCGTTCCCCCAGTGCGGATATGCAATGACAATATCACTGTTACTCTTTGCTTTTCGGATCACTTCCGTAAATTTGTCAGGTTTTTAAGGTCTTTAACACTCCGGGACTGTCTTTCGTTGCTTCTTTTGTATAGAATACGAACGTTCTATCTGTGTTGCAGCTACTATTGCAATTTTTCTGCCATTTGCAATAAAATAAACAATTTTTTCTGCTTCTTCTAAATTCCTGCCGGCTCCCACATAGGGGTATCTGTGCCTGCTCTAGTGTATCCATTGTATCTAACAGTGCTTCTTCTCCATAATCATAAACATGATTATTTGCAAGGGAAACAATATCCGCACCAAAAGCTGCTGTAACACTTCCACGCGGGATGGCGCCGCCCGGAACGTATATGCCTTTCCGGCTAACGGTGTTCCTCTGTTACTATAGGTAAATTCGTTGTTGATCAGCAAAATATCCGCACTTTGCAGTTCTAACATTAGATCGGATGACAGACAATCATAAATGCCATCTGGCTGTCTGTCCATAAATACGGTCGTAGACCAGCCCTCCGACAGATTGATGTCTCCGGTAAAATCCAACACGGTCTCTTCCCTGCACATTCTTTGTCATAGATATTTTCTAACAGTTCAGACTGATATCCGGTATCCTGGCAATAGTAGACCCAGAGCACCTGCATCGTATTGCCGGTCAATGTATACCATATATTCGGATCCTGATTTTCCTTTTCTACTTCATCTGCTACTTTTTTAATGTCTCATCTCCATATTTAGAATGAAACCATGCCAAAAAAATTTTCATCGATCGGACGATTACTGATAAATTCTTTCTGGCATTTTTCTAAAATTGTATCATATTCTGTCTGCAGAATCTGACCTTGCTCCTGCTTCCTGTTCCTTGTCAGCTTCTGCCTTCTGCCCATCTGCCTGTGCAGTTGTCTGCTTCGTATCTTCATTTTTTTTTTTTTAAGTACCATGTTCCTGCAAAATATCCTGTTGCTAAGATCACAAGAAGGATACTTAAAATGATCCCTGCCTTTTGAAGCCTTCGTTTCATAGGTTCCTCTCAAGTTTCTTTTTCTCTGCGTTTGTCTTTAACTGTAATAAGCAGCGATGTGGGTAAACACCGCTGCTTAATCATGATATATCATCGTTATGATTATTTGTAGTTTACGATCTTTCCCGGAAATCAGCTTTGAGATGCTCCACCTACAAGCCGCCGTCGATATCTGTCTGAGCAAATAACTCTGCTGCATTACCAGCATTTACAGATCCGCCGTACTGAATGCGGATTGCTTCTGCTGTAGCTTCATCATAGATTTCAGCGATGCAAGCACGAATTCCTGCGCAAACTTCCTGAGCCTGCTCAGTAGTAGCTGTCTTTCCTGTTCCGATTGCCCAGATTGGCTCGTAAGCGATCACGGCTGTCTTAGCCTGATCTGCTGTAACTCCCTGGAAACCAACTTTAACCTGCTGACGGATGAAATCCATAGTGACGCCCTGCTCTCTCTGCTCAAGAGTTTCTCCACAGCACATGATTGGTGTAAGACCATGCTCGAAAGCTTTAAGCATTTTTTTGTTTACTGTTTCGCTTGTCTCTCCGAAGTAATCTCTTCTCTCAGAGTGTCCAAGAACTACGTATTTTACTCCTGCGTCTGTAAGCATGTTCGGGGAGAAATCTCGCCTGTAAAAGCTCCTTTCTCTTCGAAGTACATATTTTCCGCACCAACCTGGATGTTTGTTCCCTTTGCAGCTTCTACTACAGGGACAATGTCGATAGCAGGTACGCAGAATACTACGTCTACATCTTCATTAGCTACTAATGGTTTTAAAGCTTTCAACTAATTTAACTGCTTCACTTGGAGTCATGTTCATTTTCCAGTTTCCGGCTACGATTTTCTTTCTTGCCATTTTCCAAATCTCCTTTTCATTTATTTATCGTTAGATGCAAATTCGTACATAATTCAATTTGTCGTTCTTTTCTGGCAGTTCCTTTCCTTCTAAGAATTCAAGAGATGCTCCGCCACCTGTAGAGATGTGTGCTCATCTTGGAACCAAATCCTAACTGGTTAACAGCAGCAGCAGAATCTCCACCACCGATGATAGTTGTAGCATCTGTCTCAGCAAGAGCAGCAGCTACAGCTTCTGTACCATGCAGCAAAAGTTAGGATTTTCGAATACACCCATAGGTCCGTTCCATACAACAGTTTTAGCTGTCTTAACAGCATCTGCATATAATTCGATTGTCTTGGTCCGATATCACAGCCCTTCCCATCCATCTTGTCTCATCCAAGATCTTTTCAACCTTTGCATTTGCATTCATTAGGAGAAATCGTCGATCATAACGGAATCAACCGGAAGAAGAAGTTTTTACCCTTTTTCTTTAGCTTTTTCATCATGTCAAGTGCATACTGGCAGTCAATCTTCTTCAACTAATGACTTACCGATCTCATATCCCTTTGCCTTTAAGAATGTATACGCCATACCACCACCGATGATCAGTGTATCGCACTTCGTCAAGTAAGTTGTTAGAGATAACATAAATTAACTTGTCTGCAACTTTTGCTCCACCAAGGATTGCTACGAATGGTCTTACCGGATTCTCTACTGCATTTCCAAGGAAGTCGATCTCCTTCTGCATCAAATATCCAACAACTGCTGTATCAACAAGACCTGCAACACCTACATTAGAGCAGTGTGCACGGTGTGCGGTACCAAATGCATCATTAACAAATACGTCGCAAAGAGAAGCAAGGTCTTTGCTGAAATGCATCACCATTCTTTGTCTCTTCTGGACGAAAACGTGTGTTTTCAAGAAGAATTACTTCGCCATCTTTCATAGCTGCTACAGCTTCTCTTACCTTTGGTCCAACAACTTCAGGCTCAGCAACAAACTTAACTTCCTGTCCAAGAAGCTCGGAAAGGCGAACTGCAACCGGTGCAAGAGTCTGTCTTCTTGTTTCTTCTGTCCCTTAACCTTGTCCAAGGTGAGAGCAAAGGATAACCTTTCCGCCATCAGCGATCAGTTTTTTGAATTGTAGGAAGTGCTGCAACCAGACGGTTCTCGTCTGTAATCTTACCATCGATATTAGTGGAACGTTGAAGTCGCATCTGACAAAGGAACCGCTGTCCCTTTACATTAATATCATCTACTGATTTTTTTTTAATGACATTACTACATATTAAACCTCCTGATTTTTATACTTTTATCTTTTTGTTACAGAATGCAAATACATCTCTGTAAAAGAAATATAGGGCCCAGTCCATGAAGACCGGACCCCCATTGTAAGGTCAAACTTAATGAGTCAGCAATTTGTCAAAATTATGCTAATTATGCGAAAGTATTTGATTGTTCTTACCATCTGGCTTGTGTAAGAATTCTCATTATCATACCATGAAACAACCTGTACTTCTGTTGTACCGTTTTCAAGCAAAGAACCATTGTCTGTGTAGCAATCGAATAATGAACCATATCTCATTCCTACGATATCGCTAGATACGATTTCGTCTGTGTTGTATCCGAAGGACTCTTAGAAGCTGCCTTCATAGCTGCGTTGATCTGATCAACTGTTACGTTTTCCTTCAACTACTGCTGTTAAGATTGTTGTAGATCCTGTAGGAGTAGGAACACGCTGAGCAGATCCGATTAATTTTCCGTTTAATTCTGGAATAACAAGTCCGATTGCTTTAGCAGCACCTGTGCTGTTTGGTAACGATGTTAACTGCAGCTGCACGGGATCTTCTCAGGTCACCTTTTCTCTGCGGTCCGTCCAGAGTCATCTGATCTCCTGTGTAAGCGTGAATTGTGCACATGATACCGGATTCGATCGGTGCCAGGTCGTTCAGAGCCTTTTGCCATAGGAGCCAGGACAGTTTGTTGTACAAGAAGCTGCAGAAATTACTGTATCTTCTGGTTTCAGTTAATGTTTCGTGGTTTACGTTATATACGATAGTTGGCAAGGTCGTTTCCAGCTGGTGCGGAAATAACAACTTTTCTTGCTCCTGCTTCGATATGAGCATGATGCTTTTTTCTTTAGATGTGTAGAATCCTGTACACTCAAGAACTACGTCTACACCAATCTCTCCCCAAGGAGAGTTCTTCAGCGTTAGCTTTAGCATAGATTTTGATTTCTTTTCCATCAACGATGATTGAATCATCTGTTGCTTTTACAGTATCAGCTAATGCATATGTTCCCTGTGTAGAATCGTATTTTAATAAGTGTGCAAGCATTTTTGGAGATGTAAAATCGTTGATTGCTACTACTTCAAATCCTTCTGCTCCAAACATCTGACTGAATGCAAGACGTCCAATACGTCCAAAACCATTAATTGCAACTTTTACTGCCATGATTAATTCCTCTAAAGTTTGTTTATTATTACTACTTATGCAGTCTACATTGTGAAATCTTTCTCAAAGCCCTTTAGAAGCTCTATCAAGACCTCTCAACTGCTAATAATTGTACTTTATCTGATACAAAATTTCAAGAGGTTTTCCTATTTTTTTATATAAGTTGCTTAAAAACAGGCTTTTGTTCAAAAAATTCTGTATAATATTTAAAAAGCCACAGGACTTCAAAATTTCTTCTGCCTTTGCAAAATCATACGCAATATGCTCCGGTTTATGTGCATCGGCTCAATCGTAATGATCTCACCGCCAAGCTCACGATAACGCTTCAATACATCCGGATGTGGATGTGCGAACGGAAGGCCATACTTCAATCCGGCCGAATTCACTTCCAGACCCTTTTCCTTCTCAATCAATAGTTTCAAAATCTCGTCTATAATATCCGCATAATCTGTATACGAATATTCTTTTTTTCCCTTGATTTTCCATATCTTACAACATAATCCAGATGACCAAGTGTCTGAAAGCAGTCCGAAGATTCTCACATTTTCCAGCGTTGTCTCCATCATCAGACGGTACGCCTCTTTGTCGGTACGGTCTGTAAAAAGCTTTTTCTGCCGCAGGATCAGTATATAATATGTTCCCTTCCGCATCTTTCTTATACGGAACATTGTGAACCGATCCAATCACGAAATCAAACGGATATTTCTTCGTCAGTTCTTCATAATAATCTTTCAGATATGTCCTAAGTCCCAGTTCTATTCCAATCCTGATATTCAGTTTTCCTGCATATTCTTCCTGAAGTTTCTGCATTTCCACAAAATAAGCATCCACATCAAAAGATACCTTCTTCTCCCCATTCCAGATCATCCTTGTCAAAATGATCCGTAAAGCAAATGGTTTTTCAACCCTTTTCTGACTGACTGCCTCATCCGCCATATCGCGTGGACAGGCTTCGGAATCCGTTGAAAACCATGTGTGCATATGCATATCCGCCTGTATCATAACTTATTCCTCTTTATTTTGTATTTTATCAAATATTCTTTATGTTTCCTACTTATCCGCAATGATCGTTCCGCCGCCAAGTACGTATTCTCCGTCATATAATACGACAGCCTGTCCCGGTGTGATCGCTCTCTGCAGCTCTTCAAATGTACAGAGGATCTCATCTTCTCCCGTCTTTTCAACGGTACACCATGCACCTCTGTGATTATAACGAATCTTCGCCCACACTCTTTTCGGCTCTGTCAGATCTTCTACCGTCATGAAATTCACCTGATCTGCGCGCACATAACGGGACATAGATTCCTCATTTGATCCCACTACAACTTCATTGGTTTCCGGGCGGATCTCAATACGAACACCGGATGTCCGAGAGACAGTCCCAGACCTTTTCTCTGTCCCACCGTATAATGAATGATTCCTTTATGTTTTCCGACAACCGTTCCATCCGAAAGCACGAAATTGCCCGGCGTAATCTTTGCATCTGAATTTTCTTCGATATAAGACGCATAATCTCCATCTGACACAAAGCAAATATCCTGACTGTCCGGCTTATGTGCAACAAGAAGGCCTATTTCATCTGCCATTGCACGGATCTGATCTTTTTGTATTTCTCCAACCGGCATCAGCGTATGCGAAAGCTGCTCCTGGGTCAGATTATACAGTGCATACGTCTGGTCTTTTGCCGCAGTCGCAGAATTACGGATTGCATATCTTCCATGCGACAGCTTCTCTACCCTGGCATAATGTCCCGTTGCTATATACTCCGCACCAATATCAAGGCTTCGCTTTAACAATGATTCCCATTTCACATATCGGTTGCAGGCGATACACGGGTTCGGCGTTCTGCCATGCAGATAATCATCGATAAAATAATCAATGACATTTTCTTTTAAATTCTTTTTTTAAAATTCATGACATAATACGGAATGTCCAGCGCTGCTGCCACTCTTCTGGCATCATCCACTGCACTGAGTCCACAACAGCCGCCATGTTCTTCCCATCGCGGCTTCTTCATCCTGCCAGATCTTCATGGTGACACCAATCACATCGTATCCCTGATTCTTTTAACAGATAGGCCGCCACGGAGGAATCTACACCCCCGGACATGCCTACTACTACTTTTTTCTTTTTTCCATATAAAGTTCTCCGGCTTAATATTCTTCCTTCTTCCGCCTCTTCACCTTCGTGAATATCAGACTTCGGTTTCTTGAGTCCTTCAATCTTGATATCATGCTTTTCTGTGCATAATCCCATAAAGTGCTGCGTGGATTGCTTCCCTCCGCAAGCAGTGAGCAGTGTACCTTTACGGGCGGAAGTCCGTCAAGTGCTTCCATAACCGCTTTTATTTGTAACCTCCATTGCTTCCTGAACCGTCTTTCCTTTTACCATCTCGGTTGCCATACTGCTGGTTGCAACTGCTGCGCCGCATCCGAATGTCTTGAATTTCTACATCACGGATGATCTGATTCTCATCAATGTCCAGATAGATTCTCATGATATCTCCGCATTTTGCATTTCCAACTGTTCCTACACTCACTAGCGTTCTCAATTTCGCCTACATTTCTCGGATGCTGGAAATGATCCATTACTTTTTTCTGAATACATATCTAAATTACTCCTTTTGTCTTTTTTATCTAAATGTTTTGACTGTTTTGTCCGAATGTGTTCTGTACACAATCTGAATTATTTCTGCCCTTTTTTTCTGTTTTTTAATGAAGTCTTCATACAGAGGAGACATTTTCTCTTAAGTGTTCAACGATTTCTTTCAGACTGTCTACAACGTAGTCGATATCTTCTTTTTTCAATTTCTTCGTTCAATGTCAGTCTTAATGATCCGTGAGCGATCTCATGAGGCAGACCGATGGCAAAGCAGAACGTGTGATGGGTCTAATGATCCGGATGTGCATGCAGATCCGCTTGATGCACAGATTCCTTTCATATCAAGTTTGATCAGAAGCGACTCTCCTTCTACAAACTGGAAGCTGAAGTTGGCATTGTTCGGAAGGCGGTCTGTTCTGTGTCCGTTCAGACGACAGTATGGAATTTCATTCAGCACTCTATCGATCAGATAGTCTCTGACTTCTCTTTTTCTTTTGCTGTTCTTTCTTCCATGTTGGCTGCTGCACGTTTTGCTTGCTGTTCCGATTCCTACGATTCCCGGAACATTCTCTGTACCTGCGCGGCGCTTTCTCTCCTGCGCTCCGCCGTGAACAAATGAACGGATCTTTACTCCTTTACGGATGTACATGATTCCGATTCCCTTTGGTCCGTTGATCTTGTGTCCGCTGGCACTTAACATATCAATGTGGCATTCATCCACATTGATCGGAAGCTGTCCGAAAGCCTGTACCGCATCGGTATGGAACAGAATGCCATGTTCATGAGCGATCTCACCGATTTCCTTGATTGGCTGGATGGTACCGATCTCGTTATTTGCAAACATAACAGAGATCAGGATGGTTGTCGGACGGATCGCCGCCTTTAAATCATCCAGTTTTACTTTTTCCATCTTCATCTACATCCAGATATGTGATCTCGAATCCTCTTTTTTTTTCAAGATACTCTGCTGTATGAAGGATCGCATGATGCTCGATCTTTGTTGTAATGATATGGTTACTTTGTTCGCATAAGCCTCGGCTGTACATTTTAAAGCCCAGTTATCGATTCAGATCCACCGCCTGTAAAATAGAGCTCATTTGATTTTTGCACCGATCATTTCAGCGATTGCATCTCTGCTGGTTGATCACTTCTTTGTTTGCAGCGGCAAAGCTGTAAACACTGATGGATTTCCGAATTTTTCTGTAAAATACGGAAGCATTGCTTCTACCAACTTCCGGTGCTGTCTTTTGTTGTTGCTGCATTATCAAGATATAATAATTTACTCATTTTATCTCCTCCATTTTCTTTTGTATATTCTGTAATGTTTTGTTTATCAGAATTTTTGTCTGCCGATTACTGGCTGCACTTTGGATTTTCACATTCTCCGTCCGGATTAATGCTTTTACTCTCCTGTATCGCTCATCCAGCATGATCTGATTCACCGTATCATTAATACTGTCATTAATCTTCTGCCATACATACTTTTGTCACGCATCCGTCCGATGCCATGCAGCCTTCTCCTGTTGTAGTATCAAATGCCGCACATTTGACCGGCTCCAGACTTCCCTCCAGTGCTCTTAAGATATCTCCGACAGAGATTTCCGACGGTTTTTTCGCCAGTACATATCCGCCAGAGGCTCCACGAATACTTTTCACCAGCCCTGCCTTTTTCAGAAGTGCAACAAGCTGTTCCAGATAGCGTTCTGAAATTTCCTGTCTTGCGGCCACGCTTCCGATCGACACCGGTTCTTTCTCACTGTATCTGGCAAGATCTATCATGGCACGCAGTCCATATCTACCCTTCGTGGAAAGTTTCATCTTATCACCTCTTTTTAATCCCCAGTATTTTACTAGGATTTTTTTACTCCTGTAGAATATCACTGCTTTTTAGTTCTGTCAAGCACTATTCTTGAATAACTTATAAAGATACAATTCTCATATATAAAAGGAGCCGATTATGTCCGGAAAGCGCGCTCTCATCCGTGGAACAGCTATTTTGACCATTACAAGTTTTGTCACCCGTTTTATGGGATTTTTCTATCGCATTTTTTTTGGGTCATACCTTTGGCGAAGAAAATGTAGGCCTTTATCAACTTTGTATTTCCTGTATATGCCCTTGGCATCTCTTTTCCTGTGCCGGAACCGAACTTGTTTTTCCCGCGTTGCACAGGAAAATGCTGCAGGCCATCCGAAAAAGCAAAAGAATTATTAAAAACCGGCCTGATATTTACATTTGTTCTTTCCTGTATTCTGACCATTTTTTACAGCACAATGCACATATGACCGCCATCTCTTTTCTCCATGATTCCAGATGCGAAGAACTGCTGATTTTATTGTCCTATACGTTTCCTTTTTGCTTCAATCCACAGCTGCATCTGCGGCTTATTCGCTTGGCTTAAAGCAGACAAAAATTCCTTGCTGTTTCCCAACTTTTTGAACAGACATTCCGTATTTTATTCGTGTTTCTTTTCTGTTATTACCGCACCAGCCATCAGCTGGATCTTTCCATCTCTTTTGCCGTTGTTGGTCTTGCTATGGGGAGATTTTTGCATCTTTGCTATTGCCCTGCAGCCTCTATACCACCACACAGCTTCGAAACAAGTGCAGAATTTGCTTTCTGCAAGTACTTTCTGCATCCATCTTTCCAGGCTTTTCAGACACGCCTTTCTCCTTTACTGCCAGCCGGGTATTATTGAACATTCTGCAAAGTATAGAAGCCGTATCCATCCCCCCGTTTTCTTCAGTATTCCGGAATGTTCTTCTTCTCTGTCTTTGCAGGTATATGGAGTTCTGACCGGTATGGCACTTCCTTGTATTCTGTTTCCTTCTGCTATTACCAACGCTGTATCCTCCATGCTTCTTCCCACAGTGGCCGAAATTCAGGAAATGAAAGAGAAGCGCAGACTTCAGGCTATCATTTCAAAAATCGCTTGTTCCTGCATATTTTTTGATGTTTCTGTTGTATTTTCCTGCTAATATCCGGGAAATGGATTGAATCTTTTCTGTTCAAAAGTCCGCTTGCGGGTAGTTTTATTCTCACGCTTTCCTGGATTTGTCCGTTTTTATACACTAACACGGTTTCTTCTTGGCATAATCAATGGTTTGGGAAAAAAACTACTTTTTCTTTTTATTATCAACTTTTAAGTCTTTGCATACGGATTGCAGGTGTATGTCTTTTTTTATACCTATATGGGGCATAAACGGATATCTTACAGGTCTGCTGATCAGCCAGATCTTTTTTGTTTTTGTGCTGTATACTTCGTCTCGTAATCTACATAAAAAAGAATTTTTTCATAAAAAGATCGACACACAGTATGTTTGAAACATTTCATACTATGTGTCGATCTTTATCGCCATATTCCTGTAAGTGACGCCAGTGGCAGGTCCTTGTGTAGATCACCTACAATGTTTTCAGAAACATTCTGATAATGACAGGATTCACATAACATTCCTGGTTATCATTCCCAACAGCACCAGCATTATTTTTTTTTTTTTTTTTTTTTTTTTTTTTTTTTTTTTTTTTTTTTTTTTTTTTTTTTTTTTTTTTTTTTTTTTTTTTTTTTTTTTTTTTTTTTTTTTTTTTTTTTTTTTTTTTTTTTTTTTTTTTTTTTTTTTTTTTTTTTTTTTTTTTTTTTTTTTTTTTTTTTTTTTTTTTTTTTTTTTTTTTTTTTTTTTTTTTTTTTTTTTTTTTTTTTTTTTTTTTTTTTTTTTTTTTTTTTTTTTTTTTTTTTTTTTTTTTTTTTTTTTTTTTTTTTTTTTTTTTTTTTTTTTTTTTTTTTTTTTTTTTTTTTTTTTTTTTTTTTTTTTTTTTTTTTTTTTTTTTTCCGAATCACCTGACCAGGATATTCCAGCATATATATTCAAACAATAGTATCCCGACATATAGAATACGCCCTGTGGCATAACAGCAATCACACAAAAGGACAATAGCGGGCTACGTAATGAACGAAGA
>VOFK01002467.1_pt1 | contig 12597 bp, 21 predicted proteins | sample 5384121 | NCBI WGS metagenome assembly VOFK01 (sample SAMN12384730, study PRJNA508395) | human gut metagenome | isolation source: healthy gut J | host: Homo sapiens | reverse complement strand
CTCAGTACTTCGTTCAGTTACGTATTGCTATAAATACCGGCTGTGGATAGGTGTATGGTTTTTTGCTCCAAAATCTTTTTTCTTGCCATATTAATTCACTTCCCTTTTCGTGCTCTGTTTTGAATTATTTGGAAGGATGAACTCCTTCCTCTGTTTTTATACCTCTTTTTGCAGGAATCAAGAGGGGGCAGGACATATACAGGTTTTTTTTGTGGGATTATGTCCCACGGCTTTTGCTTCTTGGGACATATGTAGATTTTTGTGAGCAATTATGTCCCATAACATCTGGTGTCTGGGATATATAGAAGATTTTTCCGGAGCTATGTCCCTCTTTCTTGGACACACGGGACTTTTTCTCCTGCTTTTTCGCTATATATGTCCCTCTTCTTTAGACTTACGGGACTTTTTCCTCTGCTTTTTCTTTATATGTCCCTCTTCCTTGGACTCGCGGGACTTTTCCTCTGCTTTTTTCTATATGTCCCTCTTCTTTAGATTCGCGGACTTTCTCCCCTGCTTTTTTACATATGTCCCATCTAGGTTCTGCAATAGCATGAAATGAAGGTGATATACTTTTTTATATGCCCCAAAATTATATAGCTAAATACAGTTCGCACTCCAAGATTTCACACAGGCAAAAAAATGGCATTTTATATAATTATATCTCTGCACATACTTTGCCAAGTTTTTTTGCATATTCATAAAGCTGCCTATTTTTTCATTATAAGGACCAAATTCTGTCAATGCGCAAATGCAGGCATCACAGTCATCGAGCATCTGTTTTTTTCCCCAAAAAGGTTTCTTCCGAAACCGGAAAGAATGCTTTTTCCGAAAAAACACAAGCGGCAAGTGCAGATGCCGCTGCGTACTCCACATCATTTTCCTGCAGAATGCCTGCTGCAAACGGAATATTCTGCCGCTGCAGGCGGTTGTAAACCGCAAGCCCTGTTCCACCACCGCCAATCACAAATACCTCTGGAATTCCTTCCGGTCTTTCCATAAAAACCTGTCCGGTCTGCGGTTCAAACTGCCGGGACTTGACGCCGTACAACTGCTGCACGTAGTTCCCGGAAAAGATTTCCTCCGGTGTCCCGACCCGGTCAATACGGTCCCCTTTCACACACGCAATGGTGTCCGAAAACTTTCTGTGCCAGATCCAGTTCATGCAATGACATGATAACTGCCAGGTTTTTCTTCCGTGCCAGCATGCGGATGGTTGTAAGAATGTCCAGTTTAAATCCCATATCCAGATAGGAAGTCGGTTCATCAAGAATCAGGACCTGTGTGTCCTGGCAGATCGCCCGCGCCAGCATAAGTCTCTGCCTCTGCCCATCACTGATTCTCCGGAAATCCTGCTGCTGCACTTCCCCGGCATGCACCAGGGCAATCGCCTCGTCCACCTTTTCCAGTCCTGTTGTGAGAGGATACCAAGCCTCCCCGTGTACGGGTAGCGCCCGGTTGCCACCACATCCCTGCCGCTTAACAGTTCCGTGTGGATGCGCTCCGTCATGACCATCGAAAGATGTCTGGAAATTTCACTGTCCGTCAGTTCCCGCATGGATTCTTTTCCCAGAAAAACACTGCCGCCAATGGTTTTAAGCTTTGTTTGGTGATGGTCTTTAAAATTGTCGATTTTCCGGAGCCGTTTGGTCCGATCAGTGTGAGGATTTCCCCTGGCCGGACACCCAGATTGATATTTTTAATCAGGGGAATCCGGTCGTATCCTACGGTCAGATCACGCATCGTAAGCTGCTCGTCATCGTTTGGTATATCTTGTGCAGGAAAACTGCCCTGGCTCCTTTAGCATATTCTGCCCGTTATGTTGTTTTCCGTTTTCTTCTTTCATCGCTTTCCAATTATTTTCCATCTGCATTTTTGTGTCTGCTCATAGTAACTTTCTTCCTACCTTTTGCGTCCTTATCCGTTTTGGCTTTCTGTCTGCACATTATTTGTCTTCCACGATTCATCACATCCGCTGCTTTCGCAACATTGCCGCAATTACCACCGGCACTAAAAATACCGCAGTCACCGAACTGATACTGACCTCCGTTGGTGCAAACACGGTTCGCGCAATCCCGTCACAGAACAGCGTAATCACTGCGCCGCCGAGAAAACATCCCGGAATTAGAATAATCGGTTTTTGCCGTGTGGGTTGCCAGTTTAATCAGATGTGGCACCGCAATCCCGACAAACGAAATCGGTTCCGGCAAACGCGGTCACACATGCCGACAGCAGACTTGACAGTAAAATCAGTGCAATGCGCAGCACTTTTTACATTTACGCCCATATTTCTGGCATAAGATTCTCCCATCTGATAAGCACTGATTGGTTTTGCAAGCCCGAAGGTAATCACAACCGTGATTCCAACAATTATGACCATGATGCGGATGTGCTCCCAGCTCATACCGGAAAAACTTCCCATCGACCAGTTGTGAAGATTGACAATATTGGAATCGTCCGCAAACGTCACACAAAAAAATCCGTAATCGCCGAACAGATATAACCAATCAGGATACCGCACACTACAAGAAGCGACATATTCGATACCCGAAACGAAATCAGAAGGACAAATCCCATGGCAAGCAGTGAACCGGCAAATGCAGCTACCACCATTCCAAGGGAACTGACCATAATCCCTTTTTCCAGAAGAAAGATCATGGTCAGTGCCACGACAAGTTTGGCTCCGGAGGAAATCCCAAGCACATACGGTCCTGCAATCGGATTCTGGAAAAAACTCTGCAGCAGGAAACCGGATACGGAAAGTGCCCCCTCCGAGCAGAACTGCAGCAATGATACGGGGCAGACGGATTTTCCAGACAATCTGATACAGTGTGGAATCCGGCTGATGTTTTGTCAGCACGCCCAGAAAATCAAAAAAAGACATTTCCACACTTCCGACACCGATATTCCAGAAAAACAAAACGACCAGCAATCCCATGATCACAAGAAAAGAAACCAGATAGCGGAGCGTTCTGTTTGTTTCTGTCCCGGAATTATTCTTTTTTTCTTTTATTTGTGATCTCATGTTCTTCTCCTCATGCATTACGACAATTATTATTATTTGTACATCCGTACGCTCCGGCTCACTGCAATTTCTTCAGAAACCGGTATGTTCCATCCCCTTCTCCCGTCAGAATCTGATTCAGATCCTCGATAAAATCACAGGTTCCGGTAGACTGCTGGTAAAAATTGCTTCCCGTTGTGTACACCTGTCCGCTTTTTACAGCCTGAAAATCCACAAACAAGCTGTTTTTCTTTACCAGCTCATCGATGGACGTCAATTCCCCTCAATGGTTCCGTTGTAGATCAGCACATCCGCATCAACCTCCGCAGAATAAAAATCTTCCATCTGCATTTTCATCGTGGAAAGTGCATTTTTTCTTCATCCGTATAATTTCCGAGTGAATAGGTACCGCCTGCAAGTCCGATCATCGCAGAGACGTAGTCGTTTGGCTTGCGCACAGTGATCGTCCCGTCCGAGGAAACTGCAAAAAATGCCACCTTTTTTCCCGGTACTCTTTTTTCTTTCCAGAATCGGTTTCACACGTTTTACCTGTTTATTAAAAATAGTCATCTGCCTGCTGTTGTTTTTTCCAAACAGAATACCGAACAGTTTGATCCATTCCAGCCGTCCCAGCGGATGCTTTTCATAACTGGAACGCTCGACCATCACCCGGATGCCAAGTTCTTCGAGTTTTTCCTTTACTTCCGGATTGTGCGTGACCATCGTATTTTCAATGGCAAATGTGCAGCCACCCTGCAACAGCTGTTCGTAATCCGGCGCACTGTATTTTCCGGCATAAACCAAAGAACCGTCTGCCATGGCATCCTTCGCTTGCTGCACATACCAGTCATCTTCCTTCAATGCGGTGTATGCAACGTGTGACAGCCCACCGGACTGACAAATCAGATCCATCACCGCAGACGATACAAGGTACACATGGTTTAACGGCTGCTGAAAAACGGTTACATCCTCCGGTACATCCGCTGGCACCGGAACCCCTTTCGAATAAGCAAAAAAACGACCGTTGTCCACGATCGTAATCAGCTTATAATTTCCATATTCATCGATCTGAAACTGATCGGCATAGGGGACAATTTTACCTGCCCGGTCTGTTTCAGCTCTTTAAAACTTACACATCTTTTGCAAAAAGAAAATGTCAGGGGTGTAATCAATCTCATGCGGCTGGCTCATGGCTGTAGTGTCTCCTACTACATCCATCGTACACGGAACTCCGGCAATTGGAAATGTAAACGTTGAATTCCCGCCCTCGTTCTCATTTGTATATTTTTTTCCCATAGACCAGCATGTAATCGTAATAGGTACTGCTCCAGACTATGGTTGCATATGCCTGTCCGTCCGTCACTTTTACTTTTGCTTCAGAATCTACGGAAGCTCTTCCGCTTCCGCCTTCCAGTTCTACATTTACGGTGTATTCTCCGTCTTCCAATGATGTGTCCGGTTCCGCGGTGGCAGTCTGCGTTTCCGCGGCATGCTGCACCTGTTCTTTTTCTGCCGTAGAACCACAGCCAGACAAAACCGACCGACACACATACAAAGGGACACGATAATTACCGTTAATTTCCTGCTTTTTCATACTTTTTTCTCTTTGACCGGATGATTTCTCCGATCCATCCTATCTGTTTTCCTGTAACTTCTGACACATGTACATCATTTTCAAATACGATGTACTGGGATTGCCGCCGTCTGGCAGACAACTCACATTTTATTTTTTCTGTGCATCTGATACACTGACTTTATGATCATACCAGGTTCCCTTTGGTTCCAAGAATTGCAAGGTCAAACTCTTTTCCAAGTTCTTCTACCGGCACGTCAAATCCGTAAACTTCCTCTGTCGTTCCATCGCTGTATTTTACTTTATCTGTCGTTGGCTGTAACGATTCTGCACCGTCTTTTTCTGCATCTTTTTGCGCTTCCCAGAAACAGATTTACGATTTTCTTGGATACCAGACGGATGTGAATGGTCATCTTTTTGTCTTTACGGTAAGGGTTCCACATCCATTGTCTGCTTCATTGACATGAAACATCCCACTGTCGGTATTAAACTTTGCGGTATAAGTGCCGTCCTCCAGCGCGGATACCGCGCTGGAAGCAGACTTGGAAACTTTTTCCAAGTGACTCAATTGCTTTTTTTTGTATGCTCTACACATAAAGTTTCTGGACAGCTTCAATCTCACCAAGTCCGGCAATCTGTGTGTCAACACTGTCGAAATTGCCGCTTGCAGTGAACTGGCTCTTCCATGAATCCTCATCGTCTCCTGCCATATCATTGTTCGCATGATCTCCTGCAACAACCATCAGTGGACGAAGGATTACTTTCTTGTAACCTGCGTCCTTAACTGCCTTGATTACATTTTCACAGGAAGTCTCTTCCGGCTCGCCCTCTACGGTTCCGATAAATACATTATCATAACCAAGCTTATCCATCTGTGTGACATCTGGCTGTAGCTTACTTTTGCAGTGTGGGAAGTACCATGTCCCATGAATACAAATGCAGTACCGTCCTTCTTGGCAGCATCCAGTGAATCGTATCCTGCGGTCTTTACAGCTTCTGCTGTAATATCTTCTGCAACTGCCTTCTTGTCATCGTTGATCACTGTTGCATCATCACCAACTTCGCCAAGCAGCGGTTCCGCAACGACAACCTTCTCAAACTTATCCTTATATGCATCCAGCTCTCCGACAAGTTCATCATACTCTGCCCCATGCATCAGGTGTGTCGGCTTGATCACCAGATTCTTTACCCCGTTATCAACCGCTCTCTGTAATGCCTGGTCTACGTTGTCGATCTTCTCGCCATCTCTTTGCCTGTACGTGATTGATAATGATCTGTGCGGTAAATGCCCTGCGGACTGCCCAGTCCGGATATGCTGCCTGAAGTGCTTTTTCCACACCACCGATATCCTCTGCACGGCTGTCATTAAAAGATGTACCAAAGCTTACAACCAGAATTTGGTTATCTCCGATATTATCCTGATTTAACGGATCATCCTTGGAAGCATCACCGGTATCTCTGCCGAAATAATCCGGATCTGCATTTTCACCGGAAACAAGTGCTTTCTGTGCATCTGTCAGCTTGTCCCATGCTTCTTTTTGCAGCAGCACACTGCTCATCGGTTTTATCTGTTCTTTCCTGAACATAAATAGCATCAATTAATTCTGCTACCTCATCTGCAGCTGCCTGATCGTCTTTTTTTGCAGACTCTGTGCCCTTCGAATTTTTCTACCTGATTGTTGTCTTTGCTGTCTTTGTTTCCGCATCCGGCAAGCATGCCTGCAGCCAGTACACATGTCAGAAACAATGCAAGTGTTTTCTTTCTCATAATTCTCTCCTTTTTTGAAATACAGCATAGACTGCATTTCCTGCATACACCACATCCACCCTGACGGATTTCTCATGCGATGTATTCTTTGGGTTGACGGGTTGCTTCATCTCATAAGATCACGCATCATCCAAAGTGCCAAAAGAAAAGCCCCACCGGAGCATTCCGAAAGGAGCAATCAACCCATGCAAAAAGAACTGTCTGTGGACGGCTGCCCCACACAGTTTTCTGTAACATGCAGTACGATCAATGACTCGTGATCTGAAAGTAAAAACTTTCTGTACCAGATCATTGGCAGGTTTCCTGGCTCATAGATCATCATAACATGCTTCGCCTTCCCAATGCAGCTGCATCAGTGGCATCTGAAACGCAGCCTAAGCTGCATTTCCTACGTACATCGCATCCGCGTCAGCGGATTTCTCATGCGATGTGCTTCTTGCAGTTACTCCCCTAATCACAGTGACGAGTTCGTACAGGATTTGCACCTGTTTCCCTTTTACCCTGCGCATACAAGCCCATATATCCCATGCAAAGCGGCTTTATATGACAGGCACCAAAGATCTTCTTTATGAAACTTTCTACATATTAGCATATTGCGCGTTTATTTACAATGCGAAAATTACGTCTTTTTCCGTTTTGATCCTGCACACCACTTCCGCTCCAGACTCCGCGTGGTTGTAAAAAAAAGCATGCCGCCCTGCTCTTTTAAGAATTTTTTGCGATCGCAAGACCAAGCCCCCTGATGCGTCTCCGGTCATGCCGACTGGCATCCCCGCTGTAAAATTCCTGATCTGCATAGATGAGATCCTGCTCCGAAAAACCCCTTTCCAAAATCGCGGACGGTTGCAGTCAGATACTCCTGCCCCTCATACACTTCCATCTGCAGGCGCACCACGATCCCGCGCGCCCGGTCTGTGTGTTCCACCGCATTGCTGACCACATTTTTCCACGCTCTGCCAACCGGTCCTGGCTTGCAGCATACATTCCCACACAGGGAATCCTCCTGAAAAACAACCGGAACTTTTTCCGCTGCCGCAATCTGCATGGCTGCTTCTTTGAACTGCTCTCTCAAACGCGCACAGGTGACTACTTCTGTCTCCTCTGCGCGGTCACGTCCATACAGCAGTTGCCGCATATGCTCCAAATACTGCTCCATGCTGCCCACATTCGCCAAAATAGCATCCGTACACTCCCAGTTTTCCGCAGACAAATCCGTTTCCGCCAAAAGCTCGGCATTTCCTTTGATGACAGTAAGCGGTGTCTTGATATCGTGTGTCAGTGCCGCAAGCTGCTCTTTTTTTCTGCTGCTGTGCGTCCCACTGTCTGGTCAGCGAATCTTTTAATGCTTCTTTCATGCCGGAAAGTGAGGACATCACATCGTCAATCTCCTTAATCTGCGATGGTCCGGTTTCAAACTCCAGATCATTTTGTCCAATTTTTTCCGTAACTTCGCGTAGCTGCCTAAGCTCCCGTTTTAATTTTTTTTGCAAAATGGCCGGACAACAATGTGGCGTGCAGGAAAAACAGCACCACGCCAAGCACCGGTGTCAGTATCTCCAGAGATGGAACAATGCCGTTTAATTTATCGTACGCATACCTCATATGCAAATCGTATTTTTACAATACAGATATCGCCGCTGTTCTGCTTAATATAGCGGTAATCCTTTCCCCCATGGATGCATACTTACTGCCGTTTTTATACCCCTGCCATGCCCTTTTTTCTTCGCGTCTGCGGAAAAAGTTCCGGTCGCTTAAACCGCCCTGTCGCATCGTAAATCCCGTATCTGCATCCATCCGGAATCAGGGCTTCCACATCTGTCCCCGCAGCCTTAATTTCTTCCGTATGGTCCGTCAGTTGCAGCTCCGCATAATTGGCAGGCAGCGTAAATCCTGTCATGAGACTTAATACCAGAAGCACCAGACAGAACATTCCGATTCCGAACGTATCCAGACAGAATAACGCCGCAAATTTCAAAAACAGCCCGGTCAGTGTTTTTTTCTTCTTTTTTTCATTTCCATCGATAGCCGATCCCCCAAACCGTTTCAATCGTGTTGATCCCGAATTTCTGGAATTTTGCACGGATATTTTTTACATGCTCCGTAATTGCGGAACTGTTGCTGTCCCCGTCAAATCCGAATACATGCTCTAAAAATCCGTTCTTTCGAAAATACCTGTCCGTGGTTTAATGCCAGAAATTCGCAGATCGTATATTCCGCCTTTGTAAAAACAAGTTCATGTTCCTGCACATTAGATTTTTTCTCTCCTGCATGGAAAAACGCACCTCCCCGATACAGATCGTATGCGTTTTTTCCCTGTTTTCCCGCCGGATATGTGCAGCAACTCTCGCCCGCAGTTCCCCGATCCCGAACGGTTTTGTGATATAGTCATCCCCCACCCGCGCCAAAGCCCGGTCATTACATCTTTCTCTTCGGTTTTTGCCGTGAGAAACAGAATCGGACAATCCACTTTTTTCGCGGATTCTGCGGCACAGATCAAACCCGTCTATGCCCGGCATCATCACATCTAAAAAGAATGAGCTGGTATCTGCCCAGTTTGTCTTCCTCCAGTTGCAGCGGATCTTCAAGTGCCGTCACCTGATACCCTTCCCGCAAAAGTGCTTTTTTGATCACAGCTAAAATTTCCCGGTCATCATCAATTGCTAATATCTCAGTCATTGCACTGCCTTCCTTCATATTTATGAAACCATACTCCGATTATGACACACATCAGAAACAGGAGCAACAGACAAACAAAACAACACACGTTTCCCGTTTACGGGATCATTGCAGTACCGAATGCCCCTTGCACTCCACGTAGCCGGAAAAAACTGCCATCTGCCCTCCCCAAGCCCGGTGAGAAACAGGGCGGACACCACCGACTGCGCCACGCCCACGCACTGGGATACGGTCTTTGGAAAGATCAGATTCAGGAACAAATGCTCCAGATACAACGGCACACTTCCGAAAATCAGTGTCCCCGTCAGCCGCACATACCGCATGCCAATCCCCTCTTTTCCCAGTAAAAATGATACCCGGCAGCAAAAAGAACTGCTGCCCCGAAAATTGCAAGAAACCCCATGCCAAAAAGAACCACGCCCTTTACAACAAACCCTTTGCCCTTTACTTTGTAGTTCCCGAGAAATACCTGAAAATGATTCTGCTCCTCAAGTCCGATATTTCCCGCACACACAATGCTCACCACAAACGGAAGCCCGATACCGATCAGTTCAAAATATGCCATGGTCTGTCCCATGGGATTTCCTATAGTCCCGCGATAATAAAACAGCATGAAACCAGCGATGATAACCGGCACCGCCACATGAAACGGAATTAAAAAAGTATGCTTCATTTTCAAAAGTTCCGCCCGGACACTTCCCATCACACGTTTTGTCATTCTGCCACCTGCTTTCGAAACCATGTTCTGCCTGCCAGCCAGAATACCAGAAACCACAGAAGTGCGGCAGGAATTCCAATCAACAGACCACTCACTCTGCCGAGTTCCGGAGAATAGGTCACCTGCCCCGGCTCAAACGGCAGTCCGTTTGGCATCACTTTGATCACGACACACATCAGCCGCGATGTGATCGCTCCCGGAAACAACGCAAACCACGGTTTTAACGATACCGACGTAGACAAAATACTATAGATTCCAACATGGATCACAAGCATCAGAAATGTGCTTATTTTCTGTGCAAGAAGCAGGCAGAACGGAATCTCCCAGAGTGTGGTAAGCCACAACACAATCCCTGCCAGTATCTGTGCCGGAATCGGGATTGCCTGCCTCATCTTCAGATTCCCCACAGATTCCAGCAGCATCTGCCCCATCATGGAAAACAGCGTAAGTCCAGCAACTGCAACCGCCGACATCTTTATTCCGACAAGGATTTTTGCGTCCCAGATCTGTTCCATGCCGCAGGGCAGTGACCATATCGTGTAATTCTTTTTCTGTTTGTCCTTTTTTCCCGATGATGCTGCACAAAATGCCCAGAAACCCCGGATACAGCCCGATGTACCACCAGTTGTACACATCAATGGAAAAATAGGAAGAGGTCAGCCAGAATGCCAGCAACGCCGTAAACACCGGCATGCCGAGCGTAATTGCTGCCACGGAGGTATGACGGTATTTTAACTGTTCCGCCTGAAAATAATGTTTCATGATTCATTCCCTCCTTTTTGCGACAACCTTCATAAACAATGCTTCCAGATGCTGCTGTTCCTGCAGTTTTCCTTCAAATCCCACCGTTCCCTTTGCAATGATCCCGATGTAATCGGCGGTCTGCTGGATTTCACTTAAAATATGGCTTGAAATGATCACCGTAATGCCTTTTTCCGGAAAACTCCGGATCAGTGCGCGCAGCTCCTGAATTCCAAGTGGATCTAACCCGTTGACCGGTTCGTCAAGTACCAGCAGTTTCGGATCATTCAAAAGTGCCAGACCTATGCCAAGCCGCTGCTTCATTCCAAGTGAAAAAGCCCCTGCTTTTTTCTTTCCCGTATCCGTCAGGTCGACGGTTTTAAGTACTTTCTGAATTTTTTCATCCGGAATTCCGAGAAGAAGCGCGCGCACTTTCATGTTCTCCCACGCCGTCAGGTTTTTCATAAATGGGCGGTGTCTCGATCAGCGCGCCAATATCCGCCAGATCTGCCCGTGTCCACTTATGCCCCTCAAAATAAATTTCACCGGACGTAGGGTTTAACAATCCGGTGATTGTTTTCAACAGCGTGGATTTTCCCGCGCCGTTTGCCCCCAAAAAGTCCGTATACACAGTTTTTGGGGATTTCCATTGTAATGTTTTTTCAGAACGTTTTGTCCTTTAAATTCTTTTGACAGATTTCTGATCGTGATCATATTCTGTTCCATGTTTCATCCTCCTCTTGATTTGTAAAATCAGTATAAAGGAGAATTCTAAGGAATTTATAAGGATCTTTTTATTTTATCTGCAGCTTTAAAAATGCCTGCTTCTGCGACGGATCTTCCGGGCTTTCCACAGCAGGATTGCTGTCTGCATGGCATAACTTTTTTATATTCTGCGCCGCATCAAGCTTTTTTTGCTTTTCCAACAGCTTTACCATGGTGTCCTGATACAGTTCGTTTCCACGCTCTGTACTCCCGGCATTCATCCTGCAGAACCGCAGAATGTCTTTTTCCATGTTCGGTGACAAACTGCTCAAATTCGTGCTTATCCATCCCTGATCCTTTTTTCTCTCTTAAATCGATTTAAGGGGTTTGCCCTTACACTTTTATATTGTCCTGAACTGGCAAAAAGGTTTTATTTATACTATAATAATATCCTGAATTATCAAAAATGTCTCCGTTTTATTTTTTCAAACACACTTAATTAACGACAAATAGAAATTTCCATAATAGAACTTGCAGTTAAGAGGCACCTGGAAAGGATATGCGAATCCCATAAACTGAAATAAACATAAAAACACCCGGTTAAATCACTTGATGATAAGGACTGGTATCTATAGATAAAAAAACTAAAGGCTCAGGTGACGTTTTTTCGAAATTTTAGTGCTTGAAATCAGGAAATGTCACCTATATAGTAAAAATTGCTTTTTCAGGTACCGCTTTTTTCGAGAAAGTGGTATCTGGAAAAAGCAATTTTTGATCTATAGAGACTTTCCGGTATCTGAATGTTAAATTTTTCAATATATAGGTACCGCAATGGTATCTTTTTACATGAATTTTATTGGCATAGATACCGCAATGGTATCTTTTACATGAATTTTATTGGCATAGATACCGCGCAATGGTATCTTTTACATGAATTTTCTTCCGGGAGTGCCTTTAACTGGAGAAAATCCATTATATATCAGATAACCCTGTACGACATTCTTTTCAGAAAAAGTTGTAAATTGGTGTATCTTTTTGTTAGCTACATGCGTAAAATCCTAACGTAAAAATACATCCACCTAGCAAATTTTTTTGTTTCAACCACATATCTCTCCATACCACCAACTATTCTATATTTCTGCTAATACTGAAATTTCATCCATCATATTTACCTACAATTAGCCCATATATCATCCCCTTTTGTAGATGCCCATATTTCTGTGAATATGTCAAATTTACTCAAAAAATCCCTGCATTCCTTCTCGATATCGCCAGACAGATACTTGTCCATGAAATTCTGCATATGATAAAAACCGATCTGCGTGTCCCCATAGATATCATATGGTACATCTGCCAACCATGTTTTATTCTTATATGAAATTTCCAAGCAATACGTAACTGAACGAAGTACAACA
>VOFK01002104.1_pt1 | contig 12599 bp, 15 predicted proteins | sample 5384121 | NCBI WGS metagenome assembly VOFK01 (sample SAMN12384730, study PRJNA508395) | human gut metagenome | isolation source: healthy gut J | host: Homo sapiens | reverse complement strand
CTGTTGCTTCGTTCAGGCGGGTTACGTATTGCTGGCGCTACGCTGAGACCGGGCCAGCCATCCCAACAGGAATAAAGGGTACTTTCGCGAAAGAAAAAACGGTTTTGCTTTCTCTGCATCTTTGCTGCTCTCCACACCCGCGCAGGCGAAGGACGTGACAGCAGACGTCGATGCCCGCGCTTTCGCCTTCGGCGGAAGGCGGGCACGCTCTCCCCACGCGCAGAAGCTACGACGAAGCGCTACGGGTGTAGACGCGCCTCGGCGTGATATCCCCCAACGCCGTCACCGCTGTACGAAATACGGGGTCTGACCAAGGGCGTGGCGGCGCTTACGCGCCAGATATGCATTTACCGGAGCTGGGCGGCGCGCAACTGCATGACGCGAGCGCGGTGACCCGGCACAGCAACTGGCAGGAGCAATGCAACTATGCCCGCTTGCTCTTCATTGCCGAAATGCCTCGGCGACGAGCTTGACGGCACCCATTATCCGGAAGCCGCGACGCGCGCGCAGACGGCAGTGCTGGCCCTCCCTGCTCCAGCACGGGCAGTTACGACGAGCGCAACGCCGAGGCCGTGACCGTCGGCTATGCCTCTGCACCGCCGCATCACCGACGTGGACCGATTACACGCCCTATCAGAGGACACGATATTCTCCGGCTCTACAAGTGGGGGCATCGTGGGTGGCGTGAACGAGGACGGCTCTATTCCATCGGAGTAATGCAGCACCAGCGCAGCGAAGCTCGCCCGGTCATTGCTGCATGGTCAGGCAAATCGCGCCGGCAGCTCTCGCAATGGCAAAATCTCCCTGCTCGCCGCCGCCGGTACGACCTGGGGCGACCTGATCGCAGCGCCCGCCGAAAGTCTCCACACGCGCCGGCCGGCACGACGCCAACGCCATCGACGCGCTGATCGAAAGATGTTCCCACGACGGCGCCGACAGCATCACTCTGGCCACGACCGTGCGCTTTGACCAACGAGGGGTCGCAAAGCTCACCCGATAGCCTTTACGATTCGGCGTCAAAGCGCCATTGCGAGCAGATGTACAACTCCACCTGCCGTAATATTCCTCCGGCAAGTGCTGCTGACCTTCTCCTCGACAGCCTGGCGGCGGCGCGCAGCTCAAAAAATACCGTGAGGAGACTCGCCCACGCGCGATCTCGTCCGACGCGCTGGGAGAGCAGCTATCTGGCAGGCGACATGACACAGTATGAGCTGGCGCTTGAGTATACTACGTCTGGCTTTGTGCAACAGCACAGCCAATACCACGATGAGGGAGAAAGCGTCTCAGCAACTCCCTGGTCATCACGGCGTACCGGCGCGCGCTGGTGGACGGCGTAGCCGTCTGCGACAGCTACGAGAGACGCCGATTTGACCTCCTGCTGCGGCTCGAGGGCATCGAGTGTACCGCGCTTATGAACAAACCATCTGGATGCGTCGCGGAGCTCGACCGCACAACCTACCGATGACACGACCTGGGGCGATCAGGGCACGCGTGGACGCAGGCTTCTTCAGCATGACCGGAGGGCACAATCCCGTGCCAAGCACGCTTGGTAAAAGTCGACCGATAAAAAGCAGCGGCTGCATCGCAGCCGTTGGCCCGTTTGCCGTGTTGATATTTTCAGCGCTGGCTTTGCTTGTCGTAGGGGATGCCCTCTCCGCCTTGGGGCACCGGGAACGTTTTGGAAACGCCAGCACGATGGGGAGATGATATAAGGCATCATGTTGTACACCGGACTGGGGAATGTTGCATCGCCGTGAGGAAGCCGAAGCCCATGTAGACATTCGGAGAAGCGCGCGGAACAGACCGAAGAGGCGCCGCGAGCGATGCGCTGGGCTTCCACTGCCCGAAAATCATCACCGCCAGCGCAAGGAAGCCGAAGCCCGCCACGCCGTTCTCGAATTTCCACTCGGAAACCCGGCAGTGATGCACCGATGCCGCCGAAGCCGCCGAGCACGCCGGAAATCATCACGCCCGCATAGCGCATTTTGTAGACGTTGATGCCCACGGAATCCGCCGCCTGCGGATGCTCGCCGCAAGCCTGCAAACGCAGACCGAAGCGCGTCTTGTACAGCAGGACATACGAAATCACCAGCAGCATCGCCGCCATGAGCATGAACCAGTTGAACTCGAAGCCATTGATATCCACCAGAAACGCCTTTTTAACGTTGATGTAGGTAATGGCGGAGGACACATTCGACACATCTTCGGCAATGTTGATGGCCTTGACGATGACCGTCGCCGCCGCCGTGCCGAGCAGGTTCATCGCCGTGCCGACGAGCGTCTGGTCTGCCTTGAAGTTAATCGCCGCGACCGCCAGCAGGAGCGAATACAGCATCCCGAAAATCATCGCCATCAGCGTCGTCAGGAGGATGACCACGACGACCGCCGTGCCGTCGGGCATGTACTTCATCATCAGCGCACCGCCAAGCGCGCCGAAAACCATGATGCCCTCCAGCCCGATGTTAATCACGCCGGAATGCTCCGAGAAGCAGCCACCCAGCGCCACCAGCAGCAGGACTGATGCAAACATCAGCATATATTGCAGCAAGAGTGTCATTTGAGATTCGCCTCCTTCCGCAGGTTCGCTTCCGCTTTGCGCTCCGCCAGGCGCGTCATAACCTGCCGGAAGAACAGCACGAAGCCGCACATGTAGATGATGACCGCCGAAATGAGGTCGGAAATCTGCGAAGAATAGATGGCGCGGTCAACATACGCGCCGCCGAAGGTGATGTGCTGGATGAAGAAGGATGCGAAAATCGTGCCAATCGGGTGCAGACCGCCGAGGAACGCCGCGGCAATGCCGTTGAAGCCCATCGCCGGAACCGCCGACTGCGCCACTGCCCATTCCTCAAAGCCAGAGAGGAACATGAAGCCCGCGCCGATGCCCGCCAGCGCGCCCGCAATCCCCATCGTCAGGATGAGATTCTGCTTTTCGCGCATCCCGCAGTATTTCGCGGCATTCTTGTTCAGCCCGGTCGCCTTCAGCTCGTAGCCCAGCTTCGTTTTGCTCAGCAGCACCCAAATCAGCACGGCAATGACAATCGCCAGCGGAATGGCAATGGTCACATAGCGGTTGTTGGAGAACAGCTTTTCCAGCCCCAGCGACGGCATCAGCGCGCTCGGATTGCCCACGCTCAGCTTGACGGTGTAAGGGGTGTTGCTGTCCTTCACGAGCGACAGCAGGCTGTTGACGGCATAGAGGCTGATCCAGTTGAGCAGAATGCAGGAGATGACCTCGTTGACGTTGCAGAATGCTTTGAGCGCGCCGGAGATGCACGCCAGCAGCGCACCCGCGAGCGCCGCCGCCAGCAGGCACACATACCACGGCATGTTCCACGCCAGTGCACAGTACAGCGCCGCACCCGCGCCCACGACGTACTGACCCGCCGCGCCAATGTTGAACAAGCCCACCTTGTAGGCGAACAGCACCGACAAGCCGCACATGAGCAGCGGCGCAGTCTTGACCAGCGTGTTGCCCAGATACTTCATCTGCGCGGTGCTGCTGCCATACTTCCAGAAGTTCTTGATGATAACCAGAATCGCATCAACGGCGTTGAGGTTGCCCGTCTTTTCGCTCACGCCGTGGTCAATCAGCAGCAGCACGACGAAGCCGACCAGCAGCCCCAGCACGATACACAGCAGCGACGAGAGAATCGTTTGCACGCCGGGAATTTGCAGCATCGACCTGCGCTGCCGGACTTTCTTAGGTTCGTTTGCCATCTTTACCGCACCTCCCGTTTCGCGCCCGCCATATACAGGCCGATTTCTTCCGCCGTCGTCGTTTTCGGGTCAAGCTCGCCGACGATTTCGCCTTCGTACATCACGAGAATACGGTCGGAAACATCCAGCACCTCGTCCATCTCCAGCGAAACCAGCAGCACCGCCTTGCCCTCGTCGCGCGCGGCGATAATCTGCTTGTGGATGTACTCAATCGCGCCCACATCCAAACCGCGCGTGGGCTGCATGGCAATCAGCAGGTGCGGCGAGCGGTCGATTTCGCGCGCGACAATCGCCTTCTGCTGGTTGCCGCCGGACATGCTGCGGGCGATGGTGGTTGCGCCTGCCCGGAGCGGATGTCGTACTGGTCAATCAGCCGATTAGCATAGGCGCGGATGTTCTTGCGGCGCAGGAAGCCCGCGCGCGTGAATTCCGGGTCGAAATAGCGCTGCAAAACGATGTTGTCTTCCAGCGAGTAATCCAGCACCAAGCCGTGCTTGTGGCGATCCTCCGGGATGTGGCTCATGCCGTCCAGCGAGCGCCGGCGAATCGACGCGCGGGTGATATTCTGCCCATCCAGGTAGATTTTGCCGCTGACGAGCGGTTCCAAGCCCGTCAGACCGTACACGAACTCCGTCTGACCGTTGCCATCAATGCCCGCAAGGCGACGATTTCGCCCGCGCGCACCTCCAGCGACACATTTTTGACAGCGTTGTTCTTGTGCACATGGGACGCGACGGTCATGTTTTCTACCTTCAGCACGACCTCGCCGGGCTGCGCCGGTTTCTTCTCGACGTGGAAGTTGACGTTGCGCCCGACCATCATCGCGGACAGTTCCTCCGGCGTGGTGTCCTTCGTGTTCACCGTGCCGATGTACTTGCCCTTGCGCAGCACCGAGCAGCGGTCCGCGACCGCCATGATCTCGGCGAGCTTGTGAGAGATGAAGAGGATGCTCTTCCCCTCCGCGGCGAGGTTGCGCATGATCTGCATGAGCTCGTCGATCTCCTGAGGGGTGAGCACGGCGGTCGGCTCATCGAAGATCAGGATCTCGTTTTCGCGGTAGAGCATCTTGAGGATCTCGGTGCGCTGCTGCATACCGACGGTGATGTCCTCAATGAGCGCGTCGGGGTCAACGTGCAGGCCGTACTTCTCGCTCAGGGCGAGGACCTTTTTCGCGGGCCTCGGCCTTTTTGCAGAAAGCCATGCTTCGTGGGCTCCACGCCCATGATGATGTTGTCCAGCACCGTAAAGCAGTCCACCAGCTTGAAGTGCTGGTGCACCATGCCGATGCCGAGCGCGTTGGCATCGTTCGGGTCCTTGATGGACACGACCTGTCCATCCTTTTTGATGACGCCCTCCTCGCTTCGGCTGGTACAGGCCGAAGAGCACGCTCATGAGCGTGGATTTGCCCGCGCCGTTTTCGCCCAGCAGGGCATGGATCTCGCCCTTTTTGAGCTGAAGTGTAATGTTGTCGTTGGCGATAATACCGGGGAATCGTTTGGTGATGTTGAGCATCTCAATGGCATACGGTGATCCCAAGATGTTTCGCCCTCCTTCCGTTTTGATGGCCCGCCGCGTTGGGGATGTGCGGGGACGGAAACCATGAATATCTTACAGTATACTATACCTGTGCCGATAAAGCAAAGTCAATTTGGCAAAATCGTATGATTTTTTCGTTTTTCGGCAAAGAGACGGGCAGGTGCCCGTCTCTCCGTATGTACTTGCGATAAAGCGCTTAGCCCTTGATGGAGCCCCTGATCGTTGACCGTGATCGCGGTAGCGAAATCGGTGGGAGCCTTCTTGGTAGTGTCGTTGCTGACGGTAACCTTTGGCCGTCGAACATATCGGCGACCATGGCCTTGTAGTCGTCCTGCGTGAAGCTGTCGGACCACTGGGTGCCGTCGCCCATGGGGATCTGGACGTAGTTCGCCTCGGGATCGGTGCCGGAAACGAGGCCGAGCGTTGCGATCTTGCCGACATACTTGTCCCAGTTGCCGTTGACGATGACATCGGTGAGGGTATCGTAGGTGGCGGGATAGAGGCCCTTCATGGCGGAGGTGACCGTCAGGTCGAGGTCGATCGTAGCCTCGTCCGCGCCGTCGCCGGCAGCGTACTTGGCAACACGCCCTGATCGACGTCGACGCCGATGACCTTGGCGTTCACCTTCTTGGCCGCGTCGACAGCGGAGGTGTAAATGCCGCCGCCGCAGGCGAAGACGACCTCAGTGCCGCCTGCATACCAGGTATCCATAACAGCAGTGATGTCAGCATCGCCGAAGAACTGGCCGCCATAGATGTAGTTGATACAGGCTCGGTGAGGCCCATGTCAGCGGCAGCGGCGTTGGCGCCCTGCACGAAGCCGTAGCCGTAGCGGATAACCGCGGGAACGGCCATGCCGCCCAGGAAGCCGAGGCTCTTGTAGCCCAGCTTGACAGCGCGTAACCGGCCATGTAGCCGCAGAGTTCTTCCTGATAGATCGCGCAGTAGACATTGCTCATGTCAACATACTTGCTGAGGTCCCAATTCTCGGGGGTGTAGTCGTAGCCTTCGCCCGCCTTGGCAACGGCGGTCTCGAGCAGGTCGCCGGCGGCGACGTCGAGCGCGATGAACTTGACATCGGGGAATTCGGGAGCAGCCTCGACGATGGCGCCGCCGAATGCATAGCCCGGCATAACGATGACATTGTAGCCTTCGTCAACAGCCTTCTCGATCATGGCGACACGGTCGGCGGTGTTGTCGCCGGCGGGCTTGAAGTAGCTGAACTCGATGCCGTTGTCCTCGGCAAACGCCTTGCAGGCCTCATAGGTGGTCTGGTTGAAGGACTGGTCGGTGATGTCGCCGTAGTCGGTGATCATAGCGACCTTGTACTCGACCTTAGGCTGGGTATCGTCGGGGGAAGGGTATCGGGCGTGTCGGGGGTGGGTTCCTTCTGGCCGCAGGCTACGAGTGCAAGAACCATAGCCAGGGAGAGAAGCAGAGCAAAGAACTTCTTCATAGTGCAAACCTTCCTTACAATTTTTTGAAATCATATCACGGACATGACTTCGAGCGTATTATAGCAAGGTTTTTTCAAAAGGGCAAGTCATATTTGCTGAAAAGTGTGAATTTTTGGCAAATCCTTCATGGTGAAAAACGCACAAAGAGAGACCGCAGACGCGGTCTCTCTTTGCTCAGTATTGGAAAATGCTGCCGCCGACGAACTCGCGCACGATGGAGTCGCGCGGGACGTAATCGGTTTTGAGCGGCGGAACGGAGTTGACGACCTCGAAGAGGTCGGTCAGCCCGTGCTCGTCGATGAAGGCGTCGTCAAGCTGGGTGTAGAACTCGGGGATCTCCTTGAGATAGCGCGCGAGAGATGCACGGCTCGTAGTCGTGGAAGGTGTCGATGTGGATGCTCGCGTTGGGCTTATGGGCATGATATAGTTCCGCTCGCCGCGGTCCACGCTCTCGGCGCGCTCGACCGTCTGGCGCAGGGAGTGCCCGCGGCCCTGATAGTCGCGGATCATGCGGCGCGCCACGCCGCAGCTGCTCGGGACGGACGATCTTGTCGTGCGCGGTGATGATGCGCGTGCGGGGCGCGACGTAAACGCCGGTCGCCATGTCGCGCACGCGGTCGAAGATCAGCGGGTTGAGCATGTGGATGCCCTCGGCGATGATAACGGCGTCGCGGTCGCCCTGCATCTTCACCCAGCTGCCGGTGGTGCCGCTCTTGAAATCATAGACGGGCAGCTCGACCTCCTCGCCTTCGGACAGGCGGTGGATGCAGTCGATGAGCAGGTCGCGGTTCACGCACAGGGGGGACCCAGTCCGTCAGCTCCGGCGGACGGTCGGCGAGCGGCAGGAAGAAGTTATCCATGCTCAGCAGGCACACCTTTACGCCGAGGTTTTCCAGGTACGCGCCTTCAGGCGCATGGCGGTGGTGGTCTTGCCGCTGCCGCTCGGGCCGGTCAGGCAGACGAGCGGCTTTTTGCTCTTGTTCATCAGGATGCTCGCCGCGGCGGCGCTGATCTTGTCGTGAAAGACCTCCTCGCAGCGCAGGACAAAGCGCGTGTCGTCGCGCATGGCCTCGGTGATGTTTTCAATGTCGATGACTCGCATGGGGAAAAACGCTCCTTATTCTTTGTTCTCCATCTTGACCGCGACCTCGAGCGCGATCTTCATCATGTTGGTGAAGGTGGTCTGCCGCTCGTCGGCGGAAAGCTCCTCGCCGGTAACGAGGTTATCGGAGATGGAGCAGATGGCAAGCGCGCGCTTGCCGGTATAGGCGGCGGTGCAGTAGAGGCCCGCCGCCTCCATCTCGACCGCCAGAATGCCCATTTTGCCGAAGCGGGCGTTGCGGCCCGCCGCGTCATAAAACGTGTCGGAGGAATAGAGATTGCCGACGGGCATCTTCACGCCCAGCTCGTTCGCGCTCTCGACTGCGGCGGCGGGCAGGTCATAATTGCAGATGGGAGCGTAGGTGGCGCCCAGCTCATACTGGTCGGCAAAGCTGGAGTTGGTGCAGGCGCCCATGCCGGCACACACGCTGCCGAGCTCCATGTCCGCGCGCATCGCGCCCGCGGAGCCGACGCGGATGATGTTCTCCACGCCGTAGTGGGTGTAGAGCTCGTTGGAGTAGATGGCGATGGACGGGATGCCCATGCCGCTCGCCATTACGCTCACGCGCACGCCCTTGTCAGGTGCCGGTGTAGCCCTGCACACCACGGACATTGTTGACGAGCTGCGGGTTTTCCAAAAAGGTCTCTGCGATGAACTTTGCGCGCAGGGGGTCGCCGGGCATGAGGACGGTTTTGGCGAAATCGCCGTTTTGGGCATTGTTATGAGGGGTGGGCATGGCTTATTCTCCTTTCTCCATGACCTTTGCGGCCTTAACGATGCGGGAGGTGCCGAGGCGGTCCGCGCGCCGAGCTTGAGGAAGTCCTCGGCGTCCTGCAGATTGGCGATGCCGCCGGCGGCCTTGATCTTCTTGCCGTTGGTCATGTGCGCGGCCATGAGGGCTACATCTCGCGTGTTGCGCCGCCCCGCCGAAGCCGGTGGAGGTCTTGATATAGTCCGCCGCGGAGTTGGACACGACCTCGCAGAGCTTGATCTTCTCCTCGTCCGTGAGCATACAGGTCTCGATGATGACCTTGAGAATGATTGCCGTGGCAGGAGATCTTCACGGAATTGATCTCCTGCAAGATTTTATCGTACTGGCCTTCCTTGACCCAGCCGAGGTTGATGACCATGTCGATCTCGGTCGCGCCGTCGGCTACGGCGGACTCAGCCTCCATGCACTTGATGCCGCTGGGAACGTAGCCGTTGGGGAAGCCGATGACTGTGCACACGGGCAGCTGGCCGAAGCCGTAGTGCTGCTGCTCGGCGATGTAGTGCGCGGCGTGGGCGACGCGGATGCGGATACGACGCCGCGCAGCGCATTTGGATGCCGTCGTCACAGATCTGCTTGGGATGTCCTCCCGTGGCGGTCTGCTTGAGGAGTGGTATGGTCAACGTGTTGGAGAATTTTCTTTAACGTCCATGATATTTCCTTTCTTGTCGTTGAAAGCGTATTTTAATCAAAAATCGTTTTATTTTTTAGCATGTTTCCGTGCTTTTGTTCTACCATTCGGCAGGTCTCTTACAGTGCGCTGCCGAAATACTCCGTCATCGCGCGGGATCAGAATTATAGTCCTGCACGCCCGCGGTCTCCCACGAAAGAAGCGAGCCAGGGCGAGCCGATGTCCACCGTGCTGACCGGCATCGAGCGTATCCGGAGAGCCGAGCGTCGAGCCGCCGGGGATATCGGAGCGGCGGTACATGACACTGCGGGAACGCCCGCTCTGCAGCACACGGCGCGGAAAAGCGGTCATTGACGCCCTCGTTCGGGCGGGGTCACCGTGGTTGGGGTACTGGGCGTGCGCGTTGTCCGCCGAGACGAGAGAAAGCCGCACGCGAGCATCCATACTGGCAGCCTCCTGCTCGCTTTCCGAACAGGGCGATGCGGCTGGCGCTGGAACGTCGAGCCCGCGCGGCGAACGAAACCGACCTCTTCATTGTCAATGCAGCAAACGGCGATATTTCCGCTCTCACTCCTCGCCGCAAAGAAGCCTCCGAGGCAGCCGGCACACCCGGAATCGTCAGCTTGGGAGAAAGGGATGTACCTCCTCGTTCTCGCCGAGCAGCGTCCCTCGCCGCGGCGGTAAGAACAGGTCGCTGCCGAGGATGTCGTTTTCTGCAACGTCCGCGGCTTTGGCGACGATGGGCAGGATGCCGCCCGTCTTTACCCCGAGCACGGCAGCGTGTCGATATTCGCGAGGTACTCATGCCGTGGGTCGCGGTCGACGCTCACGAGGATTTTGGACGATCTCGCGGTTGCGCGCACGAAGGCGCGGCGCGACGGAGAAGTGGGCGGTCGGAAACCATGTGAACATCAGCATGCCGCCGCGTATTTTTCGGTCGAAGCTGAACATAATACGCTGCGGCAGTCGGATGCTCTTTAAACGGAACGCTGGCGAGTCCGGAGTGCGCCACCCAGCCAGCGAAGCGCCGTCGATCCATCTCCGGCACGCGGAAGGCGATGGTACTCGAGCCGTTGCGGCGGACGAAAATACTTCCCGCCGGGGGCTACACTCCCAGCGTTCGCGTTCGGAAGCTCGGTATAGCCGTTTGCGGATGCATGGTAACGGGTAGGGGCTATTTTTGACCAAATGCAGCGAAGTTCTCTTGCCGATTGCATGTTGCATGGTGATGTTCCTCCACAGGTTATTTTCTCGGCAGAAAGCGGACACTCCCTCTGTGCCGCACAAAACGGGGGGCAGCACATTTGTGCATTTGTCCATATTGGCGGAATTATAGTTGATTCTTTTTTTATCCGAAATCCTTTATAATACAGTTGATTTCCGTCCCCTCCGCATCGAGCGGGCTTTTTGTGCGCTCTTAAGCGGAAGGGGCTATTTCTATGAACGAATCCTCTTCTCCCGCGCCAGTTTCCGGTCTCACCGCTGTGGACGCGGGGATTTCACTATCATCACATTGAACGGCGATCTCGATGCTGGGCAATTCGATAATCCGGCTTCGCGCTGAGCCTGCATTGCTGAGGACTACGGGCTCGAAACCTGCTCTGTGCCGTATGTTGCGACATTTACGCTGCCGCAGATCGTCGTACCCGATCTTCTCCGGGCGCGATCCTCTCGACGCTTTCGCGCAGAAGACGTCACGCTGGACTTCCTTTCCTCCGGGAGGTCTACCTTGTCGCTGCACTGATCCTGAGCCGCCACGGCTGGTTCCGGCTTTCCGATAACTCGCGTTCTTGCTTTATCATCGGCTCAGATAAACTACTATGTCGCCGACGGCTTCTATCCTGCTGATCTCTGGGGAACTGCTCCAAGGCCTACTCCATCGCGAGCGTGCTGGAGACGCTCTCAGCGCTCATCATCGATCACCAACGGCCCTTTTTTTATAATCTCTTCGGCGATTGCGGCCGCTTGGCATCAACGCGCTTTGATAGCTTCATCGCCGCGACGGCGGAGACGCAGATCCGCGCCGAGGAACACTACATCCGAAAAAGCGGCGTGCCGCGCTCGCGCTCGGCGCGCATTCCTCGAGGCCGCCAGCTCCTGCGCGACATCAAAGGGGCTTTCGCTATCTGATGAGTGAAAGGGGCTTCTGCGCGTGGCCATCTATTTCACATGCTGGTATCGCGCGTCGCAGGTCATCCGCTGCCGTACTTCAAGTCGACATTCGATAACGGCGACCATCTACTCGTCTGAGACGCCGATCAACCGCGCCATCAATTACTAAAATCAGCACCTGTGCTCAGTATTCCATGCCCTGATGGTTTATGTGAAATATCGCGTGTGAGGGGCTTCTATCTCTACTTGGCGCGTGATGATGGTCTCGTGCTTTAACAGGTATCCTCGGCATGAGCCGGCACACCATCCATCACCGCCACGCAGAGCTACGTGCCGGCAAGGCGCTTCAACGGCTTGCGTTCAACATATGCTCCAACACCGTCGGCAGCTTCACCGGGCAACTTTCGCCCAGGCGCGCTGGCACGTTCTCCCCCGTGCGCGGCGTGCTGACGGGCTTCATACTCGTCACGGCGGCCCGCAGCGGTCGTCATCGGCGGCGGACGCAGGTTGATAATCCGCGATCTATAACGGCAGGAAATAAATGTAACAATAAAAAGTGATGGAGAAACAACATGAAAGTACCGAGAAATGACTACCGCCCGATCCCGCGGCGAGCAACGCTGCTGACGGCGGCGGCAATCCGCCAAGAGCTATGAGGAGAGCGCGCAAGGTGTTCCGCAGCAGGAGCTGACCACATCTCCACCGCCGCGACGCTCGCGAAGCATCGCCACTCGATCGACACGCGACAGGTCACCGACACGGCGAGGAAAAATTGGAACAGCACAGCGGGCTGGAGGAATACAATCAGACGTGAGGACGGCAGCGATGCTTTCCGGGCGCCTTCCGCGCGGACTTTGAAAGGCCGCAGCGATTTGATGTTCGTCAATGCCGAGATCGCGCTCAAGACCTTCTCCCACTTATGCATTCTGAATTGCAGCAGGAGAAAACGACGACGCAGGAGGTATGGCTGCTTTCGCCTCAGCGCAAGATCGCTTGAGGGCAAGGTCTACCGCAGCTCTCCCGTTCCAGAAGACCCTGCGCGGACGATGGCGCCGCGCCGCGGTGATGGAAGGCCGAGGCCAGTGGTACAGAGCAATCAGGCGAAATTCGACGAACTCTGACAAGCTCATGGCCCGCGACGATGAACCCAACTCGGCTACGGTATACCGCTCGGCTACTACCGCATGTAGACGCAACGCTGCTAGCCGAAAGACGATGTCGAGAAGTTCCGCGAAGGGCGGTCGTCAAAAGTATCGTCTGCGTGGCGGACAAA
>VOFK01001502.1_pt1 | contig 12612 bp, 27 predicted proteins | sample 5384121 | NCBI WGS metagenome assembly VOFK01 (sample SAMN12384730, study PRJNA508395) | human gut metagenome | isolation source: healthy gut J | host: Homo sapiens | reverse complement strand
CTTTGATGTAGCTGGTTGCAAAGCTGCTATCGACTGCATGCGCGGGCGGACACTGCCCATCAAATGCCTGGAGACCGCGCTGGCTCGGGTGCTCTTTTGAGGGCCTCGAGTTGGCGTTTTCGCAGTCTGCTCAGCTTAACGTGCTCGACTACCGCCTGCGGGCCGTGGTACTGATCGGCACGCTGTATGGGCTCGATTTTGGCCTGGTTGCGGCGCTGCTGGCGTCGGTGGGTTTGGCAGCCAGCTACTTTACTCAGTACGGCTATACCTTCCAGGGTCTGTTCTTTACGAGCCGTCCAACTGGCTACCGTTTATTGCGTACTTTGTGGTGGGTGCCGTGTGCGGCTATGTGCAGCTGCGCAACAGCGAAGCCATTAGGGCGGAGCGCGACCAAAACGATCTCGTGCGCAACCGCAATACGTTCCTCACACAGCTCTACCACGACGCGATCGAGGACAAGCGCGCGTACAGGCGCCAGATCGTGGGTCGCCACGACAGCTTTGGCAAGATCTTTGCCGTGACGCAGGAGCTCGACGTGCTCAACCCGCGCGACATCTATCGCAAGTGCTGCGAGCTTCTGGGCGAGATCCTCGAGAACGATTCGGTTGCGATCTATCATGTTTCGGGCGGAGACGGCACGCCTGGTGGCAGCAAGTCCCGCGATTGCCGAAGATGCCGCACGCTCGCTCACGCTTGAGCAGCTTGCACCTCTTTTTGGGCGACGGGGGTCGTTCGAATCTGGGTGAACCGTGAGCTGACGCCGGGCTTCCCATGTTTGATACACGATCGAGCGCGACGGGCACCCGCCGTGTTGGATCTTTGTGCGTAGTGCGGCCGAAAACCAAATGACCCTCTATTATCAAAAACCTGTTCCGCATCTTGTGCGGGCTGGTCGAAAGCGCGCTGGGCCGTGCCTTTTGACTATGAGGCGGTGGCGCAGGATAAACGCTGCGTTGACGGCACTTGCGTGCTCAAGCAGGCTGCCTTTGGAAGAGCTCGTGGCGGAGCAGGCGCTGGCAGATAGCAAGATGGGGAGTTTTTTGCTCCTGCGCGTGGTACCGGGCGTGGAGCCTGTCGACGAGCTGGGGGCGCAATTGTCGGCAATCCGCGAGAGCGACGCGGCGGGCTTGGTCGACGGCGACGTGCTCTACCTGCTTATGCGCCAGCAAAGGCGTGCGATTGCCCATTATCCGCGAGCGCCTGAGTGCAAAGCAGATTGCGGTGGAGCCCGTCGACGGCGAGGACATCGTGGCGCTGCTGCAGCACATCTCTTACACCGGTGACGGTGAGGGAGGTGTCGCTTGATCTCGCTTGTCGTTGCTGCCGTCTTGCTGCTGATTCATGCGCTGGTTTGCCTGGTGCTGTGGACGCTCATGAAACTGGGCCTGCTGCCGGTGCGCGGGCACATGCTGGTCGTGATAGTGCTGGGTGCCGCTGTGGGCCCGTTGCTGGTGGTTCTGCTATCGGTCCGCGGCGCGATGTTTGGCGAGGGGCTGAAAGAGTCTGCGCTGGAGTCGCTGCGCTTCAACGACGACCTGCATCGCAGTATCCGAGTGCACGAACGTGAGGACGATGCAAGCGTAGTGCCGCTCGAGGAGGCGCGCTCATCGTCAACGATCCGGCATGCCGGCGCCGCCTAATGCCTCCATGCTCACCGAGGAGCCCGACGCTACCTGGCGCAGCTGCAGGCGGCTAAGCTTAACGACGACGTTGAGGTGGCGCACTATGCCGCGACGGCGGTGGCGCAGATTCCGCGAGTCCGATCTTAATACTGCAGCAGCTGGAGCGTGCCTTTTAAGACGGACCCGAGCGCGCAAAACCTCAACGAATACTGCGATTTTCTTTTGGTGAATACTTGGGCTCGGGCTTGGCCGAGGGGCGCGTTGCCAGATTCAGCGCCAACAGTACGCGCGCCCGTGCTTGCGCGTCGCTGCGAGCGCGAGGATACCCTTCGAGCTGCGCATTCGATACGCGACGGCGCTGGCCGATGTCGGACAGATCGACGAGGCGCAGGCCGTGATCGACCAGCTGGTGCTCGACGTGCCCGAGGAGCAGGAGGTTTGATGCTTTGCCTGCGCCTGGCCGTGATGCGCCGCGACGGTGACGAGGTCCACCGTGTGATCGATGCGATCGACAATCAGCATGTGTATTTGAGTGCCGCCAACCGCGAACAGTTGGCGTTTTGGCGCGACGGGGAGGAGGCCAGATGAGCGTGGTGCAACATATCCGCGACCGTGCAGGCCGCTTTCGTTGGATGGGGCTGCTCGTAGTGTGGGCTGTTTTTATCGTCATGGCCGCCGTGCTGCTGATCGAACGCGCCGGCGTGCAGTACAGCGCTGGACAGCACAAGCTGGGCATGCTCGCCGCCAACGACGCGGTGCCGGCCTCCCGGCAATCTTTGGCCAAAAGCCCACGTGCCTGGTCATTACCGATTCCGATCAAGCTGGCGTCGAGGACGTAAAGGAACAGTTCGACCAGATCCTGCTCGACATGAAGATCGCGCACCGCGACGTGGACCTTGCCCTGGATGGTGCGGATGCCATTCCCTCGCTGACCTCCTTCGATCGCGTGATTTTGCTCATGCCGTCGCTCGATGGGCTCGGTACGCACCTGAGCGACATTATGAGTTGGGCGAGTGCCGGCGGTTCGCTTATGCTCGCCATGCCGCCGGATAACTCGAGCTATCTGCAAGTGATTGCCTCAAGCTTGGCATTGAATCGGCCGGATGTGACTATGTAAAAAGCCGAAAGCATTGTGCCGAGTGAGGACTTTATGCTGGGCGGGGGAGAGCGCTACGAGCTCTCGGACCCCTTTGATTCGTCGCTTTTCAGTATCGCTGCGCGAGACGGCGCGGGAGTGGGCTCAGACTGGCGATGCGGGCGCCCCACTCATTTGGTCTAATGACTGCGGTAGCGGGCGCACCGTGGTGTGCAATATCGGTATCTATGACAAGGTCATGCGCGGCTTTTACGCCGCGGCGATCAGCCTGCTGGGCGATGCCACGGCCTATCCGGTCATCAACAGCGCCGTGTTCTATTTGGACGACTTTCCTAGCCCCGTGCCCTCGGGCGATGGTACTTATATCAAGCGTGACTACGGGCTTTCCATTGCGGATTTTTACACCAGGTCTGGTGGCCCGATCTGCAAAAGCTCGCGCAAAAATACGGCATTCGCTATACCGGCGTGATGATCGAAAACTACGAGGACGCGGTCAACCAGACCGATCCCGCGCGACAGGCCGATACCACGCAGTTCCGCTACTTTGGCGGCATGCTGCTGCAGATGGGCGGAGAGCTGGGCTTTCACGGCTACAACCATCAGCCTCTGGCGCTCTGGGATACCGACTATGGCACGCTGTACGTTTACAAGACGTGGAAGAACAAAAGGAGACGCTCGTCGCATCGCTCAACGAACTTATTGCCTTCCAGGACGAGGTGCTGCCCAACGCGCACGGCTCGGTTTACGTGCCACCGTCGAATATCCTTTCCGGCTCGAGCGCGCAAGCTCATCGGCACCGACGTTCCGCGCGCATTAAGACTATTGCCAGTACGTATTTTGAGGACGGCACCGACCTGCCGTACGTGCAGGAGTTTGGCGTGGCGAGCGATGGCATTGTGGAGCAGCCGCGTATTGTTTCGGGCGGCATGGTCGACGATTCCCTATATGCGCCTGGCAGCCGCGTCTGAGCTCAACATGCACTACGTGAGCACGCACTTTATGCACCCGGACGACCTGCTCTGGATCCGGATCGCGGCGCCAAAGGAGGGCTGGGAGTCTACAAAGGGCGGCCTGACCGACTACCTGGACTGGCTTACCAAATCCGCGCCCGATCTGCGGCACCAGACGGCGTCGGAGTGCTCCGGTGCCATCCAGCGCTTTTTCGTCCGTGACGGTGAGCGTGGATACCAGCGCGGATGCCTGGACGCTCAGCCTGGGCAATTTCCACGACGAGGCGTGGCTCATGTTTCGCGCCAACAACGGCGAGCCGGGTGCGGTGACGGGTGGCGAGATTACGCATCTGACGGGCGACCTGGCTACCGGTCAAGGCCACGGACAAGACCGTGACCATTGCGCGCAAGGAGGGATGGCGACAAATGAGAATCCTGCTTGGTGCTCGAGGGTTGCTACCCCTATGTGCACGGCGGCGTATCTACCTGATGCATGGCTACATTACGGCCATGCCCGAGCACGAGTTTGTGCTGTGGGTGATCGGCGCGCATGCTGCCGACCGTGGCAAGTTTGTCTACGAGCTGCCCGGCAACGTGGTCGAGGTGCACGAGGTGTTCCTGACGATGCCCTGCGGCTTTCGGGCGAGCAGCACGAAGCCAGTTTTAACGACCGTGAGCGCGAGGCGCTACGCCGTCTGGTGTCGCTCTCCAATCCGGACTGGGACGTGTTATTTGATATCTTCCACCGCCGTCGCGTGCATCCGCTCTCGTTTTGCAGAGCCGCACGTTTATGGATATCTTTCGCGACGTGCCTTGCCGAGTACCCCTACACGCCCTTTGCCGACGCTTTCCACACCATGCGTTCGATGTTGCTGCCCGTGCTCTATCTGCTGGGCAGCGAGGTTGGTTGCCGACGTGTATCACGCCATTTCGACCGGCTACGGCGGTCTGCTCGCTTGCTTGGCTCAAGCGTTCACCATGCGCCGGTGCTGCTGACCGAGCATGGCATCTACACGCGCGAGCGCGAGGAAAGAGATCATTCGCGCCGACTGGGTGGTGCCGTCGTTTAAGGACCGCTGGATTCGTTTTTTCTACCTGCTTTCGGAGGAGATCTACCGTCGCGCCTTCCGCGTGACCAGTTTGTTCCATAACGCTCGTAAGACGCAGATCGATATGGGCTGCGATGCGGACAAATGTCTGGTCATCCCCAACGGCATCCAGTTCGACCGCTTTAAGGACATTCCCCTTAAAGCCCGATGACGACTGGGTGGACATTGGCGCGGTGGTGCGCCTGGCGCCCATCAAGGACGTTAAGACCATGATCTATGCCTTCTTTGAGCTGCACGAGCGCCTGCCCAAGGTGCGCCTGCACATTATGGGCGGCGTGGACGACGAGGAGTACGGCGCCAGGCGCCACGCGCTGGTCGAAACCCTGGGCGTGCGCGACCTGATCTTTACCGGCCGCGTCAACGTGGTCGAGAGTACATGGAAAAGACTCGACTTTACCATTTTTGACGAGCATCTCCGAGGGCCAGCCGCTCAACGTGCTGGAGTCGCTTGCCGCGTGTCGTCCCTGCGTGACGACCGAGGTGGGCTGCTGCCGTGAGCGCTCGAAGGCGCACCGGCGATGATTTTGGCGTGGCGGGTTTTGTGACGCCGCCTATGTATCGCAAGGGCTTGGCCGATGCCATGGAACGCATGTGCAAAGCCGCGCTCGTCGTATCGAAGATGGGGGCGCGGCCAGCGTCGCGTTGCCACGTACTTCTTTTGCACGAGCAGATGCTCGCCAACTATCGCGCGCTGTACGACGAGACGGCGCAAGCGTTTGACCTGCAGAGAGGGGAGTAGCCGGTGGCCGGAATCGGTTTTGAGCTCAAGCGCCTGTTTAGGCGCAAGGGCCTGTTGCCACGATGCGCGCCTATGGCTACGCCGGCGTGTGCACACGGGCCCCATGCTGCTGGGTGTGCTGCTTCAGGTGGGTATCTTGGTGCTGTGCGGTCTGTGGGGCGTGCGCGCCAACCAGACGCCTGCTGGTGTGCATGGTGACCTATACGCTGGCGTCGCTCACGCTCACGAGCTTTTTCTCCATGCCGGTCACGCGCTTTTTTGGCCGACACTTTTTGCCGAGCGCGAGGATGAGATCCTGCCTTCGTTTTGGGGCTCCAACGCCATCATGCTCGTTGCGGGCACGGTGCTCTACGGCGTCTTTTTGCTGTTCTCGGCGCCACGCTGCTGCAGGGGCTGCTGTGCCTGTGGCTGTTCAACATTATGATCGTCAACTGGAATGGCATGAGCTACCTCACGGCCATCAAAAGATTACCGCGGTATCCTGTGCAGCTTTGCGGCTGCCATTGGTGTGGCATGCCTGTGCGCCCTGGCCGCGCTGGCACTGAGGGCTGCCGCCGGTCGAGGGGCCTGTTGGCGTCAATCGCCCTGGGTTACGGCGTCATGCTCGCCTGGGATGTGGTACTGCTGTACCGGTATTTTCCGCAGAGCGACCGAAGTCCCCTCGCTTTTTGCGGTGGCTCGATCAGTTTATGCCGCTGGCGCTCACGGGCCTGTTAACCAACTTGGGGCTTTTTCGCACACCTGGTTATTATCTGGGCGGGCCCTATTGGCGTGCAGATCAAAGGTCTGTTTTACGGGGCTCCTTACCATGACGTGCCGGCGCTCATCGCGTTTTTTGACGATCCTGGTCACGACCGTCAACTTTGTGGTCTCGGTCGAGGTCAACTTCTATCCGCGCTACCGTGACTACTACAGCCTGTTCAACGACGGCGGCGTGGTGGGCGATATTGTGGTGGCCGAGGAGGAAATGCTTGCCACGCTCAACCGAGAACTACGGTTTTGCGCGCTCAAGCAGCTGTTTGTGACGGCGGCGGTCATCTCGCTCGAGACCACAGGTGCTGTCGGCCCTACCGTTGGGCTTTAACAACCTAATGCACGGGTATTTTCGCACGTTATGCGTGGCTATGGCCCGTATGCCGGGGCAACACGATCCTGCTTATCTTGCTGTACTTTACCGACTACAAAGGGAGCCGTTCTGGCCTCGGGCCTGTTTGCCGGTGTGGCCGGGCTGGCGACTGCCGTTTCGTTGCTTTGCCGCAGCAGTTTTACGGTTTTGGCTTTTTGTTGGGGCGGCGGTGTTTTTTATCGGCCGCGCCCTGTTGCGGCTCGATACCTATACCGCCAACTTGCCGTATCGTATCCTGAGCCAGCAGCCCATTGTGGCGGCCGACAAAACGGGTCGGTTTTACCGGACTGGCCGGGTGCTCGACCGTGCCGAGCAGCGCTATGAGGAGTGCCAAGCCGCGGGCGGTGCCGCACGGCGCGTTTCAGCGCGCAGTAGCTCGCGTGTATCGCAAACCATTGGGGAGGTTCTGATGATCGATAAGTTGATGTCTCGCCGCTGCCTGATCCTTGAGGCGGCTGCCCGGAGCGCTGTTGTTTTCAGGCTGCTCATCTCAGGACGAATCCTCGACAAAAAGGTCAAAAAAAGCAGGACAAGATTAAAAAGGCCGAGGCCTCGGGCCGAGACCAAGCACCTGCGCGATACGAGCTGTATGCCCGAGGTCTATGACGACTCGGCATTGTGACCATGTACCTGACGGTTTCGCGCGGCAACAGGTCTGAGAACACCGACCACAGCTGGGCCGAGGTCAACACGTACTCGGTGGCATGACTACGCCGATATGGGTGTGACGCGTTATCAGGTTTTGGGCCTGCTGCAGGCGGGCGACGAAGAGGGCCAGTTTCTGGCGAGGTTGGCTATGGCGAGGAAGCCCCAATGCCACCGTGCAGGTGCGGGCCAGACGTCGAGCTCCCTACGCAAAAAAAAAATTACAAGGTGGAGCTCAAAAAGGACAAGGGTACCTGGCGCCAGCAGCGTGCGATTGCGCTCAACAAGCACATGGGCGAGGGTATGCGTTTTCGCAACAAGATGGGGCCTATGACCTTATCCGCGGGATTCCCCAGATGATGGGCCTGCGCACGCAGTTTGTGCATCTATGGGTGTGCGACCAGACCGAAAATCTAACGACACCTTTGAGGACTATGGCCTATTTACGCAGGTGGAGCAGCTCAACAAGACGGCGCTTAAGGCACATGGCCTAGATAAGAGCGGGCACCTGTACAAGGTGAACAGCTTTGATTTCCATCGCTACGAGGACACCATTAAGCTTGCCGATGATCCCGACTACAACCAGGCTAATTTTGAGGGGCATGCTCGAGATCAAAGGGCGACTCGGACCACACCAAGCTCATCGAGATGCTCGAGGCGCTCAACGACGATTCGCAAAAGATCGATGACGTGCTCGACACCTACTTTGATACCGAGAACCTGGTCTATTGGTTGGCGTTTCAGATCCTGACGGGCAACTGCGATACGCAGAACCGTAACTGCTATCTGTACAGCCCGCTCAACTCAAATACCTGGTACAATTCCTTGATTGGGACAACGATGGCATGCTGCGCAAGCTGGAGCTGTTCTTTAAGGGGGTTTTCGGACTACGCGAGCTGGGAGCGCGGCGTAAATAACTATTGGGGCAACGTGCTATTCAATCGTGCGTTGCGCAGCAAATCGTTCCGCAGTGAGCTCGACCGCGCCGTAAAGGACTTGCGCACGTATTTGACCGAGGCACGCCTGCCAAGATGATTAAACATTATCGCGAGGTCACGGAGTCGCTCGTCTTTGCTGCGCCCGACCTGAGAATCTTCCCGTGACCAAGGACGAATACGAGCAGATTGCCGCGGCGATTCCCTCCGAGATTGAGGAGAACTACAAGAGCTTTCGCGAGAGCTATAAAAAGCCCATGCCGTTCTACATTGGCGTGCCGCAGATCGATAACGGTAAGATGCGCATTAACTGGGATGCGTCCTACGACTTTAAGGCACTTGACATTCGCTATACCGTGGAGCTGGCGCGCGACTATGCCATAAGCGACGTGCTCTTTTTTAAGGCCGAGGACGTGCTACTTCCCGAGGTGACCTGCGATGCTCCCGATGCCGGCCAGTATTTTTTGTGCGCGTGCGCCACCAACTCAGATGGTTATACGCAAGATGCGTTCGATTACTACGTGACCGACGACGGCAAGCACTACGGCATGAAGTGTTTTACGTGCAAGACGGCGGTAAGGTCGTGGAGGACACGTATGAGGAGGGCTAGCGCGCTGCTTGAGCGCTTGGCGGCTCCGCCTGTGCGTACCACGCAGGAGCGTTACCGCCACGAGCTCAAATATCTCATTAACGAGGGGCGAGCACGCCGCGCTTGCCTGTCGCATGGCGCCGGTGTTTAAGCTGGACAAGCATGCGCGGGCGGGCGGCTACACTATTCGCAGCCTGTATTTTGACGACTACTGCAACTCGGCTTACGAGGAAAAAGACGCCGGTATCCTCATGCGCAAAAAGTATCGCGTGCGCATCTATAACGGCAGCGACAAGGTGATTAAGCTCGAGCGCAAAAAAAGTACGGCAGCTGGATCTACAAGGAGGACGCGCCACTCACACGTGGCGAGTTTGAGCAGATTCTGGCTGGCGACTACGACTTTTTGCTGAGGAGTCCTCACCAACTCTGCCGTGAGTTCTACATTGAGTGCATCTGCAATATGATGCGCCCGCGGACCATCGTGGACTACGAGCGCGAGCCGTGGGTGATGGATGAGGGCACCGTGCGCATTACGTTTGACATGAACGTGCGTGCCGCGGTGGGAAGCTTCGATATCTTTGACGCGACGCTGCCCGCGCTGCCGGTCCTGGAGCCCGGCAAGCTGGTGATGGAGGTCAAGTTTTACGGAGTTTTGCCCGCAGCTGGTGCGCGATATGGTGCCGCCGGGCGCGGCCGAACTACGGCGGTCTCCAAGTACTGCCTGTGTTACGAAAAAAGACCGCCTACCTGCGCGGTTTTTAACTACTGGGAATCGGATTTTTCAGAACCGAGGGGATATATAGACCATGAGCACCAGGGATTTTTTTAAGAACTCCGTCTTGGAGGCGTTTGGCCAGGTCGACCCTGCCAAAGATTGGCCTGTCGCTGTTCGTGGCGCTCGCCATGGGCATCCTGATCTACTGCGTGTACAAGCGCTTTTTTACCGGCGTGGTGTACTCGCGCAGCTTTGCCGTGACGCTCGTGGGCATGTGCGTGCTCACCTGCATGGTCACGCTCTGCGATCTCGACCAACGTGGTCATCTCGCTCGGTATGGTCGGTGCTCTGTCCATCGTCCGCTACCGTACGGCGGTCAAGGACCCGCTCGACCTACTGTATCTGTTTTGGGCCATTACCACGGGCATTACGGCCGGCGCCGGCATGTATGCGCTTGTGGGGCTCACGGCTGTGGTGATCGTGGTGATGCTCGCCGGCTTTTGCGAGCCACCGGACAAGTTGCGCGTGTACATGATGGTCATCCACTACACGGGCCAGACCACCGGCGACGATATCGTGCGTGCATTTGGCCGCACCAAGTTCACCGTCAAGTCCAAGACCATGCGCGGTGACAAGGTGGAGATGACCGTCGAGGTGTTCTCGGACGGCGTGGATATGCCTACGCAGACGCCATCCGCGCGCTCGATGGCGTGGAAGATCTAACGTTGATCCAATACAACGGCGAATACCACGGGTAACTATGTTCCGGCGTTTTAACAAACGCCGGACCACTCTTTGGAGCTGCGCGAGAGCATCTGCCGGGCTATTATGTTCCGTCGTTCTGACGAACGCCGGACCGCTCGACGCTGCGCACGCATCTTCCGGGCGATCTGCCGCTCAAACCTTCGCTCGCGTACATGAAGTACGCGTCGCTCCTCTTTCGCGGCACCTCGCCACGGCAGCTGCGCGCTCGCTGACGTTTGCTTGACCTGGGCTGTTGAAATGATCCATGTGGCTCGTCCCATTTGCTAAATTTGCCGGTATGGGTTGGGTATCATTGTGTAAGCGATTTCAATGACAGGGGTTGCTTGTGGTAAAGATGAAAGATGTGGCCGAGCTGGCCGGCGTTTCGAGTGCCGCCGTCTCGCGCTACCTCAATGGTGGATATATCTCGGCGGACAATGCTCATGTACGGTAAAGAAGCAAGCAACCGAAAACAATAGATAGACCGCCAGCACTACACTATTCCGAACCAAAGACCAAAAGATAAGCATTGTGGGAAAATCTAAACTTTTGGATTTTCCTACAATGCCAACTACGGCGGAATCCCTCCCACTCCTTATATATTTCTTTCTGTATACATTGAATTTGTATTTAGTAAAATGCAGACAACACCACGGATCGGCTTTTGGCTGGACAATTCCAACCAAACACCGCAGCAGACAGTAGAAACCATTCTGAACGTTAGGAAGCCGGTATGATTGTTACATATAAGGGGGTTGATTTTTCAATCTCAACGCAACAGCTTGAACGGACCCCGCGTTTCCGCAGCTAGCGTAACGCGGAACTAGCTCCCGGCACCTGGCCGTCGCCTCGTTTCCGCAGGTGGAGAGGCTGTGGAGGCCGGCGTCCCCGCCCTGCCGCGGCATGCTCCGCCAGCCCGCCGCGCAGCCGCTCCGGACTCAGCGCAACGGGCCCTCCGGCCCATGCCCTGGCGCGCCGGCTATCCCGCCAGCGGCCCCTCGCCCCTCGCGGCCCTGGCCCTGTCGATGCAGCCGGGCGTGAGGTCGAGCTCGCCGGGCGCCAGCTCCTCCACCCCGAACGCGTCCATGAGGGCGGAGGCATCCTCCCCGAGGGCCATCCGCAGCACGCGCGCCGGCGTCAGGAACCCGAGCGCCCCCCTCGGTTCGGAGTTCACCTGCGACATGAGCAGCGCGCAGTCCGCCGCCGTCAGCCGGTCGAACCTGACCCCGGCGCCCTTGGGCAGCAGCTTTCTGATCTCCACGTGGTTCTTCTCGCACGCGCCCTTCTGTTGGCTCTGCCGGGGGTCGCAGTAGAAGAGCCTGGTCTCGCCGTCGCGCTCGCCGAGCAGCGCCGCGATGGCGCCCTCGTCGGCGAACTCGCTCCCGTTGTCGGTGAGCACGGCGCCGAAGGCGCGCCTCGCGCCGTCCTCGCCGAGGACCCCGCGCAGGGACGAGAGCGCCGCGAGGACCGAGGCGCACGAGCCGTCCGGCAGCGGCAGCGCCAGCTGGAAGCGGCTCGGGCGGTGCAGGAGCGTGAGGAGCCTGGCGGAGTCGCCCCTGGCGCCCTCGACGGTGTCCATCTCCCAGGCCGCGGCGCAGGCGTCCTCGCCGAGCGCGAGGAACGCCGCGTGCGACCTGCGGGCCGAGTGGTGCGTCGCCCTCTTCGGGGCCCGGTGCGACCTCGGCCTGTAGCCGACCTTGCGCCTGAGCTCCATGTTCGTCATGCCGTCGTAGCCGGCGTCCACCCACGTGTATACGGTGGGGGCGCTGAGGCCGGGGTCGTCGCCGCTATCTGCTGCGGGGAGAGCCCGCGCGCGAGCCCCTGATGGCCGCGAGCTTGGCGGCGGCGCCCTCCTCGGTCTCGTCTATCCCGGATCTGCTCGACGAGAAGCTCGGCGTCGGCTGCCTCCTGCGCCCTCCTGGCGCTGTAGAACACCCTGGGCCTCCTCGAGCAGCCGTAGCCCCTCCTGTGCGAGCAGCCGTTGCAGCACCTCGGCCATGCGGCGAGCCTGGGGCAGGCCCCCGAGAGGTCCTCGGGCGCGGGCTCGCCGTAGCGCGAGCGCGGCGCGGTGACGTAGCGGTGCGCCGCCACCTCCCTGGTCACGGTCGAGGGCGACCTGCCGAGCTCCGCGGCGATCTCGCGGGCGCTTCGGTTGCGGTCGAGCATTCTCTCGATCGCGTTCCTCTCGTGCCTCGTGAGCCTCCCGTACGACCTTCCGGACGGTCTCGGTCTGGACATGCCGGCCTCCCTCCATCGAGGGCCGGGGGATTCCGGCCCCTCTGGGGTTGCCTACCCGGATTCGCGCCTCAGGACTCAGCGCAACGCGTTGCGCTGAGTCCTGA
>VOFK01003890.1_pt1 | contig 12614 bp, 20 predicted proteins | sample 5384121 | NCBI WGS metagenome assembly VOFK01 (sample SAMN12384730, study PRJNA508395) | human gut metagenome | isolation source: healthy gut J | host: Homo sapiens | reverse complement strand
CATGATATCAAGTAGTATAAAAACTCCGGAATATTATTTTCCAGATGTTTAAACAATTCCGTACCGCATGTAAAGCTTTGAGCGTCAAAGCCTGCCATTTTTAACGTATAGACCACCAATTCGCTGATATTACCTGTCGTCCTCGACAATATAGATCATAATTTTCCCCCCTTTTTATATTTTTCCGGTAATTGAAAATTCAACCCATTCGGCAATATTTGCAGCATGATCTCCGATACGTTCAAAGTATTTGGCAATCATCAGAAGATCCAGACATTGTTCGCTGCTTTCCGGATTATTATGAATATATTTAACCAACTTGGTTTTGATATCATTAAACATATTGTCAATTGTATCGTCTGATTTTATAACATTTTGTGCGCGTTCAAGGTCGCTTTTTACAAATGAGTCGTAAACTATAAAAAATTGTCCAGGAACGCCTGCGGCATCCGGACACTCAACAGGTTGTCGTTGTCGAAGTAATCGATCGCATGGACTTGCGCACCTCGGCCAGCGTGGCGGCGGCAGTCTTTTTCCGCGTGGCGCTGCCCTCTTTCAGAATCTCCACGACCTCCGGCAGAGCGCTGCTCCCACTCCTTGCGGCGGGTGCGGATGGGCTCCAGCTCGGCCTGCATGACGGCGTTGAGAACTTCTTGATCTTCACGTCGCCCAGACCGCCGCGCTGGTAGTGTGCCTTTACCTCGTCGAGGTTCTGGTACTCCGGCAGGAACTCGGCGAAGTGCTCCGGGCGGCTGAATGCATCCAGATAGGTGAAGACGGGGTTGCCCTCCACCTTGCCGGGGTCCTGCACGCGCAGGTGGCTCGGGTCGGTACATGGACATGATCTTCTTCTTGATGTCCTCCGGCTCGTCGGACAGGTAGATGCAGTTGCCAAGGCTCTTGCTCATCTTGGCCTTGCCGTCGGTGCCGGGCAGACGCAGGCAGGCGGCGTTCTGGGGCAGCACGATCTCCGGCTCGGTCAGGGTATCGCCGTAAACGGCGTTGAATTTGCATGCACGATCTCGCAGCACTGCTCGATCATGGGGCTTCTGGTCCTCACCGGCAGGCACGGTCGTCGCGTGGAAAGCGGTGATGTCCGCCGCCTGACTGATCGGATAGCAGAAAAAGCCCACCGGGATGCTGGTCTCAAAGTTGCGCATATGGATCTCACCCTTGACGGTGGGGTTGCGTTGCAGGCGGCTCACGGTCACCAGGTCCATATAATAGAAGCTCAGCTCGGTCAGCTCCGGCACCATGGACTGGATGAAGATGTGTGCCTTGGCGGGGTCGATGCCGCAGGCCAGATAATCCAGCGCCACCTGCAGGATGTTCTGGCGCACCTTTTCCGGGTTGTCGGCGTTATCGGTCAGGGCCTGTGCATCGGCGATCATAACGTAGATCTCATCGTACTCGCCGGAGTTCTGCAGGCGCACCCGCTCCTTCAGGGAACCGACATAATGGCCCACATGCAGGCGGCCGGTCGGGCGGTCGCCCGTCAGAATCATTTTTTCATGGTTTTCTCCTTTATTTGCCGGAAGGCGGCTCGCCCTTCCGTCTTTGCTCCGCAAATCCACCTTATTCCCTTCTGGCACTTCGTGCCACCTCCCGGCCGGGGAGTCTGTCAAAAGAAGGCCTTGGCAATGCCTCGGAAAACGGTTTTACCAAGGGCTCCCCCTTTTTCCCCCCCTCCGAGCAAGATTCTGACAAAACAAAGGGAATCTGGCGCGTTAGAGACTGAGAGGGCGAGGATGCTGCCCTTAAAAGCATCCGCCCACCAACAAATTTTTTTCAATTCTAAAAACATGCTTTAAGTATATCCGCCTCGCATTTTCTGTCAACAAAAAGCGACCGGAACGGAAAAAAAAAGCGATGGAAAACTTCCATCGCTTTTGCTGGCGCCTCTTGCCTGACTCGAACAGGCGACACCCTGATTAACAGTCAGGTGCTCTAACCGACTGAGCTAAAGAGGCATCTATATAAAAACGGCACAGAGCCGTTTTACTACTAAAAAATGGTGACCCGTACCGGAATCGAACCGATGTTAAAGGCGTGAGAGGCCTCTGTCTTAACCGCTTGACCAACGGGCCATACGTCCATTTTGCATCGGGTGTTCGCTCCCGACTTGGCTATTTTTAGCATAGCACGCCTGCTTTGTCAACACAAAAATTCAATTTTTCAAAAAATCTCCGCAAAACGCCGCGCCGGTGTGGAACAGGCCAGACGCCAGCCCCAGATATACGCCGATCACCGTATCGTTCTGGTCAAATTCCATCTGCTGGCGCTGCGGCAGGCCGGCCAGTGTACCCTTGTATACGCACCGCAGCTCTTCCAGCCGGGTGTAGTCGTTCGGGTGCATCAGGGGGTGCTGTGCTTGGCAGCTCCATGGCACCGCTCTTTTCCAGCACCTCGCTGACGAACTGGGGCAGAAATAGTGCCGGCGGCGCTTCCAGCGGATATGCATCCCGCAGAGCGCAAGACCGATGACGTTGAACCGGTAAAGGCTGCCGTGGGCCATCATGTGCTCGGCACGACGGCGGGCACGGATGTAGGCTTCATCGCTCACATCCAGCGCATACAGTGCGCAGGGGCATGTTCTCCCGCAGACGGAACACGCCCCGGTTCCAGGTATTCCCTGCTGGGCCCTGCCGGGAACATGGTATAACCGTTTTTGCGGGTAGAGCTGTACAGGCAGCTCAGGTCTTCGTCAAAAGCCAGCGAAGCGTGGGTATAATTTTGCACCGGTAACAGCGTAAACAAGGTTTGAAAGCAGGGGTACCCGACCGGGTAAGCAGGATGTAGATGGTCTTCATGATCTTTTTCAGGGTTTTATATGCTGGCACTCATGAAAAAGCGGGCTGTCCTTTGTCAGATACAGTATACCACAGGCAAAGTTCTTTGCCATGAAAATCGTCAAAAAATCTCGTAAATTTTGCACAAATCGGGCTGTGAATCCTGTTCCGCTTTTCCCTGCCGCGCCGTTTTGCGGAAGGGCCGTTTTTGTGCTCGGTTTTTCATGCATCCCAGCTCGTCAAAAAATTTTATCAAAAATTGTTTTTCTGCCTTTCCACCTTATTTTTTCAGGTCAAAATATCTTTTGTTTCCCTGAAATTGTTTCAAAGGCAGTTAAATTTCTTAATGAAATTTGTTTCTTTTCTGCAAAGTAGCACGATTCGTTTATTGATTTCGGGATACTTTTATGTATAATGGTATACAGGAGAATTTGCATTTACAAACTGCAAGCCTTCTGCGCAGCGCCCGGCCTTTTGCCGGGAAACGCTGTGTGTCTATACAGGACGTAATCAAACGAAAGTAGAGGTATAGCGAATATGGCAAAGTTGGATCTTACCAAGTATGGGATTACCGGCACGACGGAGGTCGTGTACAACCCCTCTTACGAGCAGCTGTTCGAGGAAGAGACCAAGCCCGGTCTGGAAGGCTACGAGAAGGGCCAGGTCAGCGAGCTCGGCGCGGTCAACGTCATGACCGGCATCTACACCGGCCGCTCCCCCAAGGACAAGTTCATCGTCATGGACGACAACTCCAAGGACACCGTGTGGTGGACCTCCGACGAATACAAGAACGACAACCACCCCGCTTCTCAGGAAGCCTGGGCTGCCGTGAAGGCCATCGCTCAAGAAGGAGCTGTCCAACAAGCGCCTGTACGTGGTGGATGCATTCTGCGGGTGCCAACAAGGATACCCGCATGGCCATCCGCTTTATCATGGAGGTGGCCTGGCAGGCACACTTCGTCACCAACATGTTCATCAAGCCCACCGCTGAGGAGCTGGAGAACTTCGAGCCCGATTTTGTTGTTTACAACGCTTCCAAGGCAAAGGTCGAGAACTACAAGGAGCTGGGCCTGAACTCCGAGACGGCTGTCATATTCAACATCACCAGCAAGGAGCAGGTCATCGTGAACACCTGGTACGGCGGCGAGATGAAGAAGGGCATGTTCTCCATGATGAACTACTACCTGCCGCTGAAGGGCATCGCTTCTATGCATTGCTCCGCCAATACCGACTTGAACGGCGAGAACACCGCTATCTTCTTCGGTCTGTCCGGCACCGGCAAGACCACCCTGTCCACCGACCCGAAGCGTCTGCTCATCGGCGATTGACGAGCACGGCTGGGACGACAACGGCGTCTTCAACTTTGAGGGCGGCTGCTACGCTAAGGTTATCAACCTGGACAAGGACTCTGAGCCCGATATCTACAACGCCATCAAGCGCAACGCTCTGCTGGAGAACGTCACTCTGGACGCTGAGGGCCACATCGATTTCGCCGACAAGAGCGTGACCGAGAACACCCGTGTATCCTACCCCATCAACCACATCCAGAACATCGTCCGCCCGATCTCTTCTGCACCCGCAGCCAAGAATGTCATCTTCCTGTCTGCTGATGCATTCGGCGTCCTGCCTCCCGTCTCCATCCTGACTCCCGAGCAGACCCAGTATTACTTCCTGTCCGGCTTCACCGCCAAGCTGGCAGGCACCGAGCGCGGCATCACCGAGCCCACTCCGACCTTCTCCGCTTGCTTCGGACAGGCTTTCCTGGAGCTGCATCCGACCAAATACGCAGAGGAACTGGTCAAGAAGATGCAGAAGAGCGGCGCCAAGGCTTACCTGGTCAACACCGGCTGGAACGGCACCGGCAAGCGCATCTCCATCAAGGACACCCGTGGTATCATCGACGCTATCCTGAACGGCGATATCAACAACGTGCCCACCAAGAAGATTCCCTACTTCGACTTTCGAGGTTCCCCACCGTGCTGAACGGCGTGGACACCGGCATTCTGGATCCTCGCGACACCTATGCTGACGCTTCCCAGTGGGAAGAGAATGCCAAGGATCTGGCTGGCCGCTTCATCAAGAACTTCAAAAGTACGAGGGCAACGAGCACGGCAAGGCTCTGGTCTCTGCCGGCCCCCAGCTGTAAGCTGATCTCTACCTGATACTGAAGCGATAAAAAGGACGTGTTCCCCGCAAGGGAGCACGTCCTTTTTGTTCTGCAGACCGGCAGGTAAACGTTCCGTCGGTTGTGTTTTCCACATTCCTGTGTTATCCTGTGGAAAAAGGATGTGAGCAGAATGGATGCAAAAGAATTTGGTGCATTCCCTTGCACAAAGTGCGCCGGGAGCGGAACATGACGCAGGCCGAAATGGCTCAGCAGCTGCACGTTACCGACAAGGCCGTCAGCCGCTGGGAGCGGGGCGTCGGTCTGCCGGACATCAACACGCTGGAGCCGCTGGCCGATGTGCTGGGCCTGACCCTCGCTGACCTGATGCACTGTCATGACTCCCGTCAAAAAAGATGACACTCCTCCCGTTCCTCTGGAAGATTTTTTTCACCATGCTGCGCCGCCAGCACACTGTAGACTGGCATTCTGTGCGTACTGCTCTTCTTGCATTAAGCATTGCACTTGCCCTGTGGGGAAATTTTTTGCCTGTCCAGGCAGATTAGGCTGTGCACTGGCGGACTCTCAGCGATGGTTCGCTTCAGGCCGACGGCTGGATATCCTCCCTGGTCATTTTTCCATTGTTTGCCGGATTTGAATTTCTATCTCTTGAGCTCTGGAACACTTTTTGAGCAAACCGGTTACTACCGGCGCTGGGGTGAGGTGAATCTTTTTATCATTCATGCCATGTCTTTCGGCACGCCTCTTACCCGTCTGATGCGGCTCGTGCTGGATCTTCTGTTCTTTTTTCTGTTTTTGGATTTCTGCTTCCATGCTGCGAAGCATGGCTGATCCTTTTGAATTAAATGCAGTTTTTCCTCTCCGTCCCCACCCGTGAAAAAGCAAAAGAGCAAAGCCCGCCGGCTTTGCTCTTTTGCATAAGGATCAATCATTTTCCGCTGCTACGCCCAGAAAGCACAGCGGAGGGCATTTTAAATCGTTTTTTACTTGGCAGCGTCGAACTCTGCCTCGATCTCTGCCGAAGGTGCCGGGGTGACAAGGCTCACCACAACACAGACCAGCAGAGACATCAGGAAGGCAGGCAGCAGCTCGTAGATGCCAAACACGCCGCCCAGCGGGCTGATGAGGTACTTCCAGACGAAGACCATCAGGCCGCCGCAGAGCATCCCGGCCAGTGCGCCCTGCCAGTTGCAGCGCTTCCAGAACAGGGAGCACAGCACCACCGCGCCAAAGGAGCCGCCGAAGCCAGCCCATGCAAAGCTGACGATGCCGAACACGCTGGAGTTGGGGTCGCGGGCCAGCACCACGCCCACCACGCTGACGCAGATGATGGTCAGGCGGGCAGCGAACAGGCTCTGCTTCTCGGTGAGCTTCATGTGGCCGAACTCCTGCAGGATGTTCTGGGATACGCTGGACGCCGCCGCCAGCATCTGGCTGTCGGCGGTGGACATGGTAGCGGCCAGGATGCCGGCAAGGATCAGGCCTGCCAGAATGGCTGCCAGCACGCCGTGCTGGGCGATCAGGCTGGCCACGCGCACGATCAGGGGTCTCGCTGGAAGAGCCGCTCAGGAACTCCAGCGCGCCGCCTTGGTCATGCCCAGACCCACCATGCCGATGACGATGGAAGCGGTCATGGCAATGACCACCCACACGCTTGCAATGCAGCGGCTGAGCACCAGCTTCTTTTCGTCCTCAATGGCCGCCATGAACCGCAGCAGGATGTGGGGCATGCCGAAGTAGCCCAGGCCCCAGGCCAGGGTGGATACAATGTCCAGCAGACTGTAGGAGGCGGCGGCGTTGTCTGCTGCATTGTGGCTTTGCAGCCATGGTCAGGTAGCCGGGCAGGCTACGGGCGTTGTCCAGAACCACGTCCCAGCCGCCTGCCACGCCGACACCATACGCCAGCACCGCGATCAGCGCCATGCTCATAACGACAGACTGGATCAGGTCGGTGGTGGACACCGCGCGGAAGCCGCCCAGAATGGTGTAACCCACAATGACCACAGCGGACAGGATCATAGCCGCCATGTAATCCACCCCAAACAGGCTGTGGAACAGCTTGCCGCAGGCCGCGAAGCCGGAGGCCGTGTAGGGCACGAAGAAGACGATGATGATAACCGCGCCCAGAGCGTTCAGCAGGTTGCGCTGGTCATGGAAGCGAAGCGACAAGGAACTGCGGTACCGTGATGGCGTCGAGGTTGGCCGAATAGCGGCGGAGCCGCCGGGCCACGATGAGCCAGTTGAGCCAGGTGCCCACCGCAAGGCCGATGGCCGTCCAGCCCGGCGAGGCGATGCCGGTCAGATACGCGAGGCCCGGCAGACCCATCAGCAGGTAGCTGCTCATATCGCTGGCCTCAGCGCTCATGGCCGTCACCAGCGGGCCCATCGTTGCGGCCGCCCAGGTAGAAATCGCTGCTGTCCTCGTTGGACTTGCTGTAGACAAAGCCAACCAACAGCATTCCCACCAGATAGATCACAATGGTGGCAATGATGCAGATATTGATCATTTGATTACCCCTCTCTTTCTTCCCCTCAACGGGAGCATATCTTAAATATTACCACAAAAACCTGCATCCCTGCAAGCTTTTCGGGCAATTCAAGGGCACAAACTGCTGTTTTTCCGGGTTTTGAACAGAAAAAAGCAGTATTTCTGGTGCAAAATCCATCAGAAACACTGCCGTCGTAAATTGATCTCCGCAGCCCGGCGTAAAACCGTATCCGTATTGAACCAAAAAAGCGCCCCCTGCCATGGCCTTGTAAGGGGTCAGCAGCGGTGCTCTTTTTTGGTTTATGTCCGTACAAAGAAATCCGGGAACCGTTCCAATATCTTCTGAAATTCTCACGGTACATGCCAAGGTGATGCTCAAACAGGGCTTCTACGTCCACGTCCAGCGGCAGGCCGTCCCGCAGGTATAGCCAAAGATCTGCTCGTGCTCTTTCTGCACCGAGGGCAATATTTCCCCGGCAAAGGGCCGAGTCCAGATACCGCACACGGTCCATATGGGAAGTAACGTTGTGCATGGCCTCCCAGATGCGGTCGTAGCCAGAATCGTGGTACAAAAGCCTGTGGAAGTCGTTATCCAGCGAGATGAAGAAGTCATCTGCTGCATCCCGATCCAGATAAAGGTCTTCGTTCTGCCGGTTCAGCAGTTCCTGAAATTCGTTCAGCTGTTCCCTTGTCAGCTTTCCGGCCAGCCCGCGCAGCAGCGCCGGTTCAGAATGCGGCGCATGGCAAAGCCTTCGTTCAGGTATGGAACGCTGATCTTGGACACAATGCTGCCGCGCTGCGGCAGAACATCCACAAGCCACTCGCTTTTTCAGCATCATCAGCGCTTCGTGTACCGGTGTGCGGCTCATGGCCAGCTGTTCGCACAGTTCGGCCTCGCTCAGCCCAGCCGGCTTTTTGCGCAGCATGCATAGGTAGGCGTAAAGCCCGGTTATTTTCGTCCATTCTGCGCACGTCCCAGCAGCGGCAATGCGCTGGCCTTTTCTCTTTTCTCTCATAGCAGTTCCCTTTTTTGCTTGCCGTAATTTTACCGCAGGGGCGCACCGCCCCGCAGACATCTGAAATCATTCTTATTATAAAAGCATCCCGCGGCACATGTCAAAAAAGAATAAACATCCACCAGCCGAGCTGGTGGTTTTTCCTATGCGGGCATAGCCCTCTATTCTTGACCATGCGTCAAACGCACAAGATAGACATTGTCAGTTGCCAACGAATTACCGGATAGGTTCTTCTGAAATTTTGCAAAGTGCGCTTTATTGATTTTTAAGTCGCTCTACGAGCTTCATAGCTCGCAAACTTTAATTAGTACTCATACTTTAATTAGTACTCATACAATATAGCTTCTACTATTCAAAATTCTTCGTTTGAGTTTTATTACTCACCGATATAATCTTTATCGAACCACCCGCCTAGCGAGTGGTTTTAGATATAAAAAAGACGCTTTGCGATCTCTCGCGAAGCGTCTTTGCCTTTGATGCTTAAGGTATAGCGTTTTCTGTTATTTCTTTCAATCCGAAAATCGCAACAACTTTTTTACCTCTGTATTTTCTTGTTTTGTAAAAGTTATACAAAGTCCTTCCTTGATTTTTGTCAAAATTAAAAGTCACGCGTCCCGATCCATATTCTGTACTTTTTTATTTTTGCTCTTTTGTCATTTTATTTTTGAATAAGTATTACTTCTGCCATTATTCTGCAATAAACTTTCCAAAATCAAGTCCAGAACACTATACTGTCACGCCCAGTTTTTTCGGCCATAGCGGGTGGTCAGCAGGCAGATCTCCTTTGAAGCTTCTTTGTCCAGCTGGGTCTTTTTCAGCCGCCAGCGCCAGTTCTTGGCCCACGGTGGAGGGCTTTATTGATGCGGGCAGAATTGTCCAGCCCCAGCCAGTCCTGCATGGGAACGATGCAGGTCGCCGCTGCGCTGCGCAAGATCAGTGCGATCATGCTTTTATAGAGCTGCTCCTTCCGGGGTGGCGTAGTCGTACAGGTAGTCCCGCACCATGGCGCGCTTCGGCACCGGCGATGGTCTGGTACCATGAAACCAAGGTCTCGTTGTCGTGGGTGCCGGTATAAGCGACACTGTTCACAGGGTAGTTGTCGGGGCAGATAGTCGCTGGCGCTGCCGGTGTCGCGGGAGTCAAAGGCAAATTCCAACACCTTCATGCCGGGGAAACCGCTGTCCCGCACCAGCTGACGGACGGACTCGCTCGCTCATATAACCCAAGATCCTCCGCAATGATCTCCCCCGCTTGCCCAATGCCTGCTCCACGGCATGGAACAGTTCAATGCCGGGGCCTTTCTCCCAGTGGCCCTCTGCAGCGGTCTTGCTGCCGTAGGGAATGGAGAAATACTCGTCAAAGCCGCGGAAGTGGTCGATGCGTACCACGTCGTACAGCTCAAGCAGTACCACAGGCGGGTGATCCACCACTGATAGCCGGTTTCGCGGTGGCTTTTCCCAGCGGTAGAGCGGATTGCCCCAGAGCTGGCCGGTGGGCGAAAAACCATCCGGCGGAACACCTGCCACAGCGGTGGGAATGTTGTCCTCATCCAGCTGGAACATCTGCGGGTTCGCCCATGCATCGGCAGAATCCAGTGCCACATAGATGGGGATATCGCCGAGGATCGGATGCCCTTTTCGTTGGCGTAGGCTTTCAGCCTGCGCCACTGCTGGTCGAATTTGAACTGGAGATATTTGTAATACTCCACCTCAAAATACAATTCCCGGCGGTAGTAGTCCATGGCATTCTGCCAGCGCAGGCGGATATCCTCCGCCCACTCGATCCACGGCTTGCCCCCTCAAAGCGATCCTTCACCGCCATGAACAGGGCAAAATCATCCAGCCACCACTTGTTTTTCTCACAGAACGCCGTAAACACTTCGTTGTGACCGATGTCGCTGCGGGAGTACGCCAGCCGCAGCAGGCGGCCCGCGCTCGGTATACAGGCGGCCGTAGCTGATATCCTCTGCCTTGCGGCCGAAGTTTGCCTTTTTGCACTGTCGGCAGTCAGCACCCCCTTCCTCCACCAGTGCATCCAGACTGATGAAATATGGGTTGCCTGCAAAGGCGGAAAAAGCTCTGATAAGGGCTGTCGCCGTAGCTGGTAACACCCAGCGGCAGGATCTGCCAGTAGGTCTGCCCGGCTTCCTTGAGCCAGTCCACAAAGTCGTACGCCTCCTGCGAGAAGCAGCCGATGCCGTAAATGGGGACGGCAGACTGCTGATGGGCAGCAAAATGCCTGCACTTTCGCATCTTCGTTTACCTTCCTTTATAACTCGATCAAAATACCTGCATGGTCCGACACCTGCGGTTCCTGCAGGCCGTTGAACACGACCCGGCTGCTTTTACGGGCACCGCTTTGGAGCACCAGATCTGGTCAATGCGCTTTTTGCCGCCGCATCCGGGGCATCCCGCCAGCCATCAATGGCCTGCACAACGGTAGCCCTCGTCCCGCTCCTGCGCCAGACGATAGGTGTCCTGCCAGCCGCTGCGGAGGACAAGGTCGTAGCCCTCCCCCCGCACATCCGCTTCGCTGTTGAAGTCGCCCAGCAGAAAGGCCAGGTCTTTTGCGCCAGCCGCCCGCGACAGCATTCCACTGGTCGGCGAACGGTTCTTCCTCGTCCTTCCACCAGCCCAGATGCACCGCGTAATACCAGACATCTCCTGCACAGATGCCCAGTGTGCGGCGGGTCTTCCAGTTGCTGTAATCGTTCGATTTGCTCAGCAGCAGATTTTCGGCGGCGGTGATGGGCGCACGGCTGAACACCGCCGCGCCCTCATCGTAAATATCGTCATAGCCGACCTTTGCCGGGAGCCAGCTCCAGTGGTAGTGCACGCCCCGCTCTTCCAGCATCCAATGGCCACTGCTGCCGCACAGTTGTCCGCTTTCAGCGGCACGGTGTTGCCAGGGCAGGAATAGTACCCGCCGGGACAGCTTTTCAGCAGCGGAGCGGCGGCGGTCTGGTTCACCTCCTGCAGGGCGAACACCTCCGGCTGTTCGTTTGCGATGAACGTTTACAAAAATCTCCCGCTTGGCTTCATAATCCGGCTCAATGAGGCTGTGGGTATTTAATGTCAGCAGTTTCATGGCTTTTTATAGAATATCATTGATGTCGGATTTCAGCACGTCTGCCTTAGGACCATACACGGCCTGAATGCCGTCGCCCTTGACCATCAGGCTCAGAGCGCCCTCGCCCTTCCATGCGGCCAGGTCGGCCACCTTGGCGGGGGTCTTTCACGGTAACGCGCGCAGACGGGTCATGCAGGCATCCACCAGCACGATGTTCTCCCGGCCGCCCAGCAGGGCGATGATGCGCTCGGCCTGACCGTTGTCGGCCTTTTTGTCGGCCTTTTCTCGGTCCTTGCGTCGGCAGCGGAATCGTCCGCGTTGTCATCGGTGTAGTTGCCCAGACGGCCCGGCGTAGCCAGCTTGAGCTTGCCGATCATGAAGTACGCCACGACGTAAAGCCGATGACAAAGAACGCGATCACGCAGATCACAAAGTTGATGATATCGCCGCCCAGACCGGCCTGCAGGGACATGGGGATGCGGGTGATGAATTCCAGATTGCCGAAGGAGTGCAGGCGCAGATGGATGATGCCTGCCGCCATGGCGAAAGCACAGCCCTGCAGCAGTGCGTACACGATGTACAGCGGCATGGCGCAGAACATGAACATGAATTCCAGAGGCTCGGTGACACCGGTCAGAACACGGCCAGTGCGGTGGAGATGAACATGGACTTATAGTTTGCGCGCTTGTCGGCATCCGCACGGCGGTACATGGCCAGTGCAATGCCCAGCAGCAGACCGGTAGCACCGATCATCTGGCCTACCTTGAAGCGGGCGGGGGTAACGGTAGCCAGCAGATTGTTGTAAGCAGCCATGTCACCGGCCTTCTTGAAGTTGATGAGGTCGTTGGCCCATGCCAGCCACAGCGGTCCTGACCAAACACCTGACTGCCTGCGTTGACGCCGGTGGCGATGGTGTAGGTGCCGCCGAAGGAGTGTATAGTTCATGGGGGATGGTCAGCATATGGTGCAGACCAAAGGGCAGCAGCAGACGTCCAGCGTACCATAGATGAACGGAGCCAGAACCGGAGAAGTCTCGGAAGAGTTGGCGATCCAGATGCCAAAGTTGTTGATGCCGGTCTGACGACAGGCCAGAACAGCGACAGCACGATGGAAATGACCACCGAGTA
>VOFK01001761.1_pt1 | contig 12617 bp, 18 predicted proteins | sample 5384121 | NCBI WGS metagenome assembly VOFK01 (sample SAMN12384730, study PRJNA508395) | human gut metagenome | isolation source: healthy gut J | host: Homo sapiens | reverse complement strand
ATCAGTGTACTTCGTTTCAGTTACGTGGCCAACTTTCAAGGGGCGCAAGCCATGCCCACCGAACAGGGGATAAGCTGATCAGCGAGTTCGGGACGGCGGCGGAAAAACCTTTGGAGCAGCGGTATCTTCTACAGTGCCGCATCACGAAGTCGGGACTCCACTGCGGTGCGACTCAGATTCTGCGGAACGAAGAGGGAGCGCTTGCAACGCGCGGGGACGACGGAGGAACGTACATTGTGCGGAACTGGTACGGGCCGGGAATGTGAGACGGGAAACAGTGAGGATCTTATCCGCGTCGGACGCGCTGGCGCGGCTACATACGGCAGCTCATCTGCCGGTGAAAATGGAATACCGGAGGGAATCCCTCGTGGAGGAGTGCATCCGCCACAATGTGGAAATTCGAAAGATCCGAAAGTATTTTGCAGACAAAAAAGAAGAAAAAAATGAGTTCGAAAAACTGCTGCTGGCAAGCGCCGGTCCGTATCTGGAACAGGGGAGAGCGGGCAGCCGCGGAAATGAAAGCTTCTTCCTATGAAAAACTGCGGCAGCGGGCGGACGAAGGCGCCGTCTGCCACGGGGAATTCAGCCAGCACAATATTCTGCTGGAAAACGGCAGAGGCGAAACGGCGGTCAATTTCGACAAGTGGAACTTCGATCTTCAGGTGGCAGATCTTGGCTATTTTATGCGGAAAAATTCTGGAAAAACATGGCTGGAGCGAGCGCGCGCGGCAGAACGGATCTTAAACGCCTACAGTGCCAGACGGCCGCTCGATGAGGAAATCGAGACACTCCGCCTCTATCTTTCCTATCCGTGGAAATACTGGAAACTGGCAAACCGCTACTACGGAAGCAGAAAATCTGGATATCCCGGAATACGGAGAAACTAAAAACACTCAATGCGCAGCAGAGCAGACTGGCTGCGGTTTGTTAAGGGATCCTTCTTTTAACCGTGCGGTGGAAAAAGTCTGTTTTGGCAGAAATCGCCATAAAACCGCTGGTATGGGGACTTTTTCTTGACAAGAGACGCATTAGTATATAAATATATACAGCTACGCGAAAAAGCCGGTCAACGTAACAGACTGATCATCCGGAAGAAAAAAACAGCCGGCAGGGCAGGTCGTGTGTATCAGCGGGCCCGCGTACCATGTAAAAAACAAATGTAAGATACAGGAGGGAGTAAAACTCATGAACAAAAACAGAATTAGTTGCAGCTATGGCTGAGCAGACAAATTTATCCAAAAAAGATGCAGAGGCTGCTTTAAAAGCATTTATCGATGTAGTATCTGAAGAATTAAAGAAAGGTGAGAAAGTTCAGCTGGTGGCTTTGGTACCTTCGAAGTATCCGAAAGAGCAGCAAGAGAAGGAAGAAATCCGCAGACTGGCGAGACCATGGAAATCAAAAAGCTTCCAAAACACCGAAATTCAAAGCAGGAAAAGCTTTAAAGGACATGATGAACTGAAGTAAAAATCTATGCTTATAGAAGCCAGTATTTGGTTGGTGCGGACCTCGATGCCCAGGGACAGGATGGAGTCGATCTCGGCGTCCAGCTTCTCCGGGGAAGCGGTAGCTGGGGATGCCGTAGCGCAGCATACCGCCCAGCTTGCTGCACTCCTCGAAAATGGTGACCTTATGGCCCATCAGGGCCAGGTAATAGGCGCAGCTGAGGCCGCTGGGGCCGCCGCCCACGATGGCCACGGTCTTGCCGGTGGCCGGGGCGCAGGGGGGATTGGGCACCACGCCTGCGTGGTCCACGGCGTACCGCTTCAGACCCCGGATGTTGATGGGATCGTCGATCATATTCCGGCGGCAGCGGGCCTCGCAGGGATGCTCACAGATGTAGGCGCAGGCGGTGGGCATGGGGTTGTCCTTGCGGATCAGGCGCACGGCGTCGGCGTAGCGCCCGGCCCCCACCAGGGCCATGTAGCCCGGGATATCCACCCCCGCCGGACACAGGGCAACGCAGGGCACGGGATTCTGGAGGCTTGCCAGGCACCGGTGGTGCTGCACGTGCTCCTCATAGTCGTCCCGGAAGCCCTCCAGGCCATCCACCACCAGGCGGGCGGCGTCCCGGCCGATGGCGCAGTCGGCGGTGTCCACGATGCTGCGGGCGGTTTTCTCGATGATGCGGACGGTGTCCATATTGGCGGTGCCGTCCAGCACCTGGGAAATGAGCTTGGTCAGTTGGCCCAGGCCGATGCGGCAGGGAACGCACTTGCCGCAGGTCTGGGCGTGGCACAGCTGCAGAAACGACAGAGACATTTCCACCGGGCACAGGCCCGGAGGGCTGGCGGCGATCCGGCGCTCCACATCGCGGTAAAGACCCTCTACCACGGTCTGAGCCCTGCTGGGGGTTTTGATGTCAAGTCTGCTCAAAACAGTTCCACTCCTTCCGTCCGCTTACGGCGTTTGGCTGTGCGCCGCAGACGGACTGATATTGGTTACAGCTACAGAATGCCACAATTGATTTCAAAAGTCAATTGTTTCAGAAAAAGTTGTCTATCCGATAAGAAATTTTCATAATTGATGAGAAAATATTGCAGAAAAATTCACGGAACCATAGGGCGGCCTGAAATTTTGAAATCTTCGGAAACGGCGGAAAACCGGGAACATTTCCCACTCCATTGCCAAGATCGTGACGAAAATTATTTCGTATAAATACAATAAATTTCGGCATATGAAAATTATTCCGGGACAAAGTGTTGCATTTGTATATTGCGGACGGGGCCTGTACATGTTATAGTGAGTGTACAAATCAGAAAGGAGGCGCGCCATGAAGGTTCGGCTCAACGAGGACCGGCAGGTGGTGGACGCCATCCGGGAGGGGTTAAAGCGCACCGGCAGGGTACCCCGTGCCGCCTGGCCCGACGGAGGAAAACCGCTGCATGTGCAAGGAATTCAAAGATCCAGATCGCGGACCCCGACTTTGAGGGGTACTGCCACTGCCGTCTGTACTATAAGGAGAAGTAAGGCCTGTCCCCCGGTTCGCGTTGAACCGGGGAATTTTTTCGCCCGGCGGAGGAGTGCATCATGCCGGTATAATTCCAGCAAATGACAGGGATGTTTGTCGATAATGACATAATTTAGCGCAATTCTGCGTTTTTATGCATTATAGACGATTATAAACGGCATGTTTTGTTGAATTCACAGAAAGCTAACAAGTTGATGAGATTTTTGTTGCATGGTGCAATATTTGCGAGTAAAGTAGTGAAGTACCCGGCAGGAATCCGGGAAAGAAAAGAAGGAGAAAAGCATATGGAAATTCAAATTCTGCCCCTGATTATCGTTGTCGCATATCTGGTGGGCATGCTGACCGTGGGCGCCGTGGTCAGCAAGGTCCAGATCAAGAACGCCAAGGACTACATGGTGGCCGGACGCCGCATGGGCCTGTTCATGGTGGCGTTCTCCCTGTCCGCCAACAACATCGGCGGCGGCTGCACCACGGGCCTGGCCCAGAAGGCCTTCGGCGACTGGGGCCTCAGCGCCGTGTGGTACGTCCTGGCGGCTTCCATCGCCATGATCCCCCTGGCCTACTTCGCTCCCAAGATCCGCAAGACCATGGCCGTGACCATCCCCGAGGTGGTGGGCCGCCGGTTCGGCAAGTTCTCCAGCAACTTCACGGGTATCCTGTCCGTACTGTCGCTGTTCTGCCTGACCTCCTCCCAGATCGCCGCCTCCGGCGGCGTCATCAACGCCCTGATCCCCTCCATTCCCCTGAATGTGTGCCTGATCTTCGCGGGTATCGTCATCATTCTGTACACCACCATGGGCGGCATGATCGCCGACCAGATCTCCGACCTGGTGCAGTTCGGCATCATCCTGGTGGGCCTGGCCATCGCCACTCCCATCGTGCTGAACCATGCCGGCGGCTGGAGCGCCATCTCTGCGGCTCTGCCCGGTGAGAAGCTGAACCTGACCCAAATCGGCTGGGCTTCCATCATCGGCTACATTTTCAACTACTTCTGCACCTTCCTGGCCGGTCCCGAGATGGTCTCCCGCTTTGAGACCGCCAAGGACGAAAAGACCGCCAAGAACGCTGCGTTTGTCTCCGCTATCCTCATGGCCGCCATGTCCATCTTCCCCACCCTGCTGGGTCTGGCTGCCTTTGCTCTGCAGGATCAGCTGCCCGGCCTGGCCGAGAACGGCAGCAACGCCATGATGATCGTCACCGGTCATTATGCCCCCGGTGTGGTGACGGGCCTGATCTCCGCCGCCATCATCTGCGCCACCATGTCCTCCGCCGACTCCAACCTGCTGTGCATGTCCACCATGATCATCAACGACCTGTACACCGGTCTGGGCGGCAAGAAGCAGCTGACGGACAAGCAGACCATCTTCTATACCCGGGCCTGCAACGTGCTGTCCGCTGTTGTGGCCATGCTGATCTCTCTGTTCGGCGTGTCTATCGTGGCCATGAACACCTTCGCCTTCGGCATTCGCTGCGCCGGTCCCTTCGCCGCATATGGCCTGGGCCTGGCAGTGCCCAAGGCCACCAAGAACTCCGGTATCATCTCCATCATCTGCGGCACCATCGCCTTTGTGGTGTGGCAGATCGTGGGCGGCGGCGGCACCTGGATGTTCCTGATGCCGGTGGTGGCCGGATGCCTGGTGAGCACCATCTCCTTCTTTGTGGTCAACTGGATCGAGTGGGGCCGCGGTGTGGCTCCCGCCCCCAGCGCCTATCTGACTGACGAGGAAGTCGCCAGAAAGATCGCTGAGGAGTCTGCCGGCCGGTAAAGCATCCCAAATCGAACAACAGCCCCTGCGGGAAAATCCCGCAGGGGCTGTCTAACATAAGGGGCAGTTTTTAAATTTCAAGATATCCCTTGAGCACCTTCAGGGTGTTCCACACGCCGTCGATATGGCTGCGCTCATAGCCGTGGCTGGCGTAGACGCCGGCGCCGATAAGCCCGTGGCGCAGGTCGTTTCCGGCAGACAGGGTGGCCTCCACATCAGAGCCGTAGTGGGGATATACATCCACGGCGTAGTCGGCCTTTTCCCGCCGGGCGGCGTCAATGAGCCTGCCCACCACTTCATAGCTGTAGGGGCCGCCGGAGTCCTTGGCGCAGATGGACACCTGCCGCTCGGTGCAGCGCAGACCGTCGCCCACGCAGCCCATGTCCACGCTGATGGCCTCGGTGACGCCCTGGGGCACGCTGGCGGCTCCGCCGTGGCCCACCTCCTCATACACCGTCACATGGGCGTATACCCGGCGGCGGGGGGTGAGGTCCTTGTCCTTCATGAACTTGGCCAGGCCCAGCAGAATGCCCACGGACAGCTTGTCGTCCAGGAAGCGGCTCTTGATATAGCCGGAGCCGGTGATCCGGGTCCGGGGTTCGAAGCAGACGATGTCGCCCACCTCCACACCCAGAGCGCGGGTATCATCGGCGGACTTCACGTCCTCGTCCAGCACCACCTCGCAGGTGTCATAGCTGCGCTTGGCGTTGGCATATTCGCCGTTGACGTGGACGGAGGCGTTGCAAAGCTGGAAGGTGCCCTCGATGACCCGGCCGGAACGGGTGTAGACCCGGACGTTCTCCGCCTCGCCGTTTTCCGGACGCATACCGCCCAGAGCCGTCAGCTGCAGGCGGCCATTTCCCTTGATCTCCGCCACCATGCCGCCCAGGGTGTCGGCATGGGCCTCCAGCAGCAGGCCGTCATTCTCGTCGCTGCCGCCCAGGTCGATGAGAACGCCGCCCTTGACGGTGGTCCGGGCCTCATAGCCCAGGGACCGGAAGGCGTTCAGCACCCACTCCGCCGCCTGCCGGGTGAAGCCCGTGGGGCTGTCGATGGCCAGCAGCTCCACCGCCTGGTGGGCGGCGTATTCCGCATAGGTATGTTCCATAGTTGAATCCTCCTGTTATTTGATCTTTTCCCAGCAGCCGGACCGCAGGGAACCGGCAGCCACCGGGCAGTCCAGCCGCTCCGCCAGCTGCCGGGCCAGGGGACGCTCCTCCTCCTGGTCCACCTGGTTTACGAAAACCTGGTCATGAAATCCCTCCCGGGCGGCCACCCGGGCCGCGATGGCCGGGGTCACGGGCCGGTTTTCCGGCACACCGGCCAGCCGGGCATACAGGGCCGGACGATGGGCCGCAACGCTGATGGGACGGCCGAAGCCGTCGGCTCCCAGCACCAAAATGGTGGTGTTGCGCCGGGGCGGCAGCACCGGCTCGTGCTTTTCGTGGCCCTTGAAGGGCTTTCCGGCGGAGCCGTCCGCCTCCACCAGGGTATAGTCCGCCAGGGCGTCCCAGCCCTCAAAGCCCGGGGACACCAGCTTGCCCTGGGTCGACGGGACCCCCAGACACACCAGGCCCTCCCGGGCCAGAATTTCCCGGGCGGTATCCGGGTCCTGGGCCATGGCGATGCCGGTGGGGGGCCAGATCTTGGTGGTGGTGGTCACCGCCACGGTGCCCCGCTCCCGCAGCTCCCGGGCCAGGTGATACATCAGGGTGGTCTTGCCGCCGCCGCCGATCAGGGCGGTGACGCCGGGCCGGATGTCCAGCAGCTCGCATAGCTTATCCATTTTCTCACTCTCCCTTTGCGCCGCGTGTGCGGCAGGGCCATTGTATCACAGGGCGGTGGAAAAATCCACCTATATTTCCGCCTATTGACGCCGGGCGGTGCGGTATTCGTCGCCGGGCCGCCAGTAGGGGCAGTCCCCCCGTCCGGACAGGAACGGCACCATCTCGTCCTCGTCCAGGTCCACGTCGCAGATGTATTCGTCGTATTCCTCGTCGTAGTTATAAAAGCAGCAGGCTTCGCACTGGGTCATGTGCCGGGCCTCCTTTCGTCAGGATGATTATACGTCCATCGGGGGTGCTGCGTCAATAACCAGCTTGTCAAAAAGGTTTTTTTGACAAGCTGCGTGCGGTTTTTCCGAACTGAAAAGTTCTGAAAAACCTGCGATTGCAAACGAAAAACACCACTGATGGGTTTCTTTCGTAACGATCTTCCTTTCCGATGGCGTAAGATTTCCGGTTTTTCCGACAGCCTCCAGAATATTTATCAACAGAAAGTTTACAATTATTCGAATTATGCACTTGACGAAAATATGGAAATCAAATATAATCATGAGTGGAGAGGGTCTTACCTCCCGTGCCTATGAAGTGAGCGTGCATCCGGGTAAAGAGGGCGGATGCACGCTCATTTCCTTTATTTTCTCAGCTCCCACAGCTGAAGCTCCACGTCTCCGATGAGGTACAAGGACCCGTAGCACAGCACCGTGCCGTCAGGCCCTGCCTGCTCCAGGGCCAGGGCCACCCCCTCCCGGATGGTGCCGCAGGCCGTGGCGGAACAGCCCAGCTCCCGGATATAGGCCGCCAGCTCACCGGCAGGCAGGGACCGGGGGTTATCCGGCGTCACCGTGATGAAGGAGTTGGCGTAGGGCGCCACGCCCCGGTACATGCAGTGGTAGTCCTTGTCCTGCATGACCCCGGTCAGCACCGTCAGGGGTCGCCCGGGCAGATAGTCCCGGATGTTCTGCTCCAGGGCCTGGATGCACTGGGGATTGTGGCCGCCGTCGATGATGAACAGGGGATCATGGCCGATGATCTGGAACCGGCCGGGCCAGTCGGTGGAGGCCAGCCCCCGGCGGATATGGGAGTCGGTAATGGCCCAGCCCCGGGCCTGAAGCACCCGGATGGCCGTCAGGGCCACGGCGGCGTTGCACAGCTGGTGCCGTCCCAGCAGCGGCAGGCGCAGGCCGGTAAGCTCCTCCCAATCGAAAACCTGGCCCTCCAACCCGGCGCTTTCCAGACGGATGCCGTCGAAATCCGCCAGGTGCAGGGGAACACCCAGACGCTCGCACCGCTGGCGGATGATCTCCTCCGCAGAGGCCGTCTGGCGATACAGCACCGCGTCACAGCCGGGCTTGATAATCCCGGCCTTGGTGGCGGCGATTTTTTCAATGGTGTCCCCCAGATACTGGGTGTGGTCCAGGCCGATGTTGCAGAACACGGCGGCCTCCGGGGCGGGGATCACATTGGTGGCGTCAAATGCCGCCCATGCCCACCTCGCACACCACGATATCGCAGTTGTGCCGGGCAAAATAGGCGAAGGCGATGGCCGTGACCATCTCAAACTCCGTGGGGTGAGGGTCCAGGGAGTCCGCCAGAGGGCGGACCTGGGCCGTGATTTCGCACAGCTCGTCGTCGGTGATCTGCCGGCCGTCCACCTGCATGCGCTCGTTGAACCGGATCAGGAAGGGGGCGAGGTGTACAGGCCCGTGCGATAGCCCGCCGCCCGAAGGATGCTGGCCATTATGGCACAGGTGGAGCCCTTGCCGTTGGTGCCGGTGACGTGGATGAACTTCATGTCCTTCTGGGGGTCCCCCATCAGCGCCAGCAGCGCCCGGATGCGCTCCAGCCCCGGGATGCTGCTGCGCCAGCAGACGGCGTGGATATAAGACAGGGTTTCGTCAATGTTCATTGTATATCATTTCCTTTCGACTGCACCGGCGGCAGGCCCACGGCCCGCAGGGCGCCGGAGCGCTGCAGAAGCCACACCACCAGCACGTCCAGGATCCCGGTGATGGCGAACTGCACGCTGCGGGCCGCCAGCCGGGTGAGAAAGTACGCGGCTTTCGCGCCGCCGCCATAGATCATGGCCAGGGCGAAGCTCTGGTACAGGATGGACCCCAGGACCACCGGCGGCAGGAACGCCAGAGTCAGCCGCAGGGGGCTGCATCTGCGGCTCAGCCAGGGCCGGAAAAACCCGGCGCACAGGCCGTACAGGATCGGGGGCACGCAGAAAATCGGGTTGTAGCCATAGGGGGAGAACAGGCAGCCGATGAAATCGGCGGCGAAGCCGGTCAGGGCCCCGGGCAGCGGCCCGAACAGCATCCCGGCCAGGAAGATGGGCACCGCCTCCAGGGAGAAGCGGGTCACCTCGTTGGGGGTGGGGATCAGGAACCGGGCCAGCACCACGCTGACGGCGGTCAGCAGGGCGCAGGTGACCATGGCCCGCACGGGCCACTTGGGTCTGCCGTGGGCAGATGCATGGGTGTGACGTTCAGACATAAAAAATACCTCCTAATTCGGGTAAAAATTGGGAGGAGGTTGGGGAGTATGCACTTGTCAGGGCGCGAACCCCCGGGCCGGCTGCCAAAGCGGATGCGAAGACGGCACCGCGGAGACAGGTCTCCTTCGTCCGGCGGCAACCTCCCATCCGACCGGCACTTAACGCGCCGCTTCTACTCTTGCAGCAAAAGCCAGTCATGATTATACAGAAGCCGCCGGGAAAAAGCAAGGGAAATCGGAAAAAATGCCGAATCCTTCGGGGAAGGAAAGATAGGGGTTGCATTCCCGGGAATATTTGATATAATTACAGCAGATGATACAAACTGTACGCATTATTTTTCTTAATGAGGTGCTGTCATGTCCGTGAAGCTGGAGCTTTATCGTGTGTTCAAGGAGGTAGCGGAGGCCGGAAACATCACCGCCGCCGCCCAGACTCTGTTTATATCCCAGTCCGCCGTCAGCCAGTCCATCAAGCAGCTGGAGGCGGAGCTGCAGACCCGGCTGTTCGCCCGGAACTCCCGGGGCGTCACCCTGACCGCCGATGGGCGGATGCTGTATGAATACGTCCGCAGCGCCATGGGCCTGCTGGAAACCGGCGAGGAGAAGCTGTCCCAGAGCCGGGACCTGCAGATGGGCCACCTGACCATCGGCGCCAGCGACACGGTGACCAGCCAGTTCCTGCTGCCGTATCTGGACCGGTTCCACCGGCAGTATCCGGCCATTCATATCCAGATCATCTCCGGCCGGAGCCACAAAGTTCTGGGCCTGCTGCAGTCCGGCAAGGTGGACATCGCCTTTGCCAGCACCCCCCAGGAGGGGGCGTCTCTGGAGACCTTCCCGTGCCTGGCCACCCATTCCATTTTCGTGGCCGGGGCGGGTACCCCCGACTTCGACCATGTATACACCCTGGAGGAGATCGCCCGGTTCCCGCTGATTCTGCTGGAGCGGAAGGCCTCCTCCCGGCTGTATCTGGAAAAATACTTCCTGCAGAACGGGCTGCACCTGAACCCGGAGATCGAGCTGGGCGCCCGGAGCCTGTTGGTGGACCTGGCGGCCATCGGGTTCGGCGTGGCCGGCGTCACAGAGGAGTTTGTCCGCCGGGAGCTGGAAAGCGGCCGCCTGCGGAAGCTGCGCACGTCCTTTGATATCCCGCCCCGCAGCGTGGACCTGTGCGTGCTGCGGGACGTGCCCCTGACGTCTGCGGCCCAGCGCTTCAGCGATTTTATCCGGGAGAGCCTGCGCCGGGGCTAAACGCCGTCATATGTGACAAAAGCCGCCCCGGAAATGCCGGGAACTTCGCCCTTTCGCCCCCTTGCTTTTGCGGCGTGAATAGGGCAGAATAGAGTCATTATTCACAGCAATGTGAGATTTATAGGAGGAATTTATGGAACTGCTGAAGGAGCGCATCCGCCGGGAAGGTAAGGTCCTGCCCGGCAACATCATCAAGGTGGACGGCTTCCTGAATCACCGGGTGGACACCGCCCTCATGAGCCAGCTGGCTGACGAATTTGCCAAGTATTTCGATGTGAACAACATCACCATGGTGCTGACGGCGGAGGCCAGCGGCATCCCTCTGGCCACGGTGTGTGCCCAGAAATACGGCGTTCCCATGGTGTTCGCCAAGAAGGCCAAGAGCGACAATATCGAGGGCGGCCTGTATCAGAGCGAGATCTTCTCCTATACCTATAAGAAAAAAGTGACCCTCATCGTGGCCCAGGAGTGGCTGGGTCCCAGGACCGGGTGCTGATCATCGACGACTTCATGGCCAAGGGGCTATGCCATGCAGGGCCTCATCGACATCGTCAAGGCCGCCGGGGCTGAGCTGGTGGGCATTGGCGTGGCAGTGGAGAAGGGCTTCCAGCACGGCGGCGACGCCCTGCGGGAGAAGGGCTATCCCATCCACTCCCTGGCCGTCATCGAGGAAGCGACCCCCGACCACATCACCTTCCGGGAGGATGATCCCGTATGAAAAAGGTTTTAGTGCTGGATTTCGGCGGCCAGTACAACCTGCTGGTGGCCGCCGCGTCCGTGAATGCGGCGTATACTGCGAGATCAAATCCTTCCGCATGACCATGGACGAGGTCCGGGCCTTTGCCCCGGACGCCATCATCTTCACCGGCGGCCCGGCCACGGTGTTTGACCCCGGCGCTCCCATGATCGACCCGGAGATGCTGTCTATGGGCGTGCCGGTGCTGGGCATCTGCTACGGTCTGCAGCTGATGATGCACCTGCTGGGCGGTCAGTGCTGCAAGGCGGACACCCGGGAGTACGGCAAGACGGAGCTGACCCATACCGCCTCTCCCCTGTTCGACGGCGTGCCGGAGACGGCTGTGTACTGGATGAGCCACGGGGTGGAGGTGGAGCGCCTGGCCCCCGGCTTCGAGATCATCGCCTCCACCGAGGGCTGCCGCCACGCGGCGGTCCAGTGTCTGGAAAAGAAGCTCTACGGCGTGCAGTTCCACCCGGAGGTGGTGCATACCGAGTATGGCCGCCAAATTCTGGAGAACTTCCTGTATAAGATCTGCGGCTTCCGGCCGGAGTGGACCATGGCGTCCTATCTGGAGGAGGCTGTGGCCCAGTGCCGGGAGAAGATCGGTAATGGCCGGGTGCTGCTGGCTCTGTCCGGCGGCGTGGACAGCTCCGTGGCCGCCGCGTTGCTGCAGCGGGCGGTGGGCCGTCAGCTGACCTGCATCTTTGTGGACCACGGCCTGATGCGCAAGGACGAGGGCGACCAGGTGGAGCATGTGATGACCAAGCAGTTCAACGTGGACGTCCGCCGGGTCAACGCCGGTCCCCGTTTCCTGAGCAAGCTGGCCGGTGTCACGGACCCCGAGCGTAAGCGGAAGATCATCGGTGAGGAGTTCATCCGCGTGTTCGAGGAGGAAGCCAAGAAGATCGGCGCCGTGGACTTCCTGGCCCAGGGCACCATCTATCCCGATGTGGTGGAGTCCGGCCTGGGCGGCGAGTCCACCGTCATTAAGAGCCACCACAACGTAGGCGGTCTGCCTGACTGCGTGGATTTCAAGGACATCGTGGAGCCTCTGCGCCGCCTGTTCAAGGATGAGGTGCGGCAGCTGGGCCTGGAGCTGGGCCTGCCGGAGCAGCTGGTGTGGCGTCAGCCCTTCCCGGGTCCCGGCCTGGCCATCCGCGTCATCGGCGAGATCACCGAGGAAAAGCTGTCCATCCTTCGGGATGCCGACGCCATTTTCCGGGAGGAGATGGCGCTGGCCGGTCTGGACCGCACCACCAGCCAGTATTTCGCCGTGCTGACGGATCTGCGCAGCGTGGGCGTCATGGGCGACGAGCGCACCTATGACTATACGCTGGCCCTGCGTGCGGTGCAGTCCCAGGACTTCATGACCGCCACCTGGTCCCGCATCCCCTATGACCTGCTGGACAAGATTTCCGGCCGCATCGTCGGCGAGGTGAAGCACATCAACCGGATCGTCTACGATATTACCTCCAAGCCCCCCGCGACGGTGGAGTGGGAATAAATATTTAGTGTTTTCTGAATCCTGAAAAGCGTTGGTAATACAGCGTTTTTCAGGATTTTTCTTTTTAGCGGCTACAAATTGGCTACATTTGCAGCGATTTTTTTGTAG